>JGI24159J19872_10013751_pt1 | contig 10507 bp, 6 predicted proteins | sample Ectturendosymbi4_FD_19872 | JGI IMG/M metagenome (IMG submission 19872)
CATAATATTGCATGTTGTTCGATTATCCGAACAATTCACTTATCCGAACCACCCCTGGTTTTAATTAGTTCGGATAATCGGAGTTCTACTGTAATTTAAAATTTTTGAGGAGTTCCAAATCAAGAAAATTTTGAATTGACCCAACACTTTCCCTTGTATTTATTATTATCATTTTATTCGAAAAAACTTTCGATATAGTTTAGGGCAGCTTATCTAACCACTAGTCCTTTGACTGTTGCCGAAGGGTATTAATTTGTTTTGCTGGTCTGCAAAAAATATTGAACCACAGGTACATAGGTATGCCACTTTCATCAAATGTTTATTTTAGCTAATTTGAAGGACTCCTTTACCATAAAGTTCTTGTTTATCACTTTGAGAACCAGTGTACAATATATTCCTACCTAGATTTCGGCCTAAAACCAGCAGTTTTCGGTTGCCTTACCAACGCCATAGCTCCTCTGCCGATTGCGCTAGAGAGCTGTTCAAGGGCTCAAATGGATTGGCCTGTCTTCTAGTCTGCACTCGAAAAAAATTTTTTGGTTGGGGGTTGCAGATTTTTTGTGAGTGACGTCATAAGTTATGCCAAATAATGCCAAAAATATTCCAAGTTATGCCAAAAATATTCCAAATATGACAGGAAACTCCCAGGGGATTAGCAGGGATTAGTGCGGATTTCCCCAATTAATATTCTACGATTTTTGCCATAACTTATCAACTAGAAACGCTAGAATGTCCATCAAACCCTNTAAAAGCTCGTACTATAGCCTAGAATGCATTTAAATCTCANGCGGTTTCGCGCCANTGATTCGGCTTGATTTTTGAACTCCCACAGGACGTTGGCATCATGGATTGTTTTGACAGAGCGGTCAAAACATCCTGTGGTTTTGTAAACNTGGCCAGAAAGGCNGAAATCGCACGATGAAAATTTTTTTTTTTTTANTCTAAACTGCAAGTCTTTCCCGATTCAAAGCGGATTTGAAAANCTCTCTAGCTCGATCCGCTGTCGAGTGTTGTCCATATAGAGAAGGGATGTGTTCCAATCCAAATTGGAGTTTGTGGGTGCAGAAATTTTACCAATTTTTATTTTTTATCCATAATTTTGGCTACTGATATGCTAGAAAGCCATTCAAGGGCTCTAAAGACGTGGATTTTGCCTAGTTTCCGAAAAAAACTTGAGACAAAAGAATGGGTCAATTGGTTGGGGACCAGGGCCAGGTAAAGGTGGCCAAAAAAATGCAAAAACACCCCCACTTGTGACGTTCCCCCAGCAAACGCCAAACCAAAAACAAAAAAAATTTTTTTTCAATGNTAACTAGAAGACTTGTTGAATCCGTAGAGAGTTTGAACAGCTCTCTAGCTCTAGCNGCTGGCGATTTATGGCCAAAAAAGGGCGGTTGTTAAAGGGTTAAGCTGATGTCTCCCTAAGCTTGCATTAAACTTAATAATTTTTAAGTTGGTTAATAGTTTCACATTCATAATTTCTTACATGAAGCAGGTTTTTTTTTAAGGCGTTTAATCGGGTCCTTAAAATCTGAGAAAATCGGGTCCCTAGAATCAACGAAATCGGGTCCTTGCAGATCCATTCTGGGTACCTAACATTTCCTTTAAAAAAACCCTGCGTGAAGGATTATTAAAAGGGTGACCTTAATTGCATCGTNAACCAGGACAGGTGCGCTTGAGATTGTGAAGCTTTAAAATAGCGCGGATCTTAAATTGAATGTCTCACATTAGGAGATATTGTTTAATTCTTTGTCTTGTGAAAACTGTGNTTAAAGAAGTGTAGAGCAAACCAGGAGGTGACCCCTTAACAAATGGGACTGTCCTGGTCCAAACTTAGATATATGNTTACCCTGATTATNCATAGTCTTTTTAAACAAGATGACTTTGCAACAATAGGTCTGCTCCTCACATTTTATGGAAGTGGCCCATAAAGCATTTCTTTAATAGTTATTGGTCTGCAAGCATATAAATTTTAAGAATCGCTGGCTTAGGGCTGACAAAGAGGAAAGAACTATGGCATAAGCACAAAGCAGTTAACAGTTGCAGCTCTGGAATGCCAGAGAGTTATGGTGCTCATCCTTCGCAGTATGTGACCGACAACAGTCGATTTATTAAAACACATGTTAATGCAATGGAACATCCATCTTTTCACAAACAAGTTTACTAAACCATTTCACCANAGCCNTATGAGACAGGGGCAGGGAGGGCAGTTACCCCCCAGGTTGAGGAGATTTGGAAAAATGCTCCACATTTTGCGCAAGGAANANAATAGTAAATATTTACCAGTTTAAAGTTTGCTGTGAAGTTGAGTATTTTTAGGCCAATGCAAGCAATCTGGTTTTCACAATATCTATACATGGTATCCTGAATCGGTTCTCTAGATACTCTGCTATACAGCGTTACTGTTACCAGAAATGCTNTGTTTTTACTACAAGATTCATTATGGATAGAAGATAAATAGTTTTGAAATCTGGGGATATTAGTGTGCCGATACNAATATTTGGGCAAATTTTGACCCCCAAATTGTTTGGGGGCNCATATGGTATGGCTTGGAATTTCAGCGTCATTTTTTGTACCAGTTTCAAGTTTTAAACGTGGCTTTTATGTTTGTGTTGTATATTACAGTAATCCACACTAAGGAAGGCAATGCTGATGTGGAAGCTATGCACTGCAAAGTTGTTTGCCTTATTCATATGACTCAGTTTACTGAAGCTTTAAAGTTCATTGAATCAACTGAAGAAATAAAAGAGTAAGCTCTGATCAGAAACACTAGTATGAAAAAACTGTTTGTTTTGAAGTCCATTTTTTTATTTTTAAAGTTTTCAGATGTTTTGTCATTTAAAGTGTGTGAGTTACGATTTTGCTGCTACATGATTTAGCTGATCAGGCACTTTTGTCTTGAAGTACTTCAAAAGCCATCGTTATAACTGCTTTTTGTCCAGAAGTTGTTCAAAAACCTTTGCTATCAATGGAAAGAGAGTGCATATTATTCAGCTGATTAAATGTTTTTAACTACACATTTTTAAAATAATGTTGTTTTCACTATTTTATTTTCTTCATTGTACATAGCTATTTGCTATTGTTTGGATGTTTAAAGGTATTGGGTTGGTAAAGTCGCTTTATGACAATTCAGTTGTGATCCAATACCCTTGTTCTATAAATTGACACTTGTCAGCAAAGAGGTGATATCTGCTGCTGACACATGCTTTCAAGTGAATGAGTTCATTGTAAATAGAGCACGACTGATAGCTTTCCTTTGGCCTAATATTTTTAGTTTTCCTGAGCACTGGTGGTAAATGATGCCAATATCAATTTTTTTACATGACTCAAACCATAGTTAAAGAAATGACAATGCGTATTTGACCAAATTACAAGAAAAATGAAATAACTCGTAACTGAAGGATTTTATGGAAATCTTTGCATTTTTCCAAAATAATGATTTAATGGTGAATTGATATTTAACAATTTTAAGTTGCAGTTTGGGAAACACAGTTTAAGCATTGTCTCATTGCAGTGAACATCTCCTGTCATTGTAAACAAAACCAGCAGTGCTGAAAACGTGTTCACTGGATACTTAGGTTGGAGATGCTAATATTGCTGATATATATCAGCAGAATTTTGCCAATACAATACATTGGAATCAACCAGAGCTCGACTGATGCATTGGCATGCCGATATATGTCAGCCGGAACCCGGCCCGAACCTGAAATCACAAGAATGAACCCGACCCAAGTCTGACATTTATTTGTGAAGCTTGATTTAGGCCCAAAAGCCAAATTTATTGAATGAGACAAGATATGCGTAGGTGCAGGGTATCAAAAAATGAAGTGTCCTGGTATAACTACAGGTACACGGTTTTATCACACCCAAAATAGTAACCATTTTGGCCAAAAGATTGGCTTAGAAAAGCACAAGCTTAACTTGTTATGTTAGTCAACGATAATACTGCGGAATGTAATGTTTCTCAAGAAAAGAATCACGAAACGCAATGGCGCTATAGGCATAAAAGAAACTATCTAGCATAGTGCTATAGGCATGAAAAGCCTGTTTGTAGGCCATCGTTTCTTAAAACAAGCCAAGAATTGCATTAAGTGATTGATCTTGTCGAAGCAACGCCACTGTGTGCTAATTTCCTAGTCGCTGTCGCCTCAAAACAAGTGTGGTTTGAGTAATGCAAAAATATCTGCAACGGTTATCGGCAGTAAAAAATGAAAAACAGCGGTCTCAGCCAAAAAGTCCTATCTGTTTGAGGTTCAGCATCAACGTCATACCAGTCGATACATATCAGCATGGTGATGCATTGATCAAGCTTTAATTGTAAATGCATTGTTGCATATACAGTTGTGTACAGTGCTGATGTGTTCATGTAATGTGTTTGTTATCAAAACTTATGTGATGATCAAGCGTATGGCCTTGTCTTCACCTGTGATTCTCTTACATACAGCATTCTGACTTTTGAAAAGGCCTACTGTCAATATCGACTTCTTCAATCTAAAGAAGCACTTGATACTATTATGGAAGTGAAGAAACCAGACTTACGGCTTTTAGAACTGAAAGCTCAAGTGGTAAGATTTACTTTTTGTCAAAAGTATTTTTAGAGCACAAGGTGCAAGTTAGTGATAATTCAGTTTCATGCAAGTTTGTAGCTCTCGTTTGTGATTCTGCTGGCCATTGATCAGACGCTCTGCTGGAGTATAGTTAATTACAATTTTATGTGCTGATGTTTTAGTGAGTAAAATGCATTTAGACCGCTGAAAGCTTACCGTCCATGCTAGATCACATCTTTTTACGTAGGTCGTCACATGAGGATCAAAAATATTGAATGCAGTGCATCAAGTTCGTTGTCTTTGACCTTGAAAACTAGTTCCAAGTCTGGTTCATCAATGTGCTTAGTTGCTAGAAGGGTTGAAGGGTTGTGGAGGTAACAGCGAAAAGCAAAAAGACTGACTTTATGCTTGCATGAGAGGGCAAGATCTTAATCCACAAGTAGTGTTGTTAGTATTAAAGACGAATGTATTCAGAGACAGCAGTTTTTCTAGTGGAGCATTCACGATGCATAATTCGTAATTAAGCTTCTTACCTGTTGTCTAGAACAGTGATTCTCAACGTGGGCCACCTGGAATTTCTAGTAGTCTGCAGAGAGATCCATAAATCCTCGATGAAACGTTCGCTGTCCTATGTGCAATACAGTTTCGACTAGTTTTCCATGAGATGTCAGCATAGCGAAGTGGTCCATTGGATAATTTTATAAAATAATGGTCCATGGGCTAAAAAAGGTTGAGAACCACCGGTCTGGAACAAACTAATAAATTCAACTTTCAGCATAAGCATTCAAAAGCAGTAGCTTTATTGTTGTGAAGTGGTTAAATGAAGTTTTTTTGCATCAGGTGTTGTGCGTTAATCACATAAGCTTTCTTATTGTCATTGTGTTGCTCTGCTTTTCCAACATTTATATTTCAAAACCAACAAATTTCTGCTTAATCATCTGTTATTAGAATTTTATCGTCACCACTGGGAGAGCAGTGGAAGAGCTTTGCAATATTTTAAAAACTGCAGACAGTACCAGGGTTTCTCTTCACAAGTTACTTAGAACAAAGTCTGCCAAAAAAGTTTCAGTAAATCATGGTTTTCAACGGGTCAAAAGATTTGCTCACAAAAAAGCTGCACTGTCCATGTACAGTGTTAAAAAGTAGTGCTTATTGCCTTACGTTAATTGGACAAGTAGTTTCTGGCAAAGTCTACGTATTGACCAGCTGCNTCAAAACAAAAAATATATATGGCATTTTAAAAATTGTAACTTACACGATGGTATGTCTTGAGATATCGTTCATTACGTTCAGGCAACTGTTTCAGCTCATTAATCTCATCACAACCGCTTGCTATATTAGCTTTTGCAAGGGAGGTTCTACGGAGCATATTTTGAATTGTACATTTATGGCAGGGATGGGGTACCTGTTTACTGTCACGGGCCGCATGAATTGTTGAACATCGCTCGCGGGCCGAAAAAATTAATTATTTTATCTTCCAGAAGAAGTTAAGAAGAGAAAACTACGTCAAGGAGCGAGAGATACTTCTATTGGCGTACTGCCTACGTGTGTGCTTGTCATGAGTTTCGTTTTGACGCGATGTTATGTTCTAACTTGGGTAACGAAAATTCTGATCAGGCCATATTAAATGGTCACGCGGGCCGCAGGTTCCCGCCCCTGGTCTATGAAATTGGTTAGTATTTGTCGATCTTTTGCATAGGAAAAGTTTTCCTCATGCTGCCAAAAGATACTCGGTGATTCTCATGTGATCAGGCTACATCCTTGGTTGAAAACTTTGTCACCCAGTCTGTGAAATGAGCATTTGACAGTTGTACTGATTGATAGATCGCCTCATTGCATTCTTGCTATAACTATGTCCAGAATTTTTTCACGGTGCTGAGGCTGCTTGTGCTCTGTTGCGGTAGCATTCCACTGTCTTCGTCCCGTGCTCCACGTGTGGCAGGTTTAATTGTCAGAACCTTGTTATACCCTATGCTGCGTGTCAGACCTCAGGCGTCAGTGACTTCCTTCCGATTTTGTTAATAACAATATGTTTGTTNTCTTCAGTTGTACAAGTTAAGCCGCTATCAGGAATCATTGCCTATATACAAGGGCTTGATAAAGGAGTGTTCGGATGATTACGAAGACGAACGAGTCACGAACTTGTCCGCTGTTCATGCTGCTTTGTCTTCTTTCGACGGCATAGAGGTGAGAGCAGTAGCATGTCTTTATAAATGTCTCGCTTGGTCCCAATGATTTCGATGCAGTGTCATAATTCCTTCGTCCATGCTGTTCAGGGAGTTTTTTTTGTGTGTTGATGAGCATCAGTAGTCAGTACGCTGCAGAAGTCTTTTACAAATCGCTTTGATTATACGTAAACGCTATCGGTGCTACACAAGCACCAAAATAACCGTTCTCACAAAAATTACTGTTGTTTCAAATTTGTTTGCTTTATGTTTGTTTAACACAGCGGTTTCACTTTTATCGTGTCTATTTATTCTCTTTTTCAAACCAATTGCCTTCTGAGTTTTCGCGAGTCCTGACGTCCATCTCCTGCTCGTGATATACGCAGATCAGTGTAATGAAGACGAAGAGAATGCTACACATTGACTTACAGTGGCTCGATATACACTGTAGCTGGCAACTTGCTTCTTATACGCTAAGTTGTTGTGAAATTTTAGTGGGAGCAATCTCCGCAGTTCATTGCCACGAAACACCATTTTAGCCTTAGCCGGATCACTCCAGACTGCATTTGATTCTGTTCTTTTTGCTACCCATGTTGTTGCGTAGCATTTGCCACCAGGTTTAAAATCAAGCAGATAAATTCGCTCTTCTGGCGATTATTTTATTTCCTCCTAATTCAGCATTTATTTTTTCCTCCTTCCACCTTACTTCAAAGCGGGGAAATGCATGTCTAACTACAAGTGTCATTTAACTTTTCTTCATCGTTGCTTGGAAAGAAAGATTCTTAAAAAACTCGGCAAAAAAATAATAAAATAATCGCCAGAAGAACGAATTTATCTGCTACGTTTGATTCTTTGATACCCACAGGTGCTTGGGTATGTTTGTTTTGTTCAACGTTGTACTTGCGTTTAGACGGAACTTGGATTTGAAGTTGAGTCGTACGAGCAGCTGTACAACAAAGGCTGCTGGCTCTTGGGCAGAAGTCGATTTAGCGAAGCCCAGCAGACGCTGGAAGCGTCGGAGACCGCCTGCCGTGAATTGTTAGCTGACGATCCTGATATGACTGAAGATGATATTGAAGCCGAGGTTTCCGTCATAAAGTAAGCCAGGGAATCCACCGTCATCATCCTGAAATAAATCTTTTTTTACAGGTGTTGTTAATACTATTTGGTGCTTGGACGTACAATACATCAGTTTCACCGATGAAGTTTTCGCGTGGATAGAGCTAAAATTTTTCAGTTATTTTTATCGTGGAAGAGATGGTGGAACTACGCCATGCTCGCTAACATCAGTTTATCCAGTTATACGTATGTGTTACGATCGTTTTGGAACGGCTTAAACTTTTAACCTTCGATGATAAGGGACCTGTCTGTGCAGGCGTGCAGCGCTTACTGGATTTCAGATGGATCACTGCAAAGAAACAGGCTCAACAAAGTTTGTGTGGTGCTTTGTAACAGATGATTGTGTTGTGATTCAGGGTCCAGCTCGGCTACGTTCTGCAACTCTTGGGCAAATCAGACGAGGCACTTGCAATTTATAACCAGGTTATAAGATCGAGACCGACTGATATTGGTTTGGTTGCCGTTGCCTCAAACAACATCATCAGCATCAACAAGGTCAGTCCACTTTTGAATTGCATTTATTGTTGTTACTTTACATTTTTTTTTCTACATCTTTCGGAATGTCACGAGTGGTCTGCGCCGCCCATTTCCGCTCGCATGCATCGTGGGCCCTCGGTTGCTTTTGCAGGGAACGCTGCTCAGTGTCGGCTGTCTTTGTTTGCGGCACAACTCATATGATTCCTAGAAAAGGCTAGCAATTAAAAATTCTCGAGGCTTGCTGCAAGTTTTCAAGGAGCCAGTCGACTGGGCTCCACTTCCATAACTCTGCGATGATTCGCAAATCTTGCACACATCTATATTAAAGTTATTTGTCTCCGCAAAAGCGACGCAGTTGAACCAATCGACAATTTCTTTAACAGGAAATCGATCTTAAGTAAGTGTAGCCATCCTCAGTCCTGAAACCTACAAACAAAATCTTGCGACTGAGATTGGGCACACTTGCGTAAATTCAGTTCTTAGTGGGCGGCCTTGTGTAAAATAGTTTTAACCTTCTGCTGGTAGTGTGTCTGGTCATAGTTTGGTTATCTGCTGCGAATTGCATTTAGAGAAAGATGTTTTTTTGTTTTTCAGGAGCAAAACGTGTTTGATTCGCGGAAAAAAATGAAGGCGACAGTCGCGAGCGGCGTCGAGAACAAACTGGCGCCAGCGCAGCGAAAAATCATTGACTTCAACCGCGCGCTGCTCTTCATGTATTCGAATCAGGTGAGTCTCCAGTGCTGCCGTTTCCCAACGTCCTGTGTTGGTCCGTTACTATGCGATGAGGTCCACTTGCATGGCTTCATGGCGCGTTGTGTATGTTTTTCTGCATTAATGACCGGAACGTTGCTCCCATCTGGTTGCAACAAGGTGAGGCTAATAACTTATTTACTCGACTGTCAGCCGTCCTTGATTGTAAGCTGCACGAAATGATGCTTAAAAAATTAATGTAAGCCGTACTTGAACATATGCTACCTAAAGCCTCTGAGATGCTTTCGCGTACTAGCGCGTTTCACGTTTATTCCTAACCCTAGCCAAGGAAAGACTGAGCTTTATTCATACCTTTCGATTAGGTAAAGAAATAAAATATATAAGCCGCACGAGATAATGAAACAAAAACTTTGTAAGTTGCGGCTTACAATCGAAGAAATGCGGTTATGTAATTCAATCGGTTCTTTGCCAAAGCTTCGTGTTTTGTTCGAGCACAGTTGCTGGGCAGCTTTCATTCATCAAATCTCGCGAAAGTTCCGCTGTCTCTTCGTTTCGAAACCTGAAATAACTAAATTTTGTACTGTGCGTTTGTTAATGTCACCGTGTGTTAGTGGCTGTTAATGTAAAGCACACTGCTGTCAATGTTTCAGTGGGAGGCGTGTCGAAAGCTGCTCAAAGCCATGCAGCGCGAATATCGTGACAGTGACGTGCCCTGTTTGATTCAAGCCGCCATGTTGTGCCGGGAGAAGAATGCGAGCAAAGCGGTTGAATATTTGAAGGTTGGATTTTGTGCAATGCATTGTTTTGTCAAGTTTTTTTTAAAAGGAAATGGGCAGGTACCCCGTATGGACCTGTAGGCACCCGATTTCTCTGATTCTAAGGACCCGATTTTCTCTGATTCTAGGAACCCGGTTTGAAATTCTAGGGACCCGAATCGGGCCCCTGAAACACCTTAAAAAACCCTGCTTATATTCAAAATCTTTTGTGTTGAATTCAATTACGCAAATGCTGCTCGGCAGTGCAGCTAACGAGCTTATGAAATGTAGTGAATGAGTAGTCTGCATTGAACTTCAGAAAGACATTGACAGGCGTCAAGGCGAATGTTGCTCACCTGCTTTCGTTTGATTTTGAAAATAAAGTTCAGGGTTCACGCGGTAGTGAAAGTATTGAAAAAGTCTTGAATCGTGAAATCGGTTTTCAAGACCTTAAAAAAGTATTGACTTTGGCCAAAAGGTACATCAATTATTGAAGAAGTATGGAAATTCGAAATTCAGGAATTTTTTATTCAAATTTTGTCCTTTGTCGCTGATGACAGTTCTGCAGATGTTTTTGCAAAAATGAAGATAAAGTCATAGTAGTAATGTGTATTTTTAAATTCAGTATTGAGAAAATATGGCAAATGGTTTTTGAAAATGTGTGGCAACACTGATACTTTCTCCCGTTAACTGACCAATTAAGAAAGCAGAAGCTTAAAGAGGGTTTAAGATA
>JGI24159J19872_10013752_pt1 | contig 10506 bp, 10 predicted proteins | sample Ectturendosymbi4_FD_19872 | JGI IMG/M metagenome (IMG submission 19872)
TTGCGAAGCTTTGCGCACATGCCGCTCGGGATTTCCGATCGCAACAGTACCAACCTCTTGATAAAATAAACTACGTTGGAATGTTAAAAACATAAATATATAAAAATTAGAAGTATTAAAATATATTATATCTTATACAATATAAAAAAAAAAACAATTTGTAGAAGTTGGCCCTTCGCTGAGTACTGGCAGAACAATGTGCCCCCACTGAAAAAAGTTCGCCCAGCCCTGCACCAGAACATCACCCGTCTGGATGTTGTACACAATATAGGAGACAAGTAAGTTCTTCACCCCGCTCAGAGAGGTAAGTTTGCAGACATAAACGGCCGGGTGTCAACCACATACGTATCTGGCCCGAGGCGTTGTTTCATGTCCACGAAACTCTTTAACTGGAGGGTGAACACGGGGCGTGACCTACGTCGCGGGCGATAGCTTGCCACGCACAATCCCCACTAACGTAGTTTGGTCTGAGTTGATGATTCGTCACCAACTCGCCTACATCCCACGAGACTGTGAGATCGGACAGTATATGAACGCATATTTTCTGTGAGCTAAGCTTTGTCAAATCTTCGTAACGACCACCACCAACTGCTGTGATCCGATCCCCAAATCAAGACACCACTTTGCTTAATAATTTCTTGTGAGTCTTGTCAGTTTTATGCTAACGCGAAGCCACTTCTTTGAAACAACTTCCACGTAAATGTTCCAACCGCTGACAAACTCTGGACCAGTTGCGTGCGGAGATAAACTGCAGGTTTCAGTTATAAGATCAAAACGAACCAACACTGCATCTGAGGTTCGAGGAAAGCTTTCTGGGAAACAAGGTACAACAACGATGCGAGGAAGCTTTGCTCCTCACGACATTTAAGATTGCGTAGATCTAAGCAGCTTCTCTTTTAACACAGCAGCTCAACAGTTACTCAACGCACGTTTGATTCGCGTTAGTGCGGAACAACTTACCAGCTGAAGCTGTGGAGGCTCGCGACTTGACAGGAGGCGGCAGGAGTGACTTTCGCGGAGCTTTCAATGCAACAACAGAAGCATGAGACACATCATCATGCCAATTATGTGTAAGAGATGAAACACACATCGCACAATACGATGAAGCAACATGAGGCATACATAAAAATACTTTAAAAAGCACCTCCCCTAGATATCGGTATAAACTTTAGTAGAGACCTACATACAGTACATCAGTGCGGCTCGGGGATGACTGTCACACTGGAGTGAACCTGAGCGGAACAAGTGACGTAACAAAAGGTTAAAATGCATCATCGGCAGAAACAGATGGATCTGTGGCTATGTCTCAGTCTAAACTACTGGTTTTAGCCAGGGCTGTGGAGTCAGAGCCCATGCGATTTTGGATGGCTGGAACCGGAGCCAGAGATTTGGGTTCCGGTTCCACAGACATAGTTCATGGGGCAAGCGAGTTTTACCACTATTACAATGCTTTTTGGTTTTCAATGGACCACATCGTTCTGGAGCCGGAACCAAAAAATTTAGATGCCTGGAGCTGGAGCCTGAAATTTGAGTTCCGGCTCCACAGACAGTTTTAGCAAATACGTGTGACTTGAATATATATGTATTTGCATGTGTTATGTACCTAAACATGCCTATCGCTACCACTGGATGGTTAGGCAAACGTTTTAACAAAGTCAAGAATATTAGGATTAAATGTTTCTGTTATGAACTTTTCACCAAACCATTTTTACTGCTTGACGCAATTAATCAATGAACAGTGACTCAAGCGGCAAGAGCAGTGGCGTAACTGACGTGAGAGCAGAGAGGCGAATCTCCTCCCTGACAAGCTAAATGCACAAACCGGGTCCCGCTTAGCTTACCATTTCGGTTTTAGTATTCTTTGTTTTCAGTAGGTTGTTGTTTTTGCGTTTTTCAGAGTATTTCCTGGTGATTCAGGGTTTTAGTATAGCCATCTGGAACCAGATTCACCATCACTTCTTAAGTTTTTTTTTCCGAGTGTTGGCTAGAGGCCCCTCTACAGTGGTCATTGGGCTCTTTCAGCTGATTCTTCCTCCTGGCTCAAACCTGTAGTTACGAGGTTGTATTTGAACGGTTCAAAATAATACTTGTTCTACTTTAGCTGATGGTTGGCTTTCATTAACTGGGCTCCACAGCTGCCCCTAGAAACAGTTTGGGAAGAATCGAATGGCACCAATGATTACTTCGAAGTGGATGGCCAACTCACTGTCTCCGTCAGGCGTGACTGAGCCGTTACTCGAACTTGGCAACAAGCAGGCAAAGGCGTTGGCTTGTGTGTGCACTATGGCGTTGGACAGGTATTTTTGCGGGGTTCTGTAGACCTTCCGCAAAATATACTACTCTGCGCCAGTGACAGGCGTTTTAGCATATAAGCACACTTTTGGATGTGCTACAAGTGTGTTTTATGGGTTTTGTTATAGGCCTCAGACTGTAATAGCTAATTGAGCCTATGCTTTAGTTTTTGCACTCTTAGGATCGGTTTTATCCTTGCTGCGTTTACTGATTACACAATTGTTCTGCACGATTTGCAATGCAAAAGTAATAGCAGATAGTAATACGCCTTTCACATCTGATGATTTGCCCGATATGTCGGAGGAAGTACTTGAAAAGCTTGTTTCTGTTGACTTAGGTGATGTGCAGTCGAATAGCGAGTGTCCTTGTCTCACCTGAGATAATGGCGTCAGAATTGGCCAACAACGCAGGGGCAGTTTTGTGCAATAGATAGATGTCTTTCATGAGATCTTTCACAGACACTGGTTCAAAAGCCATTGGCACACTTCTATTTTAGCACCACATCCATGGCACCACATCACAATAAAGCAATGAGCAGTTTAAGTTAGATTTTTAGTAATTCCAACAAATTTCCAGAAAATTACTGTATGCTTCAAAACACGTTTTGTTCTCGGTACATGATTATGTACGGAGAGGATGCTTGAGGGACGTCAGAGCAGCAGTAGAGCAGGCGGCAGTATATGAGTTGAGGGGAAGGAAAACTTACAAAAACCAAAATAATAATAACGGAAATTATAGAAAACCATTCTGCATTTTCTGGATGCGGGAAAAGTTGCACTAATTTGTATCAAGTCGATCTTGATAAACTATGAAATCACTTATGATACTGTTATGACAAGGCACATCCGACTCCGCTGCCCCCTTGGGAAAGGACAGGGGGAACTGTCTCCGTCATGCCCCCGCTCTCCGGCGTCCCTGGGATGTTTTATGGACCCCTATTATGGAGCTGTACAAGGAAGAACAGTGTTTCGTTATGTCGAGTTGGATGAACAGGAGATGGCAGCAAGGTGTCGATCTTTGTTCTTAAATTGCTTTTGTTTAACAACTCACTCGGAGAGTCGCCCACCGCTGTTCGAGTACGCTGGTACTGCATCAAAAATTCCACGACTGCTTTCTTCGGCGGTTTCGATGATTTCCGCAAAGCTTGCTTGAAGGTCTGTATCAAGTGTTCTGGAGCCCCCGTCTGTGGTAAGGATCGTCCGTGAGATGAACGATTCCTCTCTCCTTGCAGTGGACTTGAAATTATTCTGACCGATAGTTTGCTGCATTATCCGCCACAATAGTATGTGGATACCCGAAATGAGCAAAATCCTCCTCTATTAAGTCTATAGTTGACTTCGTTGAGATTGACTGAGCCGCATGAATGCAAGAGTACTTTGTGTACGAACCGATAACGACCAGCCAATTGTATCCCATGAAGTTGATTGCATGGTCCACGTGTATACGGCTCCATGGCTTTTTTGGCAGCATCCAGGGATGTACAGCAGTCTTGGTTGGCTCGTTCTGATGCTCGGCATACGCCGTGCACTTGCGGCATAAATCCATGATATCCGCATCAATGCTAAGCCAATAAACGGCGGTTCTTGCCAACTGCTTCATTCGCTGCATCCCGAAACGTCCTTCGTAGTAACCCTACTTGCTTTCGAAGATCACTACTCTGCAGCTATACAGAGGGCAGCCGTGACATGTGCTTAATGACTCGGCTATTTTTCGAAACTTTTCAATCGGATTGTTGGCCATCCCTCTCTTGTGTACAGGCCCGTAACCAGGGGGAGCAGGGGAGGGCGAACCCCCCTCAGAAAATTTTCGCCCCCGCCCCTGGAAAAATATCCAAGACATAGTTTGAAAGTATTGGACATAGTTTAAAAAATTTGGGCCACTCTCAAAAAACTCTTCGCCTCCTTGGTGTCCCAAGCTGGTCACGGGCCTGCTTCTGCATCGCATCACCTTCGATAGAACAGGATCTTTCGATGATTCTTTGCATTGAACAAGCATCAGCGGGAATGGCAGGCTATGTCAACATCACCAGCACTTTCTGTCAAAATCCGAATCATTGCCGGCTGGAAGACGACTCAAAACAATCGCGTTGGTATGCTCGGAAGTCTTGCAGTACTCGATGACGTAGTCAACTGGCTTAGGAACAAAGCCCATCGAGCGAGACGATTGGCTGCAAGGGAAGGCGTGGTCTTGCTCGGCCCGAAAAGTGCTGGAAGAGGATTGTGATCGGTGAGTAAAATAAACTTCCTTTGAAAGTAGCCTGGAGCGGAGCTGATTCCGTAAGGTAGAACATTTTGCAGTAATCCACCGCGATGCGCGCTTAACGCCAACCACACCCGGATAATCGGACCAAGCTTTATTTGGTTACATGCATCTGCAAGGTCAATTTTTGTGAAACCATAGCCACCGCCCAGCTTGTTCATCAAATCTTCTGGAAGTAGCAAAGGGTGACGTTCCTGTTCTTCGTGACGATCTTTAGCTGTGGGTTAATCGTCACTGAGTAACATCACACACTGCCAGCTTAGCTTTCATCCGTCCTGAAAGTGGGGTTTTGTTGATTGGCACCAAAGGTTTACCTCAGTCATTGAACTTAACGGGCGTCCCAAACACCCCTTGCTATCCCCGCTTTTATATTCTTGAGCGAGACCCTCGCGAATCGCAAATGGCACAGACTGTGGTTTTGCAGAATGCCAATTCCGGAACAATCTCACCAGGCTTCCGCTGCATACCACTCCAGTACTTGTAACGCTCCAGAATGACCAAACGCCTCGGGTCAAACTGATGCTTCATATAAGCAACTATCTCGTTCATGGTTTGCTCATTAATCTCCCTCGCTGGCGATTCCTGAGCTGCCAGGTTGGAAAGCATTTTATACACAGTGGAAGATTGACTGGTAAGAAAAACTTGCGCTTTCCTCTCTTCAGGCACAGAGTGAACCCTGACGAGTGTGTTAAACCTCGACCAGTAATCGGCCCATAGCTCTGACGTTGAATCAAATGGAATAAAGTTTGGCGTCGTTAAAGCAGTTGACGAAGACTGACCAGCGACTTGCGGCTTGCCTATAGCGGCTATCAATGCTTCCATCTGCTCTTTATGACGACGTTCCTGACTTATGAGCTGCTCTTTCAGTAATTCGAGAAGCGACTCCATGACTAGTATGACGTGGGGCCGATCAAACTATGACGTGGGGCCGATCAAACTATGACGTGGGGCCGATCAAACTATGACGTGGGGCCGATCAAACTGCGGCAACTCAGTGCGATCTCGTTCAGTCAATCGATTGAGAAATCCTCGTCGCCAAAATCTCTTGTATTCTTACACTTCAGAGACCAAATACAAATTGCAGTCGAATAGAATGACTCAAGCAAACAGAAACAACGTACAAGAATGCTTGACAGCAAATCAACGCATCCACGCTAATTACACGAAGAACAGGAATCTATGCTTAAGGCCATATGCGTCACTTATCACCAACAACGAAAGCGCTGATACCAAATCACACAAAGAGCAAGCTAGTCGAACGCATTACTTAACACCAGACACAGTCGACACGATTTTGCGAGGAAACAGCATTTTTTGGCATATGGAAAAAGCATGTGGTCTTCAAACCTTGCAGTTAACCTACAAAAATCAAAACATTGGGAAAATGTGCAATCTGCGGGTTTGCAAAGAGCACAATAGCTGATAATTACGCAACGCTATATAGTTTTTACAATGCTTAGCCCTCCAAATGCATTCGTGGAGTTAAGTGTCACTGATGCGTGGCCATAACAAGACAATGGAATGAGCCATCCATTTTACACAAACCATTGATGACACAAACACATTGAATTGCGCAGAACATTCAAACCATACGATGCCTCACTGGCTGAAGACAAAGTTTTTCAATTGTGAGATTGGCAAACGCTCGCCTAGAAAGATATTCCGCCATGCTTGGCTGCGTCGGCATGCTGCCGATGGCCACACAACGCAGCATTCATATCAGGTCGTAATACTTCAGCAAGTGACGTGGGCCGACACTGAAGATTTTCTTCACTTAGATCCAGATAAACAATTGACTTTAATTTTGCACAATACCACCACCGCATTAAGCTTATCGATTGAAGTTTTTTTTTCAATTGCAAGCCACTCCAACAACTGCTGCCGACATCTTGACAGCAGCTATATCCTGGTATCAATAATCCTTGTCAAGCCGTTCTTGTGCGTAGATTGTTGTTTTGAGGGGCTATAGTAAGGTTAGCATTTAAAACAGATACATTATTGTTCCGAGCCCGCAGCTTGTGTGCTTTTTTTCTTACTCTTTTTTGAGTGTCAACATTTCGCTAGTAAGTTTTTCTAACTGCCTTTGCGCGACTGGAGATGTGTTCAAATACACGAAACTAGTTTCCCTGTGAAATAAATTGTGATGGATTCACTTACGTCACTCCTGTGGCCTACATTTATTGAAAGATACATATGTGCAAGCCCGAATCATCGCTGAACTATGCTTGCAGAACCTAGCAGGCAGATCCTTCAGAAGCTTGTCGCGAGGCTGGAGCTTGTGTTATTATCGATTTAAAAGTTTAATTGATCGATCCCAAAGTTCGGATGGTACGAGTTGGAGAGATCGGCAGAGGATGTTATGGACTGGACAGGGGTTTAAGAAGAAAGTTAAACACCTCTCGATAACACTTTTTGCCTCCTGCTCTGATGCGAGATAGTTATTATCTGAACAAAATCACAGAATAGAAACATTCACCAAAAATCTACACCGACTGTAATTTGAATTATAACCACTTAATAGATCTAAGTATATACATCATCAGCATCAACAACACTGGCGGAACGGTCGATACTCACCTACTTTGTGTGCTTGAGGTTTCTTCAATAAACTTTTACCCGAAGATTTGCTCTGGGACGAGTTCTCATCTTGAACAACGGCTTTTTTGGGCGAGCAAGCCTGCAGCAAGGATTAGATTTCAACATCAGCAATGTCACGTGCTTTGACACGAGCAACGATTGCATTTCAGACATACGCAAAACAACTTGCACATCTCGCGAAAAGGAAGTAAAGCCTATAAACCATAATGACCGATGAATTTGTGTTGCCCAACAGCGGACATAGCCAGAAATGATCAGGATCGTGAGAGACTGAAAAGGAAAACTGGATGGAAAACGCTAAATACACAAGGCGTACATTTCGGAATGCCAACAGCCAAGCGGTCGGCAGGCAGAGCTGACCAGGTACATTTCACGAGTTGTTCAGCAGCGAAAAGTTTACGACAGGAACGCGAGTGCAGCGCGCTCCTCGCCCACACACTTACCATGCAGACAATCAGCTGAGGAATAAGCTAACGCGATGTTTTGCATTCTACTTTTTTCGTGAATTAAAAAAATTTCCACATTTAAATTGTATTATAGTCTACAGTTGATCTTTTCACACAGATATCAGCGATGAAACGAAAAACTCTTTACATCGAGCATATTTCTACCAACCAACCAAACATAATGAGGAAATGTGTGAATGCACCAACGTTAGTTTCACTTCTAAACATAGGTTTGTTGTCATGCAGCATGAAAAAGCACAGGTAAAAAAAAACAAAAGCAAAACTCAAAATGTTTGATATACAAAGCCTCCCCCAAACTGCATAACTGCGAACAGGGACATCTTGTTACCATGCCTCGTACTGTGCTGAATATGCTACATGTGTAGTGGAGTTGCGTACCTTGTCAACACCGCATGCGGAAGGCTGCATCACTCAGGAACTCATGGACAACAGCGAGCGATCTTTCCAAGCGATACCAAAACTTTTGCAAATTTTTAAGAGGTATCAGATGCTATGCAAAAACACAGTTTGCATAAACCTGCCAAATCCATCTACGGTTTTTACTTTTTGTCAATTGTTCAAGGTCGTCAGAGCACGCGTTCCACACATACCCGGTAAAAATAACGTTCAGTTCAGGTTTCCTCTTGCGCACTGGCATAGAGCTTACGCAGGTCCGCAGCGACACTATACAACTGGCTAGTCAGGCCATTTTGCAAAGATAAACCTTATCTGGTCAAAATCTTTACATTTAGAAATCAGAGCTGATAGAGGCCGGATTAAGGTCAAATCCATGATGCATCACGAGCAGGAAGATCGTGTGTGGAACCTTGTGGAACCGAACATGGCTGAAGTGGGCCTTAGCCAATAATTCGAGCTTCTCAGCTACATTTTGATTTTTGACTGACGATGATCCAAATCGGGCACCTTACAGCAATAGAGTTTTTCGTTGCACAAATCGGGATGAAGGTGAAAGGCTCAACATCAAAGTTTTCCAAACAGTTGAAATTTTCGTGAATGAGCGGCCCGTCTGCACCTATGGCAACCATGTCTGCACTTGATGCTTATCTGTACTTTCCCTCAAGCCACTTCAAAAGAACCGGTCACTGCATAGGATAGTGCACTAACTTCTTGATGTGAATAGACCGTTTGCAAGCGCTTGCACCGTACGCACATGCGTGTGCAGTGACATGTCAGGTTGCCGATGGGTTTGGCTGCAACTGCCAAGTGAACTATTTTGGCAAAAACGACCCGAAGTCTTCGAATGCGATTCAAAAAATTTTAGATCATGAGATTTTGACCAAATCGCAGGAACAAGAATCCCCGCCATAGGAGCTGCGACACACAGGTCTTGCTATGTTCCGCTAAAATTTCAGGTAAAGCAAAGAGCAAAATTTCGTGTGGAAAAATACAAGCAAATAGGTTTTGAGACGGGCCCTGTACAGGATATATGAGGTGGCGCCATACAGTGACAAGGTAACTGCAAACAGCAAAATATTTGGAGGCGAAACCCTGGGCGCGGTTTCAACCAAGGCCTTCTGTTTTCTCTAGAAGACCTTGCTTCAACACATGCGACAAGAGAAAACCTTTTCCCCGTTCTGTACATGGTACGTGCGACCGAGTTTGCCTACCTGCATGCGAGACACGGCTGCAGCATTCATGCGAGGCTTTATGGGGGGTGAATTCCGGTTTCTTTCACTCAACGGCTTCACAGAGTGGGAGGAGGGGTTGCTTCGCACAAGTGCTGGTCGTTTCTAACACAGAGCAACAGATCGTCTCATTTAACGATAAAATCACAAACCTCTATAAATCTATACACCCATCAATAAATCCACACCCAATGATGATCAAGTCAATCACATCTCGATTTAAAATTTTTGAATATATTTGGTTTGAGCAGATTTTCTGAGCGAAATTTTTATTTAGAGCACGGAAAAAGTTTTTAAACCGAAGTCATTTCTTGCATAACCAGACTTGATCAGCTGAAAGTTTCACTCACATTTCTATCATTACCTTTCAACAGTTTTGCGATTATTTTCATGTCACTAAAGAACTTGCAATACATGAAGTGGACGGACTGCTGGTGCTGCTTGCGTTACATTTGTCTTTGCCGGGAAAAATAAGTCATCTCACAATTGCCCACATTCAAGGTCTGCCCAAAAACTGCATCTGATCACAGAGCCCACATTCAGTGAAGTAGTTCTATCCCTGGAGCTGCACATGCAACTTTTATTTTGGGCAAAAGTTTTTATTTGACAAAAACATTAGTTTTGAACTTCAGTTTTTTTGCCAACAGATGGAGACCAGCAAATACTTTTCTTTAGTACCGGACCATCGCCAGCATATAACTTGTTTACGAGCTTCACATATTTCTTCAATTTTCGATCACTTGAAATACATTCCTGAGCTGGACACGAGTTTTTACATGGCTGAGCAGTTGTTTGTCTGCAATGTGCGACATCCAGCATACGAATATTTTTGAATTGAAATGCAAAACGTGCATTTACTCGTGGAAGTTACATTCAGAACGATCAGATAAGCGTTAAATATTCATATTACACTCCCCAGCAATGGACCCGAGCCGTGATTACCGGGGTTTCGCGTTCTGCAGACAACACACCTGGTTGTTCGGACATACAGCACCCGTGCACGGCCAGCAAGGACATACAGCACCCGTGCACGGCCAGCAAGGACATACAGCACTCGTGCACGGCCAGCAAGGACATACAGCACTCGTGCACGGCCAGCAAGGCATAAATAATTAAGAGGGCAGTAAGCACGCGACCACTATCTAGAGCAGTGGTTCTTAACCTGTGAGGAATTCCCCACTGGTGGGGAATGGCGGAGTTGCCAAGTGGGGAATGACCGGTCGGACAGCAGAACCACTGCTTCAAAATTTAACACATCACATCCA
>JGI24159J19872_10013753_pt1 | contig 10506 bp, 5 predicted proteins | sample Ectturendosymbi4_FD_19872 | JGI IMG/M metagenome (IMG submission 19872)
TGGTGTTCTTTTGTTTTGCAGGAGCAGCGACAGCGCGTTAGACTCAGCGGCTCACTTCTGGTGGTGGATGAAGTTCGAACACGGCGCTTTCAGAATACCTGACCCCAGGAGCTTTCAGCCTCTCCATTCCAACGATATGATGGCTGCATTGGATGACTCAACCTCATTATACAACCACTGCAAACATTTGTAGAGCTTGCCAGATGCGAAAGGGTTATGACAACCCAGGCAGAGTTTCATTTCAGCTGGGTTTATACTTTCTCTGCCACGCCCAGATCCTTGCGGATCTGAGGTTTTTTCGGTGCCCTGGCGCTTTTGCAATTGCTATGGTTTCTTTCTCGTCTTTGAAATTCTTAACTTTCGCCAAATAAACTCAACTTCAACAACTTGGTTAATATATAGGTTAAGGAAACTGCCAACTTCAGCATTTATAGTTTTTGAGTGACCTAAAAGAATTTGACCGAACAGCCCTTTCTGACCCAACAATTAGATAAAAATCATTGCAAAATTGGCCATCCAAAGACATTTTTCCAAGGGGGGGGTAATATTGAAGTTTTGCTTACTCTTTTCAGGTTAATGATGATGCAACAGGCCCGTAGCCAGATTTTCACGTTATAGGGGGAAAACATTTTTAGGGGGGCAAAATTTTTATGATATGCTAAAAACATGTTTTTCTAGACACAAAATTTGGGGGCATTGTCCGCAAATGCCCCCTGTGGCTGAAGGCCTGCAATGCAAATGGACATTCACACAACCCTTTATCCTTTCTACCCCATTAGTCTGTGCTGGTCATGGTCAGCTGACTTTGATGACTTCCTGGTCTTTTCATTGGCCATGTAAAATAAACAAGCATTGTCTGTCTCTGTCTTGTCTGGTTCTGGTTGAAGTTGAATTCTCAATCTTTTGTCTGAAATGTTTTCTACACTTCAGCTATCAGAAAGGCTTTCTTTTCATAAACTGCCTAATAAATATTCATTTTTTCAAGCACTTTCTACAAACAAGTCATAATTTAAGAAAAATCAATGACCAGAACTAAAGTGCAACTGGCACTTCAAGAACTAAAGTGTCAACTGGCACAAAAACCCACACCCCCAAGCAAAAAAATTTGAGTGCAGACTAGAAGACTTGTCACGTCTTTTGATGCTTCAACCAGGTTCGTAACCTGTACAGGAACAGATAAATTCCCACATACAGCCACGTGCGTTTGTTTTTTTTTCCGAAAATCCTCAAAAGCAGCCAGACGCTAAAGTGGCAATGCTTTCTCTCCTATTGCTTACCCATTGCTTGTTGATTATTTTCCTGTACAGTAATATGGACATCACAATCGCATCTTTCAGTGTAAACAGTCTACTCGAGCAACAAGAAATGCTGCATTCCATTTCTTAATTCAATATGCAAATTACCTTACTCCAGGATACCCATACTTTGACAGTAAACCAATATATATGGCAAAATCAATGGTTCCTTGCCAGTCACTGTTCCACTAACCAATAAATAACAAAAACATCTGAGATGTTGTAACCCTACTAAAATCGACACACTTATACATGGAAAAAGTATCAAATAATCTTGATGAGAAATATTTAACAGCAAACACTTTTTCAAATAACCAGGAATTTATTATAACAAACAAACATACCCCTCCCAAAAAACAACAGAACTCAAAACCACCAATTCTTCAAAAACCTACCCAAATCACCACTGTAAAACCAAAGCCAAAAAAACATAATTGGTAATTTTACCCTAACTTTTGAACCAGAAACCCTAGAAAGCCAAAGGCTCAAAGGACTTGGATTGTAGCCTAGTTTCTACTAAAAACTGAATGAAATACTTGCCTCTTGCAGTTGGGACCCAGAACCCAATAACCTCAGCCAAAAAGGCCTAAACCTACCCCATTTATGATGTCACCCACAAAAAACTGAAACCCAATACCTAAAATTATTTTCATTGCAAACTCGAAGACTCACCACTTGAGTCTTTTGAGGGTTTTGACAGCTCGCTAGCACAATTAACTTATGGAGTTGCAAAGTGGCACAAAAATAGCAACTCAATGCATAATTTCAAAGTATGATATACTTGTATACCAGCACCCAATGTCTTAATTGTTTTTTTGACATTTTTTTCCATTTTGAAAGCTGTCATTTTTGTTTTCGCTTTAGTACTAATGTAGGGCTTCAGGCTTCTCTTCCAAGCTTGCTGATTTTTTAGGCCTGAATTATTTTAAATTCCTTTGTTTTTTAAAGAAACATGCAGAAATTCTATGAACATCACTATGAAACTTTTCTCATCTACCTGTGGTTCTCAACCTTTTTTAGCGTATGGACCATCTTTTTAAAAAATATTTGATGCACCCCTTTGCTATGCTGGAACTTCAGTAACAATTAATTGAAACTATATTGCACATTGATCAGTAAACGTTTTACCGAGGATTGAAAGGTGGCAAGGTATAGGTTATTTGAATAAGTGTGATACGATAAACATGTGTTAATAATGGCTGCGGAAATGTGAAGCACAACTTCTGCTGTGGTCACCAAGCAAGATTTGAATGAGTTGTCTGGGAAACTGGACAAAACGATGGAAACTCTTTGGCAAGAGCAGTAGTGCTCTTACTAAACTCATCCTGGAAATGCGAGCTCCACAAAAGTCATCAGTTTTGGTCGGAACAGTACAAGGATACGAAGTGTACACTACTGTCTTCTACTGAAGAGGTGAAGGCTTTCCTCTTTGCAGTGCTCACACACATCTCATTATCCTGTCATCAATTACACTAGAGATCAACTGATCTAATTGTCCTTTTGTCCAATCCATCAACCTCCCCATGGCTTGACAGTTCTGGATGATGAGACAATCGAATAGGCTGCTCAACACCTGCCCTGAGATTTGGTGTGGCCTAGCAGTGGATTGAAAGAATTAGCCCAAACGATGCAAATATGTGTGCCTTTCCTTGTTGCACTCACATCTTTTAGAATGGCCCTCATTCTGTTATATGCGTGGCAGTAACTCAACATGGCAACTTCATTTTGTAGTTTTGTGCAGTAGTTACTGGTGCACATTCAAGATCATTTAAACTTTATTAACACGTTGAGAGCCGGCCTACGGTATATTCGTACTTGGATTTCGGCCTAAAAAACAGCAGTTTGCGGTTGCCTATCAACTCCCTAGCTCCTCCACCGATTGCACTAGAGAGCTGTTCAAGAGCTCAAACGAATCGGCCAGTCTAGTAGATTGCATTCAAAAAACATTTTTTTTCGATTTTTTTCGAGTGCAATCTACTAGACTGGCCGATCCGTTTGAGCCGCTGAACAGCTCTCTAGCGCAATGGACGGAGGAGCTAGGGCATTGGTAACGCAACCGAAAACTGCTGTTTTTTTGCGAAAATCGCCGAAACCAGGCAGCTCTAAAAGTGTTAAGAGTCTCTGAATGCTGATTGTAATTCAGTCCAATCACATATAAGCAAACCAGAATAAAAAACAAAATCTTTTCACACCACCTGAGACAACTAGAGTATACTACTAGACTTCGTATCAGTAATACATTCCAACATCCCAAACTTAATAACAGCCCTCACCCTATTACAAGCATATGATGAAAATAATCAAGCAGCACAGAATCACAAAAATTAAATCCTGATATGGAACAATAAAAGAAAAATATTTAAGAATAAAAACACATAAACTCTAAACTCTCTACCCTATCACAATTGGAAAACACACTATGCAACCTGAATTGTCAGATGTGCCAATGTAGTCAGAGAACTGCGTACCATAAGAAACAGGAAAGTAAATTTATAGATGAAGTAGCAATTGGTTTTCTAAACATTCTATGTAGAACCATAGCATAGCAATTTTTATGAACAAGCGTTGCTGATATACATTGGCATTAATCAGCCGTTATATATTGGCATGCCAATGTATCAGTCAATCCCTAGCTTTCGTGGTACGACCGACAACACCAACGAAATAAATAGTTGCACTTAGCCACTAGCCAAGTTTGATTGGGTCGTAAGGACACCTATAGCCTAGAAAATGTTTTTTATGTTATCAAAAGCTGACTTTTTTGACAGGACCACTTTTGCCTTGCAACATGCACCACCGCATTAATATTTTTCTTCAATGTTGTGAAAATGCATTGCATGTGTGATAAACGATAAATGTTGATTGCCAATGCCAGATCATTGTGTGGGCCTCCTTGCTTTTGTGTAGATGATGTTTTTTTTTTTTTATTAATTCCCAGGTACAATGCACTGCAGGAAAAAAACAGAGGATTTGGTATTATGGATTCAGTTAAGCTATTCTGGAATAGTAAACTATTCTGAAATGCCCATCCCTAATTGGAAAGCACACCACATATCACAAAACCAAACAACTTCTGGACCTATCACCCCATACTGCTAAACTTTTTAAAAATTTTCAAATGTGAAATCTTAAACAACATCTTTCCTCTGAAAGCGATCACTTGAGCCACAGTGCCACTAATGCAACAAGAAATATGGATATGGCATACACCTCCGTGATGAATATATAAAAGTGAACTCATACAGCCTCTGCTAAAATACTCCAGGCATATCTACTGAAGAACAACTCGACATCATACTGACTACTTATTATCCTCCTACCCACACACACAATTGCAATACCATCAGCTCCTATTATATATCTTTCACTATTTGGAAAATTTAAACAAAAACAAGCTCAAACCTAGCAAAGATATCCTCCAAGCTCTGATGTTTTTTCAAACAATCGATTGAAGTAAGATTACAAAGATCTGAAACCAGACAAAATACATTGCAATGTGACGATGCAAGCTATACTCAGGTGCGTAAAGTCCATGAATGCAAGGCATGCAGTGCATGCCTTACATTCAGCAAATAAAACTTCAATACTTCAAAAATTTTAATTTAACTTCAAATCCTAAACCAGACAAAAAACATAAAACAACAACTTCTTGTAAGTCTGCATAGTTAAAAGCTTTCTTACAATTTAAGTTAGATCTCATAAAGGAGCCTTTCAATTGTGTTTAGTGTTGTTTCAGTAAAAAAAAATTTGGGAAATACGCATGCAGAATTGGAAACACGCATGCAAAATGTGCGATTGAATGCATGTTTCCAAAGAAATTTTGAATTTAATTAAGTTTTTGGAAGAAATACACAACACATTTAAACCTGGCCAACCTTTGCTGCTAGTATGTTTTAGTCCTAAATTTATTCTATTGAATAATGTCTGTCCATCATGGAAATTTCTTGTGTTCCGATAAAGGGCTAAATTACTTTTTGCAAACACTGCAAAACTGCCATTGAAATCAAGGCTTGCATTTTTCAGTTTTGCTTTCACTTCCTGTGACGCAATCGACCTGGACACCCGAGTCAAATCACATGACCTACTGTAGCTTCATGTTGCATTTGCAGACTTCACAGTTGCGTTTTAAGAAGAAAATTGGAGGTATGATAAGGAAAGTAGCTGCTGGATATGGCGTAGTAATTAGGCTACAAGCAACAAACTTTAGCTCATTTTCTTGCGAACAGAAGAGAAACGTGCTTGATGGAGATGGGCTTGTAGGCTAAAGTCAAACAACATCTTCTTAGGAAATTTAACCAACACCTGTATGTCAAATTCAACTAGTTACGCGGAACCAGTACAACAAATCAGTTCTATTGCTGGCTGCGTCTATTTTTTTCTAACAAAGGTAATTCAGCCTAGAACTATGACAATGTGAATAAGTTGCATAGCACAGGTGCTGATTGCCATGGTAAGACTGGTTCACACTTGATAGCTTTTGTAGCTCACAACACATCACAACACATTTGGACAAACCAGATTGTGCTGCTGGACAATGAAAAAAGTGCAATACTAGCCTTGGAATTACAGCTTTGAAAAAAGATTTTGGTCATAAGCTATGTCCTAAGTGCCTGTTTTGGGCATTTTGTTTGAAAATTTCCTTGCCAAAATGTGTTTTTTGTTATGTGCAAGCTTTGGGAATTGACTCTTGGTATTACCACAGATGCATGTCATAGTTATGAAATATATATTTGTTCATCTTCTGCTTGCTGAGTTTTGCGCAGTTTACCTGATAAAATGAGTGCCACAGTAGTGCTAATATCTGCTACAAAAATGTCATGTAATGCATTGCATAAGCTAATAAATCACTCCACCTTTGGTCTAAACCAGTGGTTCTCAACCTGGGGTAAATTTCCCCTGGGTATAGGGAATGCATGGCACCAGCTACTGGGGCATTTCTCACCTTATCATCCTTGGAGAAGTATATGCCAAGTGCCTTGAAAAAGATCCCTCGAAATAATTGAGCCAAAGGTGGATGATACCCAGTGTTGTTTTCATGCTGGCAGTAGCACTACAGACAAAATTTTCACTCTCCAGCAAATTCTTCATAAATCTTGGGAGTGTACCAAAGGCATCCACAGATGTTTTGTTGACCTCAAAAAAACATATGACCGGGTTCCTTGTGAAAATTTTTGGGGAGTATTGCAAGAGCACAGTGTTGGCAGTCACTTGTTACTGACCATCAAGTCACTGTATGCTGCTCAGATATGTGTCTAGGATAGGGCAGTTGAAACACAACCACTGACCATTGCGACTGTTGGGAGCTCCAGGATCAACCATTTGCTTTTTGCAGTTGATTTAGCACTGCTAGCATCTTCTCAAGAGGATCTTCAAGCATGCACTCAATCGGTTTTCCGCTGCGTGTAACTGAGCTGAAATGAAATCCAGCACTAAGACCAAGGTATTAAGTCTCTGTAGAAAATCAAAGCAGAATATGCTGCAATTCAGCAGCAATACGCAAGTACCTACGGGTGATATTTGATAGTGACAGAAGGTGGAGCAAAGAGACCGATACGCGTATTGGTAAAACAAACGCACTTTCTATGTTAGCTTTACCACTCTATGGTCACAAATTGGGAGCTTTTAAAACACAATAAGCTGTCAGTTCATAAATATGTCTTTGCTCAGATCCTAACTAGAGTCATGAATCTTTGGTAATTACTGAAATATGATCCCAAGCGGCAGAGATGGAATTTTTATGAAGAGTCAGCAGTGTCACACTTTGCAACAAAATGTGCACATGTAAAATTTGCGAAGTCCTGAATGTCGAACCAGTACCTGAATGGAGAGATCCTAACTACATTGGTTAGGTCAAGTGTCCAGAATGACCACAAAAGACTGACGTCGCAAGACATGCTGGTTAAACCCACAGGTAAAGTGACCCAGGTTGTCCAAGTAACCGGTGGAGTCAACTACATCTGCGGCCTTGCTGGGTCCTGTCTTGTATGGAGCTGGCAGAAATATCTGAAAATGTTGTTGGCCATGAGGTAANTCAATTCCTGCTAAAGCTGCTGTTCCCACAACCATCCCCAGAGGAAAACACGTGCATGAAAATTAATGAATCAAATAAGCAATCTACCAGATTCTGGCGGCATCCAAAAGAGAAACACAGATTTGTTTGTTGCCACTGACACATGCAAAACTGCTTAATGCAAACACAGCCTGCACCATTATACCCAGAACTTAGAAACTGATACACATTTGTTCTCCCTATTGTATAAGCACTATCTTGTACAGTGTGAAAACATGATTTCCTTCTTGTGAACATATTTGACCTTGGTGGTTGAGCAGTGAAGCTGTGCAAACCTTAGTGGTATATGGTGGAAACATAGCATAGATGCAGCTGTGTAGTGGGGCAGAACAGCTTTCCCACAGAAACACACAGATGACAGTATTTTGTAGTCTGTTTGATCTTGGAGTACATTTGTGGCTGTGCCTGCAGCACTTTCTAGACTTTGTTCAACAACAATTGTGTATGTGCCAAAAAGACTTCGAAGCCACATATTTCAAATTATTTGTGGCCTACAATAACTGCATGTTGAAAAAAATCTTGGTATCATAAAGTGCACTGACGTCAGAATTTCTTCTGAAGAAATCACGTCAACTTTTTGGTTGTCTCATTCTACATAATTTTTCAACACCCAAAGCTTCTTGGGATGTATGTATAGTTGACTTGCCACCTACAACAGATTAATGCTATAAACTAATTTGCTTTTTTGTGTCTTGTTTCAGGGACAACTGCAGTTTTAGTAGAATAGACAACCCATGTCATCAGTTGAAGCATGTAGGCAAGTCTGTATTGAAAAATTGAACAGACTAAGTAGGAATTGAACATTTTACTCTTTGCACCAACATCGACAAAGATAAAATACATAAAATCTGTTCCCACCCTGAAGAAGAATTGCTTGTTAAATATTGCACACTTAGAAAACAATGTCTGGTATAACGAAGAAACATCCTTAATGAATTGAAACAAAACTATTGAATACTCTAAGCCTGCTAATTTATAAAACTTTGTCATTGCCTCGAAATTTGAAAAAAAACTACAGCTCTAGGAAAAAAAACGTGCTGTGATTATTGGACAAACATTCATGAACAATTTACAGTTTCTGATTGTTCTGATGAAGCAGTAATGGAAGATGCCATTGAGGATGATTATGATAATATCAATGTTAAGCTTGAAGAGACCACTCATTGTTAGATGTTAACTCTATCTTGTTCTGTTGCAAATGGCAATCCCACTGAATATGCTTCTTGTGCCTTAACTTCCTCTGAACACAATTGAGCTCAGACTGAAATAGCCGTAGTGTATGGCTTGGAACATTTAACAATATGGTAATGTTCACCATGTCCAGATAAAAAGCAAAAAGTATACTTGGTTCATGTGACAAAAATAAGTGTAAAACTTAGTTGTGATAAATGTTAAAGAGTTCTACCAAACTGATGATAACTGTCAACAACGCCTTGTGTTGCAGCCACAATGCTGCATCATCCTGTGGAAGTTTAATTGACAACCCTTGGCATAACAGCAACAGAGTTTGCCCACTCAACTAGGTTCACTCTTTTATTGTTGTTACTGTCTATGCAAAAGATGAAGTACATGTGGTTCTTAGTCATGCACCCACTCCCATTTCCGATGAAGGCATGTCCAACATCAAGGAGTATGCTTACGGACTCAAGAAGGTATGGACATGGGCAAATGTGTTTTCATTGTATAAAATCCCAACTCCTACAAACAAAATTTCCAAATTCCTTGTACTCAGAATGATTCAAGTTATGATATATGTGTTATTAAGAATCTGAATCAAAAATATATTTTGGGTCGATATAGCGGTCAATCTCTACAAAAGACAATCCATCTTTCACTCGCTGCCACTTACCACTACAATGGGGGATGTTAAGTGACTGAAGGAGATTGTTAAAGTAGATAAAGCATGGAAATGGTTTGATGTACAGTGAAAGGTGCACAAAGATACAAGGAATGCTACAAGACCACATTTGAGACTTACAAAAATGTAATTGAATATATAATAAACAGCCTCACATTAACTACACACCCAATTGAAAAGCGACACCAGAAAAGTGCAAATGATAACACTCCAGAAAACATCTTATCATCTATAATATGCAAGCTGTGTTGGCAGAACCTCAAAATACGATATTGATCATATTTGTCATTTTAACTATCGAATGATCATGACAAATGCTTTATTGTGCACATTTTTAAGATTTATATACCCTAACAGCACACTGGAGCAGGTACAGAACACATATAATGGCTCAACACCACCAGCACATCAGATGAACACAATATTGTGCAGTGCTTGGAAAAAGGAATGATGTAGACTTTGTGTTGCAAAAAAAATAATAAAATCCCAAAACACTCTGCACCTAACAAGGATCTAAAATTGATGAAACCAATGCATATGCCAACATCATTTTTACAAAATTGACGAACCTGAAACCTTTTGGTGTTGGGCACATACTGAACCATGAACATTTACTGAAGGAACAAAAGAAAATTTAATAAATTGGGCAATTCAACAGAAAAAGCAGATAAACATAGGACAATTGTTATTCTAATTGTGAAACTCACAATGCTATAATGATCCAAGAATTACAGCAGTTTGACAAAACGGTTGTATCACCAGTGGATGCAACACTTACTTAACACTTTGAGAGCCAGCGTACGATATATTCGTACTTTGATTTCGGCCTAAAAAACAGCACTTTTTGGTTGCCTTACCAACGCCCTAGCTCCTCCACCGATTGCACTAGAGAGCTGTTCAAGTCTAGTAGATTGCACTCGAAAAAAAATTTTTGGTTGGAGGGTGCAGATTTTTTGTGACTGATGTCATAAGTGAAGCAGTTTTGGGGACATTTTGGCTCATGTTGCCTGGCCTAGGGCCCAACCGCTAGGCCAAAGTGTTTCGCTGAAGTTTTCACTGGAAACTAGGCTCGAGTCCGAGGTCTTTTAAGCCTTTGATCGACTTTCTAGCATTTCTGGTTCCAATGTTATGATCTAAAATAAACAAATTAATTAATTAGCTAATTAGTCAAATATTTTTACCAACTTACATCATAACTTTTGAACCCGAAACCCCAGCAGATCATCCAAAGTATCAAAAGACTCGGATTGTAGCCTAGTTTCCAGTAAAAACTTCAGCGAAAT
>JGI24159J19872_10013754_pt1 | contig 10506 bp, 6 predicted proteins | sample Ectturendosymbi4_FD_19872 | JGI IMG/M metagenome (IMG submission 19872)
GCTTGTTCGCGCCACATATATGTGTGGTGTTGTTCTTCACGCACATCCCGTTCGTGGTGAATCACACAATCAACGCAACACCACCGGAGAGGTTGCAGCACTACCAAATCAACAAATTTTTCATAATTATAATTATTTTTTCATGATTGACAAAATGTTTCTGCGGCTGGATGAAATAGCTTCGGGCCGGATCTGGCCCGCGGGCCGTACGTTGGCGACCCCTGACCGCATCGCTGTGACAGACATATCAGTGCTCGCTCTGTCATTGTTTTCACAAAAAAGTGTCACACCACATTTTCACGCAATTCCACAGACATTTTCACGCAATTCCACAGACGTTTCGTGTTTATTTGTTTTCACCCATCGACCTTTGCAGAACACTAATAAAGCTTAAAGAATCGGAATGTAAACAAAACCTGACAAAGGTGAACACCTTCTTCAGCGCGTAATCGGACGAAGTGAACAAACAATATTGTTTAATTGCTAAGCACCGGGGCTGAAAGAACGACAGTCAATCAATTTTTTACACTTGCCAATTTTTCGTGGAAGATATGACTGCAACCAACAAACTAAGCCCTGAACACGAAATAAAACGTTTTTTCATGAAGTTTTACTGGAAGCAGTGACAAGCTGCTATCGACAAGTTTACGGTTCGCGCTTCAAACCGCATCTTACCAGGAAGTTTTATCTGGCGCACGAGAACGCCGGCTTCTGCAGCGTGCAGAGCGTTATCCATGGCGTTGAAAACGAATCACAATTCATATTTGTTGTAATGTAGCATTGAAGGTAAAAAGAAACTTAGTAAGTTTGAAATTGGCAAAGACCATTATTTAAACTAATACGATACGCTCTGGCCCAGCACAGACTACTGTGTTTCTCTGTTCCAACCGTTCTTAGCGACATTACGGTGCTCAGGTGCACTCAGCGATTTTCACCTTTTTCCTATCAGATTATGGAGCTACGCAGTGTCTTTCTTACATACAGAGTTTTTCTTCTTTTTTCAGCATGACCGCTTTGACTTTCGATTATACGCTGTTTGCAAGGGACCTACACACTTTTCCTTGAATATTAGAAATTAAAACAAGGTTGAAAACAGTGAAATTGATAATTTTTATGAACCTACGCTTGTTGCCTGCAACTGCACAACGAAATCTTACACGAGACTTACCTGGAAGAAGTCGTACTTGAGGAAGTCGTTCATGATACTTGAATAAGCCCAGAAGTTGTTGATGCTGAAGTTTAGAATCAACAGGCCTATCACGAGGACTGTGGCGCACAGCCGAGCACGGAATCCTATTGAAATGGACATGATGCATGCGATTCCCAGCAGATCCATGACAACCTGCGAAGACATGCGATTTCCTTATAAGGTGCAATTCCACGATTTTTTTAAAAATTTTATTTCTCTATTGCCAAACACTTGCAACTCCTTGTCATCCACGATTTTTACGACAGCATTTCGCTCAAAGCCGACCATCGAACCCTGGGTCAGGTTCTGACGTCGCGCACAGCAATTTCATGTATATCCTGTTGGAATCTGCAAAGTGGGGGAGGCATCCAGTTACAGAGAACCACGTTTGTCAAAAATAAGAAGCCATGTAATTGATCCTGGACTTGACGAAAATCTGTATTTTTGAAGTTCGCGGCAACCCCGAAGCAACGAAACCACCTTCTCTAGTTGAGAAACCTGACTACGTTTGGAATTAGGGGTGAGTGAAAAGAATGTTTTATTTGGTTTGATAAAAACATTTGCTAAAACAGAAATCTTTCTCCAAGTTTTCTCTTCGAACCAAGCGCATGTTGCAAATGTCTGATGAGTAGAGCGACTTCTTCCCGTCTGTGGACCACAAACGCGTGTAGCAGGGACAGAAATGCGTCATACGTGGTCAAATCGTATTTTCTTTTAAACGGACATTTAAAAGACATTCTGGAAAATAAGTCGTTTTATGCTGAAAAAGTTTAGATTCAAAAGCGGTCGCGATCTCTTCTCATAAGCTGCATGAAATAAAACAAGCCTAGTCTCTTTGCGTGCCGCAGAAAGTGACTTTTGTCCACGATCATGTCTATTCTTGCAGTACAGTGAAACCAGTCAGAAGTTTAGAATCTTGGCTTGCCATTTAAGCNTGTGGGCAGCCTGGGATGAACACACTGTAAATAGATATCCCTGTCTGTACTATACTCTCGAAAGCAACCACGTATGTCGTTACAGGCCGAATTAACCGAAATGGGCTCTCAGATCACTGCGCAACGCGTTTTAAGCAGAAGGGTTCTTACAAATCTAGCCCATTATGCAACTGACTAAACCCCTTCATAAACAAAGTTTGAAAGCTGGCGGAAGCAAAAATGCTGTGCATATGAAATTGTAAAATCTTCCTCCTGATTTACGTCGAAGCATTACCTTTTACAAATTTCACCGACAGAAGAGTTTCAGTAAAGTTATCACATATCATTCAGTTTGCACAGAAAACGAAACCTTTATCAATCCTGTATCAAATCCAGACAGGCGTATTTATAACAGTGAAAGTCCTGGTCACATTTCACAGTGGAACTCCAGCACATGCTGAACAAATTGTTTAATGCTTTGACAAACGGCGCTATTGTTTTCCACATGACGCGGATTAACACCTGACCTCATATTTTGTGGAGGCGCCTGCATCAGAATCTAAAGTTGTCCAGTGCAGCATTTGCATAGAACTTAGCTCTAGGCGTGCGCTTTTATTTAGCCAATGGCATCCAAATATTGAGAAGCTTCGCATGAGGGTGGCAGAAGATTTAGAGAAGAGCGGCTGGTAGAGTTTGCATGGCTTGCAAAGCATTCTGTTGGTGCTGTGTATCTTCCGCAAAATAAAATTGCAAACCGCAAAGCAGATATCAGGCTACGCAGTATAGTTATATGGTGAACCACAAACGAAATGAAAACGCAGTTACAGTTGTTGGGAGGTTTAACTGCCCGGTGGTCAATAAATCCGTCACTAATAAATTTATGAAAGTAGAAATTGAGCAGTTTTTACACGTTGCCACTGCTCAACAGCAACTATTGCTATCTTAGACCCGAGAAGTAACAAAGCATGCAAAATGACCTTTCCATTCACTGTTATTGTTCTCGGCTGTATTAGTTACAGTGCAATATTTACAAAAAAATTTATCAAACAGTTTTTGGTAAATAGTTTATCAAAATTTGAACAGTCAACAAGGTAGGATTTATTTTAAGTGCCTTTGCAGATTTTTGTTTATGAGCAACCATGACCAGCGACACACGCGTTAGATTTTAATTTTTTTCGTTACAGATAGACTAGATTTGGTATTTGAGTTGGCAACCCTGGCTGGGGATGAAGTACATGAAAAGTCCAAAGTTTTCTGGCAACCGTCATACCATCGCGACCAGCGTCTGCAAACAGGTCATACCATCGCAGAAATCATATAAATCAACTCTCACAATCGTATGAAGATTTTGTGAAGGCCACAAACCACCAAGATCTGCGAGTGCGACACGAGAGTTAAGCTTGGGATGAAACATTTGTTGATATGCACAAGTTACTTTGAGTCTTAATTACTCTTTTCTAATATTCATGTGCTTTTGACGAATGCCATGTTCGCTCGAGTTTCTTGCGTATTCGTTCTGTGTCAAATTGGAAATTCTTTGAAACCCGATGTTACGTTTTACGTAAATGCACGGTTATTTTCATATTACCATGCGACTGTGACACAGATTGAAAAACAACTGTAGTTTATAGCTTGCATTAGCAGCAAAGCAGTGCAGACACTTCACAAATTTAAGTTTTGAAGGCGTCCTTATATATAGCGTTCAGGCTACAGTCTTTCCTGAAGTTCAGATTGCATTGCCCGCAGTGCAATGTACCGAGAAGGACTAGGACTACTTGTCGGCCATCCAATGGAATACTGTAAATCTGACTTCCTCATCAATAACCAACATCCGATGATCTATTGTACTGATGTATTGCGTATCACGTTGCTGCTTACGTAAGCAGCGACCAAATACAACGCACCATGAAAGTCGATAACGCAATGGCGTGGAGTCATCAACGTGCAACAGATGAAGGCGGGATTTGGTATCAAGCGGCGTATCAGACGGACTACCACACAACAGCGTTTCCCGTTGAAAAAGTTATGATTGTATTGCTTTCTCAAAACTCGGAAACAGCGTGCAGATAATGCGTTCAACAAACCATGTTTTCTACACCTCCAATACTAAAATGATGTCAGCTACGAACACGAGCGCGCAAAAATGTTCTTTTCAACGATTGCACTTACAACAAAGGCCGAAGCTGAATAGGTCTCTTGACAGAAAATAACTCGGGCGACACTGCAACTTGGCACAAAGGAACCTAAGGTCCATCACCAACAAAAGAACGATTTCCCTTTTTCGAAAAGTCGGCATTGTCATGAGACCAAAGCGCTTGCACCCACCAGTAAATTTTTGCTGTATGCTACAACCTTAAAATGTCTGCTGTTTTGAGCAGCAAAATCGTACAAAAACTGATGTATTTGATGCTGGGGATAGATTTGACACAGACGGGCGACCAATTCATCCGCAGCATTGACATGCAGAAGTTTCGGAAAAAAAACGGTATTTTGCCGAAATAAGAACGTTACCGTCAAGGCAGCAGCTCAGCGCTGATAACATGTTGACTCTGCTATTTCAGTTCAAAGCGTTCGCATGAGCACGCAAAGTACCAGACGTGGCAGCAATGTTCAGTTGACCAGGGCCCAACTTCACTCAACAAATTGACGCGATTGACGGCTCACGGCCAACCCTATGTATGATCACAGGGACCCAGCCTGCTGTTGAAGTTCTGCTGAAACTATTTTCCTCCGTAAAAACAGAATTAAGGCAACTGAAAGGATGGCGGCGCCAGGCTTATTATTACGATGCGACGGAGGAAACAATTTTCAACAAAACTCACATTAGCGAGATAAAAAAAAAACAAGTTCGAAAAATGAAATATAGGCTTTCAGTTTGAAACATTCCATCGTCGTTTTTCGAAAACTTTTGATCATAAAAACAATTTAGTTCGACAAAAAACATCCACTGAAAAGTGGGTTATGGGCTTGGCGATCCGCAGTCTCGCTCAGTAGTTCGTACGATTAATGCAAACATCATGTCTTCGGCAGCTTTAAATGAATCACACCATTGCAAATACCCCAACCAACATTGCTTTAAGCACAGAGTGACTTGACATTTATCATTTGCTACATCAGTGGACTACGGTCAGTGCTTCAACAAGACGCTTCATTCCAACAATTGATCTACAGCCGGGGTCGGCAACCTGCGGCACGCGGCGTGCCACACTTGGCACGCCAAGCAATTTCTAATGGTGCGCGGAAATAGTAGCTCCATGTTTTACATATCGATTTCGTCGTGATTCACAAAGAAGGTATATTGACCTTGACTAGTATAAAAATACGTATGCTGCTGGCACACTGAATGATTTGAAACGTTTCGACGCACAGNTAGCAAAAGGCTGCCGATCCCTGCTCTACACGAACAGCGNAAGAGATGAGACAACAGAGGTTTAACCCGCACCACANATTCATAGGGCTTCGTAAAACGGCTTGGTAGTTGCAGTTGACAGAAATTTATTGCATGTGAAATGGTAATATCCATGTTTTTGAAAGAGCAGCATAGAGAAAAACACACGCAGTCAAAGCGATGTGGATATTGCGATAAAGTCAAACGGTCCAAATTATATATTTGTCAAATGCAAATACGCAAAGCGATACGATACGAAATCGCGATCGCTGTGAAGAACACTACGCCTCGAGGAGCAGAAGTCCTCGTGTCCCACCGTTAACCATGTCATTTCAAAGAAACTCTGAAAGCACATATAAGCTACTTGAAAAAGAACAGTAGAAACAGGTTCACTGAAACCTCAAACATTTCGTTTTTACTCCCAACCAACAAAACGCGACAGATTCGTTTCCAAATACGGACATCCCATTTTGAATGTGAGTATCACCGTTGCTTTCATGCATTCACTTGAGCTGATGTTGAGTTCGCTGAAACTTCAATAAAGTTTCTTCCTTTCGTCAAAGCTGACGCCTCCCGGGCCGAGCGAGACCACCATCAGCAGACCGCCGATGACGGAGAGGGTTTGGAAGAAGTCGTACTTGAGGAAGTCGTGCATGGCTCTGGTGGTGGCGTATCTCCAGAACTGGTTCTGATAGACGTTCAGCACAAACAGCCAGAGCACCAGCACCATCGCCGACAACTTGGTTTTGTAACCGACGCATACGAGAAGCATCAGAGCGGAACCGATGAGGTTTTGNAGCACCTGCGAAACACGGAGACGCTCAACAATGTTCACAGCTTCTTGCTGCGGATATAGTCGAAACTAATGCCGATAGCGGTTGATTCTTACTGAATGCTAAGTGCAGTTCCCATGCGTAATCTGTCACACACCACACGTACTGCGCAAAATCTCGACCAACATTCNAAAGATGCGATTACTGCGGACTATTTATCAATTGTTGCTGCTCAGTCGCAACGCTGATGCAGACACACACTCCCACAAGCTTCGGATGCCCACACCCACAAACTTCAGACACACACACACGCACAAGCTGCATACACGCATACACACACACGAATTGCGGACACACACACGCACAAGCTGCAGACACACACACCCACAAGCTGCGGACACACACACCCACAAGCTGCAGACACACACACCCACAAACTGCAGACACACACACTCACAAACTGCGGACACACAAGCACGAACTGCGGACACACACACCCACAAACTGCAGACACACCCACCCACAAACTGCAGACACACACACCCACAAACTGCAGACACACACACCCACAAACTGCAGACACACACACTCACAAACTGCAGACACACACACTCACAAACTGCAGACACACACACTCACAAACTGCGGACACACAAGCACGAACTGCGGACACACACACGCGTAACTGCGGACATAAACAAGCACGAACTGTGGACACAAACGCGCACAACACTAAGCAACCGTGCGAACTCAAAGCAGCGCCAAAAACAAACACCATCATTGCTTCCACAGTCGCCATAAGCGAACTCCGCGGTTGTTAGCAACACTAAAGAATATTAAAATCGTTGTTTACACAACTGTAAACCTCAAACGACATCAACATAACAAGTTTGGGCGACAATACAATCTGACTGGCCTGTGGCTTGGTTTAGTTTAAGTGACACATCCATCAGCTGATCAATTTGCTGTCGCAAAACCGCCCAAGCATGCAAAACCACCCAAGCATGCAACGTGCACCGCTCACTTCAATCCTGACAACTTGCCAGTTCATTCGCTTTGAGACGAAATTTATAAAAAGTTCTCGATATTTTTTTGTTTTTACCGCAAAACCAGGTCCGCTTTTGCTTCTCACACTGCTTAGACAGTTAACGCGAAATATTAAATAGCAAGAGGTAAAACGTCATCCAAAGGTGAGGTTCAAGTTCGGTTCATATATGGAAACACTACAGTATTGACTGTGAAAGGGATTCCTGCAAACTAACGCTGTGATGACCAATGACTGCAAACAAAAACCAAACAGTGCAAGGAAGAAACCCCAAATAGAAAAAAACTTTTGTCAGAACGAATTAAACCACAAATCCCTTGTATGAAGTTTTTATGTCTATCAACTACTTGTCGTTCTCAGTATTACAATTAATTGCAATGGTATATGAGAAACCAAGACACAAAATTCCACGACTAAAGGCCAATCTACACTGAGGAGTTGCTAGGAGTAGCCGCGCACGATTCTTTGCTTGTTTTGTTGCGTCGGGTAATTCTGCGCTCGTGCACGGCTACTCCTGGCAACTTCTCAGTGTAGATTGGCCTTAACAAAGCAAATTTTTCGACTATAAAACCGAAGGCTACCGAGTGCAGATTGGCACTAAAACTTCCTCGCCAGCGAAGAGCAACGGCCACACAAATGAGTTTAAATGCGTGTGACGTATTTTCACGACAGGACTTGATTCTCGAACTACGTTTTTGCAGATCCATTTTTTCTTGTCGGACATTTCGTACATTTCATGAAAATAAATTTATATCGTAGCAAATTCATCAAAAACGAAGCGGCCAACAGTTAAACTCAACGCAGCGACCACTTGTAACCAATGCCTTTACTTTCAAATATTGAAGTTAAGGAACTGAAATTTTGATTTAAATAAAATAAATTTGATTTAAATAAAATAAATGTACATCGAAGATATGAACTGCTTTTTTACTAACAAACATGCAATTCATGCTTTCTTGTTCAAACGCTTGTATAATCTTCACTTTGACTTTTTACCAAATACGCACTCATCATCGGTCTTTGATATTTTATTTCGCGGTTTCATAAAAAGTTTACGACTTCACACACTGTTACCACACGGCACCATGACCAGACTTGCAACCAAACAACTAAACGTAAAGCGAATTTAAAGCCACAAATCAGTCAACTTGCATGGGAGAAAACTAATAAGCGGAAGCTAACATTTTGGTGCTCTACGTACCCCGACAACTACAGCGTACACTACGTTAAAAAATTCGAAGCCAAGGTTAAGAAACGCAACACCAAGTAGAAAATAGAACTCACCTTCACATTGAGCGAAAATAGCTAATGAGTTGTATTAACTACCTTGACAGCATTTCCAGGGATATCAATGTCAATGAACTGGCTGCTTCTACTAATCTAGAAACACTAAACTAATCGCAAGGTGCAAAGCTGTATTTCATCTACGCGCGCAGTTGTAACCACATGTAACACTAAATCACCAACACCACTACATAATCGGTCCGCACATCATCATTGGCTAACATGTGTAGGCTAAACCTGATGAGTTAAAAAAAGTTTACAGGGAGAATGCCAACAGCACTAACACACTTGACACACTATGCTCCCAGAGCAAAACATTCAGGATAAACCTCTTGCTTGCCTGCTGTGCAACACGGAATCCAATATTATTAAAATTTCCTTTGCTCTGACAAACCTAACCTACTTTAGCAAAGGTACTTCTGCTAGCAGACAAGCAACACGCCTCGTGTCGCCCGCAGGAAAGACTACGCATCGAGTAACTGCTGTAAGCCTGCAATGATTCGTACTGTTTTAATCTAAGTGTTTTGCACACAGACTCATGAGACCTCGGTCATGGGGTGTGGCAGCCACTTGGTTTTAGAGTATACCAATACCACAGTACTCGTGGTTAACTTTTAGTGCAGATCATTTGTGCGAAATTTAACCTAGCCACTGATAGAAGTGAATTACAACTAAGAAAAAGTTAAAAATTATGCTTAGAAGTCCGACAAAAGGCGGACCAACTTGAAACCTGATTTGGTGGCTATGGTAAAAGTCACGAAACATCATTCATCATCGCAGATTTCAGTTCTCTTTTGACTGGCTTAGTCCACCTTTACTAAAAACAAAAAGGCGCAGCTTTGCAGTATTGAAAGCTCTGCAGTTATTCCACGTTTCTTTCCACCCGGGTTGATAGGCTGTTCCTTCTTTTAATGCATCACCACTTTAGAACTAAATGTTTTCTTTTTTGAAATTTTAGGCTGTATCTTTCTTGCTTGTTTCAACACAGAGTGAACATGAATAAAAATGTTGTAGCTGATGTTTTAAGTAAATGGAAAACTTTTGCAAACGTGGATTTGTTACACCGTAGATGAAAACGATCCCCCTAAATTACACCCCAGGGCACCAGTTTTTGGTAAAACTTGATCTAAGTCCTGGCGAAATCTCTGGAAAACTCGCAGGTACAAACCAGAGGTCACGCACCAGCGCCGCAAACATAACATCTCCCAGAGCACCGTTCAAATAATGGTCCCCTTTCTGATTTCGGAATATGCATCACTTGTATTCAAGCACTTTTGCTACAGATGTCCTGTTCAGAATCCATTCCGGGCCCCAAAAAATGAACCAGAAGTTTTCGTGGCACTGCAAGACCTTAATGTTGCTTTTGGCATATTGCTCAGAACCATGGAATTTGTGAATAAAATTAGCATTTCGTGGCAACTGCAACTGATCTGCTGTTCAGTTGGAACCTGAGAACAGCCAAAAAAATAATGATCTTTTGGCGCTGTTCCAACATGCACCGATATCTGCGACTCTCCACGCCGCACACAAACTGAGGAAGCCTAAAAAGAACCAAATTTAACACTACCTCTTAGCGAAATTTGTGAAAACGCCCAACAAAAGAGCTTGAAATAAGGATTCAATCCCAAAACTTTTCAAATTGACATTGATTTTTCTTTTTCTTGTTAAGCCGTGCTGACCGCTGCCAAAAGCAAGAGAATATCAAGAAAACAAAATGATTTGATTTCGGCTGCAAGATCGACGCGACACATTAACTTCACAACGGTTTGTGATAGCAGTGCACTGCTGCGATCGTAAATCCCGAGCGGTATATGCGCAAAGCTTCGCACTGTGGCAGCAAGCAACAATAGAGTTCACATGCCTTGATCACTCTCCGCGTACGCTAGTCGTTACGTTCAATCGTTCACATGCTC
>JGI24159J19872_10013755_pt1 | contig 10505 bp, 4 predicted proteins | sample Ectturendosymbi4_FD_19872 | JGI IMG/M metagenome (IMG submission 19872)
GCTAATGGTTGGTTTACTGCATGCGATGGCTTTTATGGTGCTTCTGCTTATTGGCTGAGTCATATGAAACAATAAATCATTTCCTCACAGCTGTCGCCTTCTCAGAAAGAGTGTGAGACTAATCCGAGCAGAGAACAAAAGAACGCAGCTATGTTTGCAAATAGAATTAGCTGAAGAAAAATCACAATCACCTTACTCATGGAAGTAACCGCGGTGAACACAACAAATGCACGTCAAAAAAGAAAATACACTGAATGTTATAATAATTTTGTATGCAGGTCCAACCCGGCCCGAACCGGAAAACCCCCAACCCGACATACAACTCTGCTTCAATCTCGAGTGATGTGCTTGTAGACACTAGCTTCCAACACAACTACCCACATTGAGGTCACAGTTGAGATCTACTGGCAGAAATGCCTAGTGTAGGCCGGCTGTGATACAGACGTTCAACAGAGGGCGAAGCTGTATCGAAATTATAAATGAAAGTTCATGGACAGCGAGGCTACGTCGAAATGAACTGCGAAAGAAAACAGACGGCGAGGTTCTGTCGGATAGAAAAGATAGTTTCAGACAGAGAAGCTCAGTCGGAAGCTGCTATTGTTTCAACTGAAAGTGAAGCTCTGTTGAAATTTCAAGCAATTGACAGGATATTGAAAGCATTTGAACAGCTGGAGCTATCACGCATAACAATACAGCACTGTGTACGGCACTGAAACAGGAAAGCGTGCAAAAATGACTAAGCACAGCTGCTTCCTGCTGAAACAAGAAAAGACCATTGCCGGCTTTGGTTCGCGCTTACAAGGGTGATGTCAAAATCTTGTAGGATTTGAGACTTATAAAAATTTTACGATTTTGGAGTACTCACACACCACAGAATGAAAAAAGTAGTACATCATGGGCTTGTCTATTGTTTTGTTTTCTCGTCCAAATCTTGTATTGAATGATTGGATGCGAATAAAATGCTTGCAAAAATGAACCTTCAGCATATTTTACAAGGGGTATAGGTAGGAAAAAAGAGCTTTGTGTATTGTTGTTCTTTAGAATCAGGGTGGAGATAAAATCACAGCGTGGAATACAAATTAAAAGAGACAGTTTGTTCTTCATCCTACAGCAATGCTTCAAATGTAGTTTTTTCTTTTGAAAATAAAACAGGCCAAACAACAACAACGATTAACACGAGTTCATATTGCTGAGAGTAACTCTCATGTCAATTCTCAAGCGATTACGGTAATAGTTTTGATTTTAACTAGAGCTGATATGTCAGCTTCACAGAGATATATGATGTTGGAAATGTAATTAATACATCAAGAGCTCTCTTTGGCAATAAAAGATATCCTTGCAACACACTGCACCAAAATTTTTATCAATGAGGAGGGTTTGAACTTGGTCTTTGCGTCTTGATAACTCTGAAATTACAATGCAGTTCTTGAAAGTTGTGCTGCTCATTGTCTTCCATCTCAGCAATAAAAGACAGGAGGGGTTGAGAAGTTTGGAAAGAACCATAACGCAAAGAGCGTTTCTCTCGTATCATAACCAGCTCTTTTCGTTTTGAAAGTTTCGACTGAGTTGGTGTTCTCTTTGTACTTCAGTTCCTTGTGCCTCTTCAACTTTGAATGTATCAAGCAAACATTGCAAACTGTGTATTGAACATTGCCATCTTTATCACAACCAATACCTTTTGTCAAACCATACTGCATGTAAGAATCGTCCACAAACGTATTTCACTTTCACATTTCGCATTCATTATTTAATAAAATAATATTACCTGAGTAAGAAAAACTAAAGACTATTTGATAAAAGTGTCTGAACCATAAAAATTCACTTTCGTGGTATATCGCTTGTAGAACGTAGAAATGACATAGCAGATGCTAAAGGGAAACAGGTATGGTGGTTTTCTTGCAGTAAATTCTCTCCCTCCTCACTTGCTAAGATGTAAAAGTCTAACCAGCCCGGGAGCAACTAGCTATGAGGTACTAGGAAGCTGCTGATAGAAAATAAGAACATCTGGTATCCCTCCAGCAGTCAAAGTTTTTTGTTCTTCCTTTCACGCAATGTTCTTGTGGGTGGCAGCTGGAAGAGAAAGTGCCGCAACCGCAACTTAAATATTTCAACCCTCACCTGCTTCATGAAGCCTTATCTCAATGCTATTGTCTAAGCTTTTACAACTGCGTTGGTGATGACAAAGACTCACTACATAGCTCTACCTTCACTGGACTCATAACCAACTTGGAAAGCTGGAAGCGAACAACCTCAGAGCTTCTATTACTAAACCTCTGAAAAGGTGTTTTAGTGTGAAAATTTTCCTACTCCGTTGCATCATAATATTTAGTGAAAAACTAAAATGACGCTCTATGGCACCACACTAAACAATTGGCTCAGAACAAGAATGATGCAATACTGCGTACGTCTCACTATATAGGATGATAGTACCATTGCACCTTATACTCCTGACTGTTCATGGAATGGTTTCCTAGACCCCACAGACTTTTTTCAAGTATCAAGTGTTTGCAAATAATTGTATGGGTCATGATTTTAGAATGTGTAGGTAGTTGCCACCTACTGTACGTTATTATCAGAATAAAGACCGTTACAACCGAATATCACAAAATGACTACAAAATGACTACAGTCAAAGACGGTGTGCTGCAGGCACCTGTGACGAAACGGTTGTGTCATTTACCAAAGTGTTGTTCGTTGTTGTTTGTGCATTTGAAAGTTGAAAGGAAACACTTTGGGATTGCTTCTGGGGATGTATAGGTGTTTTACTGGGGACCCCATTAAAAATCACTGTGTTAGAATTATAGTTCTGGATAAACTAAACTTCAACTAAAATATTGATACCAAAAAAAAACGTTTCCTGCGTAACTTTACATGTCATTGTTCCTAGGTAATTGAAACCCAGACATAATATGGCTTGCTGACATAAAGTGGATCCACAGTACAAACGCAAATATTTGTTTTTTTTTGTCGGTTCGCGTAGGGACATTTAGGCGAATGTATGAAAACAAACCGTAACAAGGACCAATAACACAGCAACCAATATTTTAGACGAAACCAATTTGGACCTATCAACAAAACGCTTGTATTGTAAGCAAAAATTCGTTGAATGCAATATAGAAAACATTTGTTCAGTGAATACACGGGTGTGGCACGTAAGAGCAAAAAATAAATAAAAATAAACCGACAATCGATCATTAATATAGGCGGTGATTTAGAAAGAGACTTCACTGTGTCTGAGTCAAACATAGAAAATTATCAATGTGGAACTGTTACTGGCATTTAGCGATGGGCGGTTCTATTGAATCATGGCCCACCCCAGGATTTTCAACTTAATGAATAACTAACCGAGATCGATACTTCTGGTTAATCAAAAGTGACATGAAGTTCAATTACGTTTAATTTGTACGCGTCAACAGTCTGAAAGTTTCGTTAATATTGAAGAACCAGGATTTTGGTGCTTCAACGGATAATTGGCAACCACAAAAAGTTTGTAAAAATTTTCATTTGCATATAGCAACCCCATTCCCGATGAGTTTCCTCTACAGCACGTACAAAAATGATTGACAATTCATCGGATTCGAATCCTTGCAAAAACTTAGGTCACTCCATGAGAAAATTTGCAAGTATTTACCTGCGAAATTACAACTGCACTCAAAACGAAACAAATAGGTTCTGCTCAGGTTTTTGCTTCGAAGAAACGAAAATCACTGAGTTTTGTATCGTATAAAGGCTTTCGTCAGTACCGAAAACTTCTATAGGTTTCGAATGACGTGCAACACCCAATTTGGTTTCGAATCACAGTGAACCTTTGGAATTAAAGATACGTTTACAAATTTGACCAAATCCCTATGAATTAGTTGAGATAAACTGAGCGTTGGTTCAGAAACATATTACATACGTAAAATCCATAATAAGTGAGAAAACGCACTTGTCAAAACATGGGCTCTTGAAGTTTTTAATACTTTATAGTAATATGAAGGCGACATGTCAAAGACAATATCTGATTTCTAGCGTATGTATTTCAATGAAGTGGCATTCCAGTCGAATAAAATTTTCAAACTTGGTGGAGGTTGTTGCATTTAAATTTTGAAATGCGAAACAAAATCTGTAATGCTTTTTAATATTTTCAAGTTGTACTGTCGTTTTATTCGCAATGCAGTTTTTCACTCAACTGCAATTCATTTCATAACACTTTTCATCTCTTTTCAAACCAGCAACATTACTATTGTCAAGAATAATCAGTTGGATTTTCTATTTGTAAGGAAAAATAAGGCTTAAAGTTCAATAAAAACGTTGTCCACAAACTAAAGTTAAAGTATTGGGATGAAATGAAAACCTGGTGCAATCTTACGTGAAATGAATTTTACTCAAATACGAACGCAAACCAACATTACTTTCGAAACTGTAGCAGCCAAGCTGGTGTTGCAGTCGATGATATGCGGAGTTTTGAACTGAGCGATATTAACTTGGTCGGAAAGTGATACGCATTCTGTTGAAGCCATGGGAATGCCTTCGTAGAAAATATGTTCATTTTGAAATTACGAAGTTTCTTGCGAAAGCAAAACATTAAATTACTTTTTAGGTATATTTAAACTCTTAATACATTTTTGTTCCGATTTGTCGAGTGCAACTCTTCATTGTTGAGTTTCGATCTTGTTCAGTTGCCAAATCTTTATCATTTTTTTATTTTGACTTTGAAACTACCTCATAACTAGAAAAGCAAAATTGCAATCGATTTGATTTTGAGAAAAAATCAGTTGTTCAATATATCGTAAGCGCTTAGCTATGAGAACAAGGAATAAAGTTTCAAATAAGGTTGCATTGAGGAGATTCAAAGCACACAATGCATTTTTAGTGGAACTCAATTTCAATTTCTATTTAAAAATTCAATTATTCTTTTTTGGAAACATTTGGACAAGTGTAACTGCTTGCACTGTACATCTGCAAATACAATTTTTCATTCAGCGTTTTTATTGTACAGTCGTTGGCTTTGCCGTCTCGAATCATACAGTATATCACAAGAAATGCTTGTATCATGGTTTCAATTATTCTGTTCAATCTGTGTTTGTTCAGCATTCTTTTATGAATTAACGTTGACTTACCATTTTCACACTTCTGAGTGGATTCAACTGTCATTCCCAAGCGCGTTTTTGAAAACGTGTATCTAAATTTGCGAGAAGGTACGAAGATGGATGATGAATCGCAATAAACTAAAAAATAGAGATGGTTTTGAAAATATTGATTAAAAAATATTGTCGCTTGACTAAGCAATACCTTTAATAAGATAGAAACATGCTAAACAGCTTACAAGCATAGATGTAGTGTAACAAAATGTTGCTACAACACATTTTATTATAATTTCGAACTACACGAATCATTTCCAAAAATTGTTTTCTTACAATCTTTAAAGCAAATCGCGGAATCGTTACTTATACGTATGTAGTATCAGCAACGTCAATTTTTGGGCTGAAAAAATCAATTAAAACAAGCATTCCTAGCAGTGACTTTGTTGTTGCTTTCACATGCAGCATTACTCCTTGAATTTATGGAAGGTAGGAATTATGCCTTCTTTCACCAAGTTTGGTGACCACTGGAATAGACTATCAAAGGAATGCTTTCATGGCCGAAAGTTTCGCACCATTTGTCACATCCACGTTAACATGGGTAGATACACAAGACCTCACCTGTGGAAGGACTACCAACACAAGATAATTTTGCTTTCTGAGCTGCCAAAACTAAACATCACCTTGATTATAACTTTACAGCAGTTTCCTTATTCAGAGAATGTTTGCTTGTAATCAAATTTTGACGATGTTTTGAATTCCACTTTGTAATCGCATGGTTGTTAGTAAAGCTGATGTATAACCTATTTTGTGTGCACCTTGTTTCAAACAGACAGGATGTGGAGCTTTATCAGCAGCGGTACACGTTTTGTCACGTGGACCTTTCCCTCCTATTGCCCACTGTGTCTCTTAGTTTGGGCAGGTCTGTGGCTTAGCTCTGGTCTACAGTAGGTCATGCGAAGACCTTACCAATAGGTACTACGGCCTTCTCCACATGCGGTGTAGTGCAAGTCGAGCGAAAACCATGTTTATGCAGACATTCTTAAAAATCTACGGTTTTAAGCGTTTGTTGTGTAACACCCATGATTTACTGAGGTTGCAACGACATTTTGAAAGATTCTGTTCAGAGTATTGTAAGATGTACGAATGCAACTTTATTAGACACGAAACATAGGATTCAAGAACACAATTTCCAATACATGTCAAAGTGCTGCTGTTCTTTTGTTTGCTGTCAAAGTGTTGCTGTTCTTTTGTTTGCTAAACGTTTTCTAGGATTGACGAGTTTAGCGTTTAATATTCAGTTTTGATTTTTTGAAATTTTGGAGATGAACGACAGCGATCGTTATCTAATTAATGAAATTGTTACATGCAATGCGAGAATGTAGAGTGTTCAGAATGTAGAGTGTTCAAATCATTTTCTTTTGAATTCATGTCCTTTGAAGCTGGTGTGTTATAGCAATTGCACCATTGCTATTTGGAGATATATACGTAAATGTGCCATATATTTCCAAATTAAGCTTATATAATTTGTTGGAAAGTGTTTGATTTCATGAAAATCTAAAATAATATAAATAAATAAAATTCCGTTACGTTGATATTTTTTACTTTTAATCAGCTGGTGACAAACGTGCTCTTATTGCATAAACGCCATTTGTTAATAAAAGTTTGGATTTTTTGTCTGTTTGACGGTAATCTTTCGCAAAATATCTGGATTCAGTCTATTGTTACAAAAGCATAACTGGACCAACTTAAATCTCATCGAACGCAAAATAGTTAAAGGAAAACCTAAATAAGAACTTGCAGATTACGCAGCACCAAAAAAAGGAAATTGCAATTCTGCATTCACGAACGGAACAGGAAACTGTTTACAACGGTACAAATGTAACAATAATGGACCTTATACATTTTGATCATTTACTTGATTTTTCTTTCACTGTTGTGGTTGAAGCTGCTTTTGTGTTTAAAGTCTTTCTTGTTGCTGCTGTTGTAATAACTGCCGTTATATTTGCAGTTGCTGTGGTCGTTTCATCAATGGCTGGAGTAGAAGTAATTTTGACCTTGTTAGATGACGCATTTAATCAATCATTCAACAGTGGACATAATCAAATTGCGTTGACAAGACTGTGAACCTTGTTTACATTACCTATCGTGACAAAGCACTTTTCCACTTTTGTTTGTGTAGCAGACAAAGAATACTGACATCGTATTAGTTTGATCACTGCGAGATGGAATTATTTTTTTCGTGTTAACTTGCTGTTTTTTCAGCTTTTCAATGGAAAAGCGTGTTTCAGTTGCCGATTCCTGCCAATTTACACATGTACCGCAAAATAACTATTTAGATTTAATCCAATCATTGATCAGCATCAAAGGTCACTTCACAAACGGCACTAAAAGTTATGCATTTAACCGAAAAAATCTATCGTTACCTAGATGCATTTGCGACCCTACCATAAAATTAACATGTGTGAACAATTTCAGAAGGTGACAGAAAAAGATGTCTCTTTCAGCATGTTAGGCCGGAATCGCTTTCCATTGATGAGGGAAAAAAATCTGAAGCCGAACAGTGTATAGGTTTACTCAAACCATTTAGTTTGAAACATGTCTTTTGAGGCTGTGTAATGACGCATTTATTTGAAATGCGTCTAGTTGAGTAATTTGGTATGATATGGTTTATTCATGCATTTTTGTGACTGTAATCACGAAATAACACGAATGCAGCAAGGGAAATGCAATAACATCAAAGATCACAAATTGATTTCATGTTGATGAAAAATATGAATACATCAGAAAATTTCAGGTTTCGCAGTTTAACCCTTTAATTGTGTTCTAACATGGTGAATCACAAAGGGTTGGCGAAAGACTGCTTGGGTCAAGTTCTCACCCAGCCCTGTTCCTAGCACAAAACAAACTTTTATTGGAGACGTTTTACAAGTAGGAAAAAAAGTAATAAAAAAGTATCAAATCAATGTCAGGTAAAATAAGAAAAAAGACAACTACAAAAAACAGTGGGGGAAAAGCATGCTTATGTACACGAGGGTGGGTTGAGCAATTGCAGAGGAAGATAGGAGAGAAAAGTGGCATCACCACAATATTACAGAATGTGACAAGCATATGAAACGAAGATCAACAGGCATTCTGGCAAGATAGCAGGACGTTTGTACATTGTTTTCCAAATGAATAGGGTGAAGAAGATTGCAAATTTTCAGGAATGTTAGACTAAATTTTGGGACCAATATTCTTTAAAGAAAGCTGACACAGAGACATTTTCATTCTGGTTAAATAATGTTTTTGCAAAGAAGCAAGTCTTGCTTGATGTTTGTGGACTGATGCCATCTCAGAAAAGTAGTTATCAAAATGATTAGGTAATCCATCACTATAAAATTAGTACATAAATTTGGCAACTGACAAATTAAACAAATCTGGTATTTCTAAAATTTTGTGCTTGGAATAGAGTACAGCTGTTTTGATTTTGTTAAATTCAAGGGTTCTCACAGGTTTGTTCTACAATCTGATTAAAAGGAGTAATGTCGTCTTGTTGGGCCTTCCCAGTTAGGTATTGAGCAAATTAAATAGTAACGGAAAAGAGCAAAATAAACGGATTTGAGCACTGAAATGTTGGTATAGTGTTTTAATTTGAACAACATCCTACATGATTTGATAGTTGTGTCACCAACTTTTCAAATTGAGGCTTCCAGTTAAGTTTGTCATCAAGTATAACGCCAAGATGTTTTAAGCTGCTTCGTTTTGATATTGGGTGATCATTTAATTGAAACTGAAAAATTGATATTTTCATGGTTGTTCATGATCATGAAATTGTTTTTGGAATAATTGATACACAGTGTGTTAGCACGAAGCCAGATATCATTTTTTTGAGCTCGTGGTTAACTGTTTTTTTTCTAACATTTTGTGGTTTTCCCCCGAAATATGCAGACTGATATCATCTGCATGCAAAACTGTATTAAAGGTGGAGGCTTTCACAATGTCATTAATATATATATAACGAATAGTAAAGGCCCAACAACTGATCCCTGGCACACCACATGTTACATTCAAAAATGATGATTTAGTATCTCCTATTTTAGTACACTGAAACCTGTTGTCTAGGTAAGGAGCAAGAAGTTTTACGGGTGTTCATTTTACTCCATATTTGAATAATTTTTCAAGTAATGTATTACTATCATCACAGTCAAAAGATTTGCTTAGGTCTAGAAACAGAGCCCAAGTTATTAATTTGCAATCTTTATTACAAATCTTGCCATCTTAGATGGGAGCAATTGCTAATTCAGTAGAGTTATTGGTACGGAAGCCATATTGCTGTGGGCTCAGTATACAATTACTGGTGACAAAGGAGTGCAATCTACTGTAAATTAACTTTTCAAAAACGTTGAGAGAGTTGGAAGTATGGATATTGGTCTATAATCATTAGGAGATTTAGGAGGAGTTATTTTAGGTATAGGTGTGATTTGAGCAATCTTTGAAAGATTGGGATATTAACCCTTTGCCATACATTTATTAAAAAATTCAGATCACCAGGAAGATAAATTACTGGCAGAAATTTTTAAAAACTTTTCTGTGATGTCGTAGGAATTAGATATTGTTTTGCATTTTTATGATGCAATTATTTGTCTGATTTCCTCAGTACAGGTTGGTGAGAATGTACACAAATTGGAGAAAATTTGCATCAAGGCGTTAAGTCTCAACACTTTTGTTTGCTCTGCTCGAGACCAACTAATTTGAAGATTCGTTCTAGTGTTGTCGTGCATTGGTTTTTCTTAGAGTAGCAAGTGCGTTTGTGCATTGATTACTGCGTTTGTCTCTCGTGAGCATTTTGGTTTTTGTCTTGGAATGCCCTGATTGAGACTCCCATAACATTCATGCAGGGGCGCACGCAGAAATTTTTTAAGGGGGGGGCTGAAATTTTGAGAAAAATATTTTGCTCTCACTAAAGTACAGGCTACCCTATTTGCTATAACATTTATGTAATATATGCTATTTCAATTTTAACACATCAACACTTGTTTTGACTAGGTCCAGCCGCGACGTCTGTTTTGCTTTGCCCGTTTTCGCCGTTACCGTGGTTTTGTTAATCTGTTAAAGTACGTGTAGTGTCGCACTTCTCTGCAAAATTTTGACATTGTGTATAGAAGTTTGCAACATGCTCAGTATCCCGAGATATTATTTTTAAAAGCACTCTTACGTTATATAGTAGCATTACTTCATACCACTTCCAGCAAATTCTGCTGTCTCAGTCGGCTATTATTTGTTACGAAATATTATCAACAGCACTTTTCTCAACATTGCACACAGGGCCGGCCCTAGCAGATGCGGGGCCCAATGCAAGGCCTGGGCGCGGGGCCCCTCTGAGCAGTGATTTTATGACGTCATCGTGTTCAGTCAACCGTGTTACGATCGTGGTAGAGCGCAGATATACAGTGCAGCACTA
>JGI24159J19872_10013759_pt1 | contig 10503 bp, 8 predicted proteins | sample Ectturendosymbi4_FD_19872 | JGI IMG/M metagenome (IMG submission 19872)
GGCGAAAGACCGTGGCGGTCATCTAGTCAACCAACCCCGTTTATCATTTTTGACAAGTGTTGAGAAACAACAGTTGGACATCAAATAAGCATAATGAAAAGAAAAACAAAAACAAAAAAACGAATGAACGCGGAACATGGTGAAGAAAATGTACAGGTGAAACCGCATGCCTATGTGCACAGATGAGTGGATCGAATTAAGTGAAGGATTTTGGTGTGGTTAGAATATTTTTAGCAATATAAAAAAATTAAAAAATAGTACTAATAAAAAAGTAAAAAGTTACAAAAACTAATTAAAACCCTTTAACGACCACCAGAGCCACTATAGTGGCTCAATGTTTTTTTGTTATAACTTTCCAGCCGCTACAGCTAGATAGGTGTTCAAACCCTCTACGGATGCGGAAAGTCTTCTTGGTTCTATCAAAAAAAAAAATTTTGATTGGGATGAGGGGTTCGATTGGGGGGGGCTCGCAAAATTGGGGTGTTTTCGGTTTTTTGACCAATTTTGACGGGCCCTGGACGCCAATCCCATGGACCAAAATTTTGGCGCAAACTGTTTTTGGAAACTACACGATCTCCCGCGTCGATAGAGCCCTTACTTGACCTTCTAGCATGTCTGGAACCAAAGTTATGGCCCAAAAACCCCATTTTACCCTCAAATTCAGAAAAATCAGAAAATGCATGAGTCTCCCACTGGCGGCTTGCCATAACAAGCCATAACTCCCCGCCAGAAGATGCTAGCGAGCTATACGAGCCCTCAAAAGACTCATGAAGTCTTCTTGTTTGCACTGAAGTCAGCAAAATTTCTATTGGTGCAACGGTCTAATGGCGATGATGTGCAAACCGCCCAGTTCTTGTACTGCGCAACTGCAGTAACTAAACGTAAGATGATGCGTAACCGTAAATGCCTTTGTCCTCTTCAACAGGATGCTGCATAAGGCAAAATATAATTAAGGCAACTGCTCCAGCTTTCTGGGTAAAAGAAGAGTGTTGCCCTCGCACTGCGTCGTTACGAGCTTCGACAACCGTCAGCAAGTAATTTCAACCCATTCAAGTTCGCAAGTAGCAACAAAGATCAGTCGCCGAGAACGGTGTATGCTTGTCCTGCTAATATACAGTAATATCTCGGTTAAGTTCGCATCCCAATTAAGTTCGCAAAAAATAAAAAAAATGTGGATTCAACCTTTTCAGCAATTTATTGGAATTTACAGCAAATCAAACATGATAACTTGTCATAAAAAAGTTAAACACGAAATGTAATGGTGTATAAATCGGCATTGTGCGTATTATTCTCTTTTTCGCGTTTTGCTTCCAAAATCACCTGCCTTATTTTTTGTTGAAAGTGTTCAAAGGAATAATTGTACTTCCTGCTTGCACATCACCAGGGCACAGCAACTAATCCTTGCCCTCAAGGACTTTACTGCACATAATTTATGCTCAAACTCACCAAAAATGACATCGTTTTCTGCTGTTTCTGAACTATGTGCACAAGCTTCGCCAACCGAATGTTTCCAGCACCTCACTGACATTATCAAAAAAATCAAGGTCTTTTTTGTCCGCCTCTGCCCTCTCACCGTGAAGAAAAAGTTGTTTCAATCTTTGGCATTTTTAAAATCAGTTAAACCACATCCATGATATTTCAAAATCATCCTGTAATATTGATAATTCTTTGGTTTGCTTTCAAAATTGAAAGTGAATGTGGAATGGGCAGTTTGCCCGACGCATACTATCAATCTAAAGATACACCCTACCTTCTAGCTCTGTAAATCTGCGGACAGATGCACTAAATTTTTGTGTGCGTGTGCCTTCAAACATTAGAACAAAACGTTTACGAGTAACTTCCCGCATGGCACAGACTTTTCTTATAGCAGCCTCACTCCGTACTGTCGTGCGATGCTTCGTTAAATTGAATGATTTGGCTGACTCAACTTAGAGGCTAATTCCAATCTCTGCGACTCATTTAAACGCTTTATCTTTGCTTAACATTGTTTGTGAATAGCATAATGTAAGTGAGTACTATATGCCTTGCTAATAAGAATATTTAACTCCAGTCAGTGCATCAACCAGTCTCCAAACATTAGTTCTAATGATCGCCATCTTTTTGCTGATGCAGTAAAAAGCACAAGTGCTAGGTTCGCACCCACCACCCTAGTTCGCACGAACAGCTCAGATTCAAGTTGCGAACATAACCGGGAAATTACTGTATAGTTCCAGGTCTGAACAAGCTTCCACTTTTCAGGTGATTCCCCGTGCGCTGGCAGTGACATTGCATGTGCGCCAAGGTGCGGGCATTCATGGCCGCCATAAAAGCATGATGCTTGAAAATTTCCGAAGCAATTCGAGTGAATGCCGTTAAACAATTTAATTACTTATGTCTTATATAAGGAAATGTTGCCAAATACCACCCAAGATATAAATATACATGGTCCATGCCGTCAAGAGGCGACTATCTGAACAGCAAAGACACGAGAACCTCGGCGGAAAGTTCATACACAACGCATTTGCGAGTACAAGATTACAACAGTGTAACTCTGCAACACAAGAATTGTCGTTCGGGTACCTTCGACGATCGCCAGGGCAGAGTGTTTTATAGGGTGCACAAGAGATCACCCATTTCTCAACCGCACGCACTTGGTCTTCGACGAGGTTACCCGATGGGAAGACAGGGAGCAGCACGACCGGACTCCGACGAAGATTGTATCCGCATTGGAGAGCTTCCCTGCTACAGTCATTATGCCGAGCGCTTGGCCAGACTGGAGCTAGTTCCAATTTTCAAAGTCTTGTTACGAACCGGCCGAAATTCGAACCACGCCGAACTTCGACCTACCAGACACGAAGCCAGCGCTCAAAGACTAGGCTACGTGCCCGGTTAGCATCCAAGGAAGCAGCCCAAGCACCCAAGAAAACAACTAAAAAATGGAAAAAAGATAAAGCTTTTGCCAGGGTTGTCCATGGGACATATTTATCTGTCCCATTCCTATCCCATAGAAATTTATGCCTGTACCATCCCATCCCATGGCATGTTTCCTATGGGATTCCCATAGGAATGACATTCCCATGGACAAGCCTGGCTTTTGTCTCAACGTAAAGGTTTTGCCTCAATTTTTAATTTGCAGCACAACATCATGCATCAACTGTGATGTCACGTGTAATTAACACCCTCACGTATCCCTCGGAGTCACTTGACGTCTAACACTTCGTGCCAATACATCACAATTTTTGTTTATATCGTCCACACCACTTACCGCGTTATTCTTCCTGCTGGTTACACGAATTTATTGCCCTCTTACTTCATCATACTGATGCCGTTGTGACTTTACCTCGATCGCTTTAGCCCAGTAATTCTCAACGTGATCCACAGAGAGTCTCATAAATGCTTAATAAAACGATCCTGAAAATTGCAACCTTTACTGCACAATAAGTTAGGTAATACATTGTTTGGGTTCTTGTGTTTGCAGCATAGCAAAGTGGTCGATCGGAAAATTTTTTGGAAAAGATGGTCCATGGGCCAGAAAATGTTGAGAACCACTGCTTTAGCCGTTATTTTTATTACAAAGTGAGTTCATTCTTTGGACAGGATGAGCAGATTACTTTCATTTTGTTTTAACGTACAGATATGGGTTTCTATCTGCCCAACCAAATCACAAAAGAGTTTGCGTGGTTTGGAAAGACTGCTGTCAAATTACTTTGTTCTATTGTGTAAGCGGTTAAAGTTGCTGATTCCGAAGCACGAAACTTTGAACAGTATTATTTTATCTTTGTGACTTTGTCATAATATAAACTTTTCTAGTGTAGCTGATTGTCCTGGCGAGAAGAAAGTAGAAAATTCTAAAAAGACAAAGCCACTTTGCAGTGAAAAATATATTGGGAGAACTCTTCTAATTTCCAACTCATGAAGATATCTAGACGTACTGTATCGTTCACCAATTATTCAATCCAGAAAAAATCGACTGCTTTGGGTCTTGTTCTACCGTGAGCTTCATGCAGGCCCATACTTCAAAAGAATGACAGAGCAACAATAGTTTAACAGGAATACATTAAACACAAGAATCTGCAGGTCAGATATGTTCAAGCTTGGATTGCAACCAAGTAAACAAGTATTTTTTCATGGTAATTCAAAGACCTTTATTTTTGCAACATAAAAGCTGTAATGTCGAAGTACCAAGAAAAAGTAAAATCAGAAATCACACCTAACCACATGTTGATTGTTTAACTTTGTAAAGCAGTAAAATTGCATGCATAGTTTGAAAACTTGCTTCTATGTTGGAAAGGACACAGTTCTTGGTAAAAAATACAGTTATACGGTATTGTTTGTGAATTTAAAATTTGGTTTCTGATTCCCACATGTTTTCGTGCTCTTCATTTTTGTCTGGCATGTAAGCAACGTTCTCATTGCCATTCATCTTTTCATCAAGTGGTGGTAAACCAAGTTTCTTCCTGCGATAATCTTCAGCTCGCTTTCTTGCTTTCTCCTTTTCTTGTTCAAGCTCTTCCGCAAACTCTCTTTCATCCACAGGAATATATCTGCACCGATAGATACTCTTAGTTCGGTACCGAAAAGCGCCAAGATTTGCACAATGTCGTCTGCAGCCTGTCTGAATTTCAGTTGTACTTAAACGTACTTGAATGAGTGAAATGCTTAAGAGTAGAGCACATATTCGTAAACAGCCCGATTTCGACTTTTCTTGTGTTGTGCCACCTTCATTTTAGAGAAGGTGCTTGCAAACAGCCAGGCCCAGGCTGTATTCACCAGAAACAACGATTTCGATCTACAGAAAGTTCACCTGCAGTCACTCACAATACGCACGATCTACGACAGAGGTTCCCAACCTGGGGTACATGTATCCCAGGGGTACATTTGTCAATATGAAGGGGTACATTTAAGGTCAGCAATAGAAGGGAAAGACATATTTATATATTATTTATTTTCAAATATATGTGCAAACAATTGAAAATATATTTTTATACCAAATATTTATATCAGTGAATATTATTTTCAAAAATCATTGCGTGATTACGTTTAAATAATAACTTTGAGACAAAAACGAGTCTACCTTTATAGTTCTAAAATCTGAAAGTTCTATTAAATATTCAGTGTATTTTGTTAGTTACTCAGCCTTTGTTCACATGAGAAATTTTATGGGTACATGCTTTTCTGTCGAAATGCTGAATGGGTACATGGTAAGAGAAAGGTTGGGAACCCCTGATCTAGGAACTTATTCAAATAGAAGGATTAAGATAGGAAAAAAATCAATTTCAATGAGAAACTAAAGATGACCTCAGATTGAAATTCGTTTTTGCCTTTAATTTAGCGAATGTACTAATTTTCTTGTACACGCCTTCGCTGGAAAGACGCAGTCACATTGGATCAACAGATACTGTCCAAGAATCGGAGTACAAACGCAGAGCAGAAGATCCCATTTGCATATTCAGCAAGAACTAAGTTAATACCAACCGACAAATGTTACGATCAGGCGAATCGTGGCACGTTGTTTGTATTCGCTTTGCCTTTCAAAAAAAATTATTTACAACACTTCAAACACAAGCTCTTAAGATTCGCGAATCAGATGCACATTAGTGAATACCCCCACCTCCGCGTGGAGTCAACGAAACTCTTTCGTTTTGAAATATGGTTTACGTTTTGCATTTGTGACTGGGTAGTTTCTCAAACTGAACGTATACTAAATCACAAGTTCGATGGTCCAGTCTTTACAGCTAAGGACTGTCGTGCTGAAAAGAACCGTTTAACTATTTGCTTTTGGTGCCAAGGTAAACGAGCACTGCTTCAAATTACGTGAAAAATGCCATTTTCACCTGTACGCCAAGATCATGAAAAGGATTGCAGCAACAAAAATCAAGCCCGCAAAGAAGAAGAATTCGTCTGATTGCTTCTCAAACCCTTGCGCTTCGGCCACAATTAGAACGATTATGTTGCCAATCGACACAGTGAACAGCCAGATGCTGGTCAAGACAGACTTCATGCTTGGCGGTGCCTGCAAGCAAAGGTGAAGAAAACAAGTTAGATTAACTGTTTTTCACATTTTGCTTTTTGGTTCTGCTGATGCGGCAAAATACTGCTCAAATGTTAATTTAAAGGTTTTTATGCGTAGAAAGATAGCAAATTGTATCAATTATCACCGCAGCATAACATCACGATATCGTCGACCTGGGTGTAGGAAAACTCCAATCCAGTAATGGATAGAAACACCTCCCCGACAGTTATGAGAAAGAACTGCGGAATCATCCATGCCACGCTGACAGTGTTCGGATTCAGATCGAGCAGCTGCGACAAAAGAAAGCTGCTACAACATGCAACGTTTTCGTTGATAGCAAGTTAACATCTATCGGTATTATGTGGAAAGTAGTGTGGTGTTTGTACCAATAGTAACTTTTATTTTTAACAACCTTACAAAAATTTTAAAGATTTTCAAGAATGCACCTGTTAAGCGAGTATATTTTTAGGCCATGCAAAAAACTTCTTGGACCAACGGAAAAAATTATGTTCTTGACTTACCTCAAATGTGGTACTACCATTTTGCAGAACCACCGTATAAACTGCACCCACGTCCAAGTCAAGAGTTGTGTTGTAAACTTGTTTTCCTCCGTTTTTCAAGGAAATAATTGACCTGTTACACAAGCAATTCGTGAACACCATTTTCTGTGTATAATGGTTAGATTATTCTATTTGAATAAAAATCCAAGACTGAGGATGCGTAGAGTTACATGAAATCAATCTTATAGTTAAAAAATTTACTGATTGTTTCAACTACGTCTTCCTGGTGAAGACTAATCGTTGCGTATAAAGTTCACTTTAACACTGCAATAGGTCTAGTCTACTTCAAAAAGGTTCTGAATTGAAATAAACAAATAGGTTGATAAAATTATCAAAGTTGTTAACAAAAAACACTAACAACAACTAGCTTTATTAAATTTCTCGGGCATTCTTCGCTGAAACGCCGTGCAACATTCACCATAAATGCAAGTTATGAGGAATTGTTCAGCATGAATTATATTAACAGTCCACCAACATACAAAATGGATTTTATATTTAAAAAAATCGTGGTTTTGTATTAGTAAATACCCTCAATTCGATTAGGCGATAAACGAAGATACGAAAGATGATTAGTTGAAAACGATTCGTACTTTCCATATGGCACGTCAATGGCCTCAGATCGTGCCAAATAGGTGACGTCAGTGTCACGCTCTGGTGGGTTTCCCCTAGACACCGTCACAGTTATAGTCAAGTTCTTGTAATCTGAATCAAAGTGCAGCACACTGAATCTTCCGCCACCATCTTCTGTTTTCTTTGTGTTCATCTCTGTCTGTTTGTAGATATATTCTTACATTACTACCAATGATTTTCAATAAATGTATCACTAAAGCAACAATCGACATGCGTAACTTTCATTTTGAGCTATGCATCTCGATGATTTAATAGTTTGATTTTGAATTAGTCTCGGTCGTATTGTCATGGTACAGTTGCCATGACATATTCTCAAACTCATGAAAAAGAACTTGAACAAACTCTTTATTTTCGTCAGGAACTAATCGTTGACAAACTCTGTGAATTAAACCTGTTACAAGATATTTGATAAGCCGTGGTGATCGAGTGGTGATCGAGCATTTTATAACGCAACATTTTTCTACGAACCTGCCCAGCAACAAATCGCTTAGCACATTTAAGGTCTATGATGCCAGTCATAGCAATGTCGCCGTGTAATCACCAAAGGTTGAAAGTAAGGCGTAAGCTGTTTTCTTGCAAAGGTCAAAAAAGTAAAGTACTCAACGCAATACTTGCAGAAGTACCTAATTGTACCACTGTTACGAGAGAAGCGATTTTACAAAACAGGTTGTTGTTTCATTGGACTTGCAGCTCACGTTTTATAAAATGGTCTGTTGATTTCGAAAAAATCAGTGAACCAAAAAGTAACACTGCCTAAAAATTTTCCATTATACGTTTTCCATATTATCAAAGATCTCAACAACTAAGATTTGTAGTTTTCAAGAAATATATTCTTTGATCTTTAGCTTTTTCTTTTTCGTCTTCTTTCTCTTCAAACAGACACTTCCTTTCTCTACAGCATAACCCTGCAAACACTTTGTGAAGCACTATCTAGAGGAGAGGTGGTCTACGCTTACCCGCGATTTTGTGAATTGAATTAATCACCCGATTTTACTCAGTTGAAGTCGGAATATTTTTTTCTTTTCGCAATATGGCTTGAATTGAAACTAACAGAGTATTAATCAAATCTCCTCTGCTCACAGTTTTCTGACTTGTAACTCAAATCGATTTTAGCGCGTGTTAAAAGATGTAATGAATGCATTTGCGATGTATGTAATAAAAAAATGCATGTAATAAAAAAAGATGTAATGAATGCATTTGGTTCTGTTGAACTTCAGAATAACTGGAGCTGACAATCGTATGAGGTGAAGTGACTTAAAAGATTTTGTAAATCAACTTAGACTTGATTCCACCAAGGTGAATGACTCAACTCGAAAACATTGAAAAAGTTCAAACGACTCGAACTTGACCAATACTCGAGGACTTGTGACTTACTTCCAAACGAGATACATGACTTGCGAAATTTGAGTCGATCATATTGCTGCTGCTTACAGAAAAAAGCAATTGTGTTTCTCCTTGAACAAATCTAACGTTTAAATGAACCAACAGGGTCTTCATTAAACCGTGAAGCTCTAGCACAGCATGGTTGGAATCACGTTTGCAATGAAGTGTTTTTTTGTAAATTTAAATTGTCTTGCTCGATTACCTAAGTACGAAATTGCCTTCAGTTTACATAATACACAGTAAAACGCTTATTCCTAAAACGTTCCAAATTTCGGTTTATTGCTTTTTTTTCTCTTTTTATCTCATCTTTTTCCAGTACGGATGCAACGTCTTTTGCAAAAGTTTACTGTCACTTTTTACAGCTGGAAGAAATGACTAGAAGTTGTACCATCTCATGTGATCCTGATTCATCGTACACAGTGTACTCGACAACGTGCTCACGAGGTTGGCGATCAACTTTGATACTCTTTGTGTTTCCTTGGCAGGTTGCGTAGTGGATTTCAGCATCGAAGTTGTATTTGAAAAACTGTATAGTGCTTGCCTGAAAAACAAATCATTCTCATCACCAACCCAAAACATTAGAATAATAAGATTATCTTTCATTTTTTAGTGAACTAAACAAGGAATAGATTTGTGTATTTACAATGTGAACTTACTCTTTGCTGTTTTACTTCAAAGCGATTTCCACTTATTGTAAAGTTCATGGCGCAAGGAGCAGCGTTTATCACTCGAACGCCATACTGGTTGCTGGCAGGGAGAGGAGTCAGGGTTTTCTGTGAAGTGTGAATGCAATAAGTTTTAAAGATGCAACCTATACGAAAGTTAAATGCAAAATCGCCACACAGAATGTTAGCAGGTTTATTTTTCAGAGCAATCTGTGATTTTTGTTTGAATGCAAACTTTTGAGAAAAGTGCTAAGACATTTAATAGTTTCAACAAATTTGTTATGACTATCAAGCTTACGTCAATTTCAATTTGCAGAATTGCAGCAGCGATGAAAGATGTTCCAGCAAGAATCAGTCCAACTGTCATACGCCGCAGAGGAGGGAAAGGAATACGGCAATAGCGAAGGATGGGATATAACGTCGACTCAAACAGCGGAATGAGGATTACAATGAGAAGCGGATTCAGAACTTCTACTTGATCCGGTTTCAACAGCAACCCACCCTACGCGCATAACAAAAATGGTTATCTCAATGTTGTGCTTGCTAAATGAAAAATTTGTTTCGTATTCAAAATCGTTTTGCTCGTTTTGCTCTGTCATTTTAAAAATGCTTTCAAACTTGCAACCACAATAGCAAATCATTATGTAATATTGTAATACACGTTTTAATCTCACAGTCATCTTTCTGTATTCTGCGAATGTCTTCAGCAGATTCCCACATTTTTCAAAATGCAGTTCATGTTTAAATGTTTTGTTTGATATCAGTTTTATGAAATGATTTTTATTCGCTGAGTTATTGAAATTATTTTGCCACTGAAAAGGTAAATAGTAATGAGCAAATCGAACACCTCTTGCAAGATGCACGTTTTCATTATCTTTCTGAATGATGCTTGAGAACTTGTGAGCGGTTTTAGCAAACATTGAGCAAAATACAGGTTTCTGAATCTTACCCACACGAGCAGCACAGCTCCGTAAAGATACTTCAGCTAAATTTCATTGTTTACTCAAACCTTGTTCTAAAAGCAATCACCTTGAAAAACACCGGAATTAAACTCCTGACATTGTTACGCCATGCCAAGATCAGTGGCGTACTTAGGGTGGCAAAGGGAGATATCTGTCTCCGGATGCAGCATTTTTGGGGCGCCATATTGAGGCCGGAATATTACATAATCATTATAATACACTTAAAAGCACTAGTGTTTCTGTATGCTTTCGAGGAATCAGTCGACTGCCATCTGCTTTCGTCTTTTTGCGATGATTCAAACTTGCACATA
>JGI24159J19872_10013761_pt1 | contig 10503 bp, 6 predicted proteins | sample Ectturendosymbi4_FD_19872 | JGI IMG/M metagenome (IMG submission 19872)
AGATGTGTCGAACACGAAACTAGTTTCCTTGTGCAAATAAATTATTGCGACTGATTCGCTTGATGTATGGTCACTGCGGTGGCTTTGCTATTATTGATACGAAGCATTTTCAACCTCGGCGTAAAGCCGCAAACCTTGGTGCCATTTATACTGTGTCATATTTTATACGTTATTGAGGCTTTGCATTCTTACGCCCGAATCTCGCATCTATTGAAAAAAAGTGCGTCTGGAAAAGTGGAAAGTCGGGCTAACTTTACCAAGGTATGAAACACAAAATTGCATTGCTGAAGCAAGTAACTTCATTAAAAAAACAAATAAAACTAATACTTAACAGCGGTGACGCAAATACTTAACAGCTAATACGGAACAGCGGTTGATTAGGAATGTATCTCTAATCTGAGATTGTCTCAGAAAAAATGCAAGTGTGGATTCATTGGCTCCATGATTCTTGATTAATGATTGAAAGTTACTGTAGGCCTAGTTGTATGGAATAGACATGGCAGAAACTTGTGCATGATGCTGTGGTACTCAATCAGTGGTCTGATCTACATATTTTTTTTCTGTGTAAGTTTGTACTGATTTTAGAGAGTGTACTAACTAATCACTTTACTGACCGCCATTTGCTTTTTTCCCTAAAATATGTGAATTCTAAGAACAAACACAAATATAAAAACAGACAAACGAACTGGCAAAAGACATGAAATGATGCTTTTTCGGTCAAGAATTGCAGACAGAAGTGAATGCAGGAAATGGAAAGTAACATATTTAGGAATAAAAAAAACAGAAATACAACATAAGAAAATAAAACAAAACACAAGAGACATTAATATAACACTGATGATAATCATGGTAGGCAGGCAATAGGTGAAGATTTGAGGCATGATGATCTACAGATGAGCAGGCGAGGCAAGCATACAGGTGAAGGAAGTGAGTAGCAGTGATGGTTATGAGGCAGAGAGCAAGGCATTTTCACACAACATTTCATTACAAAGACGAAGTAGCCAGGGCAGAAAATAATGTTTAATGACCATACATTTAAATCGTGAAGAAATGTAAATTTTAATTTACCCACAGACCATAGAGTGTGGTGGGTTGCATAGATGAGTTGTTCCCAAACAGATGCATGGTGTCACTAAATGAAGTTATAGAGTCAAGGGTATGAACAGGTTACAGTAATATTAGCAGTAAACATGTATTCCAATAAGTTTTAGATACATGAAAAACAAAATACGTTTAGTAAGTTAGAGAAGTACTTACAGTTTCATAAAAAGTCACGACTTAGGTTCCTTGTAAAAGATGGAGCTCCGTTAATAGCGGAGCTTGGTTGCAGAGGTTTGATGACGTAAGCGGATTGGAAAAAGTTGTGTTGCAAAAGCAAAAAAAGGAAAAAAAAAGTGAAGGAAAAAATTTTATCATTGCAAATTTAATATGCGTTTTCCCAAACATGGAATGCATGGAAGTTTACGTTGTTTAAAAATTGTATACGTTCATAACTGTTGAAACCTATTTTTTTTCTCCGAGCCGTTGTGAAACTCAGATGACCAAAATTATTAAACTTCAAAATAGACTTTTTTACCATAGTGTAATATAACCTTTTGCAGTAAAATTATTTTTACTACCGTTTAGTTATCATTCCTCAACGCAAAATATCGATTTTAGCGACTCCGGTTATGTCAATAAACTTCCGTAACCAAGCTCCGCTATGTAAACTAACCACTTATTCACAAATATCACTGGTGTCATTTCATTTGATACCGCCATTCAGTTTTATGTGATTGCGTGCCTAAGAATTAGGCTGAAGTCAACGTCCGTGAGGTCTTAGAAGTGGATATCACTTTGTTTTCCTCGAAATCCTTGTATGCAGCGAGGGTGCCTTAAAAGGGCAAATCTGAGCTTTGTCCTTATGTATGTTATAACAGATGATTATGGCTCCCAGCGTTTTTCAGCTATTTTTGCTGCCAGTCTTTTGTAGACTCTTGCATTGGGTGCCATCCCTCTACTTTTTGTGAATACAAGGGGATTGAATGAAGACTTCTCTATATCAATCACCCTATGGTTTGACTTATCCTTCTCTTTTTCATGTTGTTAGTATACCCCTGCTAAGAACTTCCCAGAATATGACTGTGAGGTAGGATGTGTGATTCTTATGTTAAAGGAAGTTTTCTCACAGCTATTCCACAATCCTCTCGCAGAGGTATCCAACCTTGCATTGTCGGCAGTGTTGACTTTTCTTTCATAGCCATTCTCATTGAATGGTAGAAGTGTGGGTTTGGTCTGAACATATTCATAGACCTCTCTCATTATCTGTGTCTCAGAGTGAGTCTCTCACTGAGTTTTGCCTCATTGAAGTGTAACCACCCAGTTTACATATGAGGCTGTGATCCATAAGTTTGTCTTTCCACAAGCACAGTGGATGGATATGCCTTTCACCTTTCATCCATAACTCATGCAGACAGCATTGGTGAATTCTTATTTGTTTAGTGTATATCCAATCGCTTTGATTGGCAAGGCTGACAGCCAAGAAGATGCTCCTTTTTCCATTGCTCCTTTTATGAGTTGTTGTGATTCAGGTGTCATTTCCACCAAAAGTTCATCACGGATGTTTTCGCATTTTGCATTTTCCTCATGTCGTATTCTGTTTTTTGTGTGTCTGGTAAATTGCTGGTCTGTGGGGTTGTAGTCAAGATCGAGATTTTGAGTGTAGATTTTGGCTGTTAGTTTATTAATTATCTGAGTGGAGTGTTCATATTTTGTTTTGGCAGTTTCCTAAGGATCTGTCAGACGTAGCCCCACCATGCCTGAGAGGAAGAGCTAGTATTTGTCTTTCAGCATCACTAACTTCTCGTCCTACGAGAGCAGGAATCAATTGATCTCTGATGGCGTTTCTAAGTGGTTCAAATAATTCACTCGCATCAGGCACTGTTCTTTGGAAATGGGTTCATCTGGAGGATAATCCTTTGGTGAACGCTGAGTATGCTGCTTTAGGGTCATCTTGTGCATACTTTGAAAGCAATTGAATGTCTTTTACCCAACCCTCAACCTTGCTTTTGATGTATTGTTCCCTGATTGATTCTGCTTAAAATTGTTTTTGTGTGAACACAGTTTCATAAGCTTAAGGTCCACTCTTGAAACTGTGGCAGTTGTTGACAACTTGATCATGATGTAATGATTTCACCTTAAAACATGCCACGCATGAAAAAGTGTGGTTGTTTAGCATCTTGAAAAATAAGTCGTGTGTGTCACCTTTATCCTACCCCCAATACCATTGCAAAACGTTCTGTGTCCGTTATTATCAATCAGAGTTGTGCAGACAGTGTGTGCTTGTACACTGTGAACTTAGTGTCTGGTTCAAACATTAAACTTAAAAATATGAATATTGCTTGCATTTTTGGTAAAACTCTCTCTATCAGTTTACTCAGTAACTTCATACTCATGACTATAGGTACAGAATGTTGCCAAAACTACTTCGAAAACCAAGGATTTATGGTATTTGAAAGGTTCTTGTTCAGTGATTCTAAAACACTGAAGTTGATGCACTTAGTGTTTATTTGATAAAGTCAATCTCTTCCTTTGTTTTCTGTGATTGTGAATGCCATTTCAAAGCATTTAGACTTCTCAACTTGTTGCTTATATAGGTTGAAAATCAAACGTTTTAAGTTTCTTGTATTTGTTAAAGCATAACATAGTAAGGACACCTCTGACATCTTACCTTGTTTTTCTGTTGCAATATGCTAAGCGAAACACATTGATGATTTGCAGATATTGTAACCTGGTTTCATTTATTGTACATATCATTTATTGTACATAGACTTTACAATTTTGTATCTTGCAAAAGTTTTACATACATGGCAAAATAAAGCAATGTGAAAATTGTGGTAATTGGATGAAGATAAATGCCGCTGACCAAATGTTTGTTAGATATTTCAATCAAGACATCAAATGCCCCTACCACATTGTAATCTTATGGTTGCAAAAACTTATAGTTTTGGTTTTCATGAAACATTTCCAAGGTATTGTTGCAGGCCATATCCTGTTGTTTTGAACCAACCTTTGTGTACTTGTTCCAAATTTGTTATGGTTCATCTTTTATTGATTTTGATCAATTTCGGTTACGCAAATTTTGAAAATCATAGCACCATGCATAATGATTCCTATGAAGAATGAGCATGTAGAAAAAATGCACCTGTAGCTGCAAGAAGTGGATTTTATCAAAACAAGGCTTTATACAGCACGCAAAAAACAAGTATCAGACATGTGCGAACAAATAAGGATGTAAAAGAAAAATGTCAATGTATGCTCACATATAGATGAAAGAAGTTTGTAAACAAATCAAGAGGTGAACAAAAACGTGAGCTGTTGAATGTATGTTCACAAATTGCTTTGGACCAAAGTCTTCAGTGTTTTCACAAAATGTATATCTTAATGCAGACCAGCCTATCGTTGGAAAATGTGATGCAGGAATGTGCCAAATAGTGTTGTTGGCTATGTGACTCAGTTTGTTTTTATGAGAATGCATGCATAATTGTCAGGCATTTGATCATTTGGATAAGTTGGTGTTTTGCAGACGTTGAATCATTTGGATAACTTGCTGTATTGCAGATGAAAAGGTTGTTGTTCAATTGTCTATGTCAGTGATTCTTAAACTTTCTTGAGCGCGACCCAAATCTGAGTTTCATGATCATCTCACGACCCAAACCTTAAACATAAAAAAAATGTGTTTTTTATGTCAGCACTCTGCTAATTTTCAGGTAAGACACAGACAACCAGTTATAGTACACAGTACTATGAAACAACAATTTATTAGAAACAGATCATTGATTCAGTGTGATTGATGAATCTTAACCTAGTCTAATATTATCTTAACGACTTGGCTAAAAAGACTAGGTCTTTTTAGCAGCTACTTGGCTAAGTAGTTACGGCTAGTGTTGTAGCTGAGCTGCCATTTTAAATGAAGCTATAATCCACTTATGATGCAATAATCCACTTATGAAGCTAAATTAAATGTGTATGATGCAATAATAATGCCATGATGGAATTGAAAGAACTTGAAAATTGAATTTTGACAGATTTGAATCACTATGTCGCGACCCATTTTCTGACCTTCCGCGACCCATGTTTGGGTCGCGACCCATACTTTAAGAACCCCTGGTCTATCTCATCTATGGTCTGTTGGATGTTGCTCATGAAAATGGCAAGATTGATAATGTGTGATTGTTGCTTTTGTCTATGAAATTTTGTAACTGACATGTGTGTGAACTGTGAACCTTGCTGGCTTCAAGGAAAGCCATCTTGCTTTTGGGTTTAATCATCAGTGTTCATTATCAAAAAATTGCAATGCTTTTATATTAGTATGTTATCCATTGTCTTCACATTTATAAAATAACATTTCATATTTGACCTTGTTAATCTGTGAAAAATGCATAAACCCTAGTCTCCATGGGTAACTTCAGTAGTGAAAAGACACAGGATGATAATTATTAATTAGAATGTTAGTCAATTTGCATTGATGCTTAAAGTGCTTAAGTGATATTATTTTAGATTGTAACTCTGACATTAGTAAATATGATGTTGCTATACGTATTATTCTACATATATTACAAGTATAATAAGTTGTGGTATTGTTGAGAATTTAAGCTTTGATACCAAGACTTGGTTCATAATACAAGACAGCTAATACCAAGACTTGGTTCATAATACAAGACAGCTAGACTTTGTTAAAAAGTATGAGACGAAGACCCATGGCTGCAGAAAGTGTGGAAATCGGGAAGGAGCTTCCTGGGAAATCGTACATGCTCGCGGGAAATTAATCAGCTGCAAGTCAAGTAAAATCAAATAATATGCCAAGAATTGCAAGAAAACCACAAAATTGACTGTACGAGATACCTAGCTCAGTCACGGTGGTCCAATACCTAGCCTTGTGACGCAACAGTTAACCCTACCTAAGAATAGTGGTCTCATGCTGTCGCTAGTCGCATGCGTGCAGGGTTGCCAATTTGGCATTTTTGAAACCAAAATTTGAAATTCAGGCTTTTTTTAAAAATCAAAANTACCAGTCAAAATCTGGCTTTTTCTTTTTTATTTTTTTTCAGTCTGAAACCTTGGCTCGGGCAAAACATTGTCTGAGCTGCATATTCATTACAAATCTCTTCCGACAGGAGTCTATGACCATGCAGGGTGAAATGTTCGATGTATTTAATAAACAAATGTACGACAGTCTATTTACAGGAAAAGAAATTGCTTATGAAAATCTTAATCGCATTTTATTGATGTTTGTGAAGAGTTTTAATACTATTTTTGTTTGGTTATGCATGGTTTACTGTATGTGTAACCTGTATGCCTGGACTGCTATCTGGTTTATTTTGGCATTTTTGAGACAAGGTCTGCCTTTTTTGGTGAACCTGGTCGCGTGTCGTGGGCTTGTAATGGCAGCAGAAAGCTGTTATTTTTAATATTGCTCCTATGATGACACATGTAGTCAGAGGACATTGAGGCCAACACGTCCTTAAACTATGTGCATTTATGCAAATGAACTTCATTGCGTTAGAGAGCAGAGTGGACGGTGGCGCTAGCATCAGCTAGAAGCTTTTGAATAACTTCAGATTTTCAATACTTGTCTGCACGGCTGCTTTGGTTAGTGGTTGCCTTACTGGGTTACCAATCGAAATGGTATTGCATTCCGAATGCAATTCCGAAATGTAGTGCCATTCAAAGATGCTCTAACTTGCACCCAAACCAGTGTCCACTTACAAGCTCACTCCGGTAACTGTGCACTCATGCCTAAAAAAATGCATGCATAAAACGCTCACTTAACAGAAACTTTTAACACCGTCTGAATGTCGTTCTATAGGTTGGATCGATTAAACCAATTTCGCTACCACTGAACTTGCCGCAACAATCAGCGTTAGAAACATGACGCCATAATTATTTCAAATTCTGTACCACTAGCAAATTGAAACAACATTTCTGAAAGTCACATGTGGCTCCCAAGCACCTTTTGTGTGGCTTTTCGTAGTCTTTCAATAAAACCAGTAGCATAGCCAGCCCAAAGATTTGGGGTTCCAAAAAATTGGTGGGAGAAACTGTTAACACTATTTTGTTTGGGATACCGCCTCTCAAAGCACAAAACAACCATATGTTCTAAAAATTAGGGGGGAATGGCCCAATAGGCCCCCTGGCTATACCTATGAAGAAAATCTCTAATATTTTGCGCAGCAGACTTCGTTCTGCAATAAAACAAATCGTGTGAATTAGCTTGCGTTAAAATTTTTTTAGTGCAACTCTCTCACAAAATCGTAGATCTGGATTTGGCTCCTTCCAGCAAAAAAGATTGCGAACCCAATGACTTGTACTGTGCAGGAGCCGCAGGCATGCCATGATTACGTGACTTGAGAGTAGGAATTGCTCGACCCTGCTGTGCGAGTTACATACAATCTTGCCGTAACACATGCGCTAGAGATTATTAAAATTCATTATCCATAGGATATCTTTAGTTGGTGTCTAGAAGTTTCTCAGTGGTCTACAAACTACGATTTGGTTGGTTGTTAGAAACCGTGTTACGATTTTCCATATGCTAGCCATTGTGGCTAAGCTTCATGTAAGCAGTCCATGTTACTTAAATAAATTATCTGAAACTCTGATGTAGTAAAAAAAACCTTGTAAATTGAACAGGGCCAACAAAATACAAATTTTAGAAGCAGGTTAAGCAAGGATTAGGTGTGAGAATTTTGCCACTTTGTGGTGAAGATTTGCAGCTTCCATCGGTTTTGCACTCCTTCAGTAGGTATATCTTTGTTTTTGCGTGCCGAGCGGTAATGTGGTACACTGCGGCGATGCAACTGTTTACACGTTGAATGTGAGCCAATGCTAGTAGGCTGAATCAATCTAAGTTGGTCTATGTGTATGCAGTGATAGTTATGGCTCTTGAGTGCAGTTTTTTCAAGTAAACAATTTTCTTTTGCGACACCATAAAGGGGCGATCGTCTTCAACTTGCGACCCACGGGAAATTTCAACAAGCTTCCTAGGAATTTACATTTTTTCAAACCTTGCGAAGACCTAAACATTACAAAATGTGACTCAAAACCTAGAATGTTTTTGGTATTGCCAAATTTCTTCATAAATTCATCAAAAAAAGTCATTTGCACTTTTTGATTTTATAAATTTTTATTGATATTTACCTAGTTTTATTTTCATCACCAATATTCTGGCGGCAGGGACAGGTAAGTGTGCAATACCATCTGTACAAAGTTTTTTTGCTGTACGAAGTTTTTTGCAGTTACTGCACATTGCATCATAATAGTCATTGAGTCTATATGTGTTGAAAGAGTAAATAAGCACAAAATAGATTAAACCAGTGAAGTATTGATGACACCAATATTGTCTGCAAAAGTATCGAAGTAATGACCACCGTTTTTCATGGGATCAACAATGGTGACCTGGTGAATACGACTATTCAAACAGCTGCACACAGGGGAATCCCCAAAGCCGTAGATGAAGTTTTGAGAAAAATGCTGATGCAACAAACCTGTTCTCAGCAAATAAAAGCATTGTTATCATTGAAAGGGAGAATGAGTTGATTGAATGTGATTTAGTTCAGAAGTAATTGTTAGCAAGATGCAAATGCTTCTGCATACAGATAAACATGATTGAATACGCTTTTAGCAGAAGATAGAGGTAATTCTCATTTATAGAACATAATAAATATTTATCAGGGAAGGAATTAATTCTAGACCCTTCCCGAACCACCTATTATAGCTTGTAGGCTAGTAAGACATTTATACTTTTGCAAAAAATTTTCAGCAGAGAAAAATGTATAGGCTTACTATACACAGTAATATAAAAATACAGTGAAAAACCTGTCCTCAAGTGTATAACAGCCGACAGGTTGGTGGTGGTGGATCTTGGTTGTCATGTTCATTGCTTGTATTTCTTGGAGTCTGACATCTGGATAGAGAAAATAGTCATGCGTTACAGAAATGGCCCAAACAAAATCATAAGCATAACCCTGAAGCCCGAAACGATCAACATACAGTATGGACAACCGATGTTGTGACCACAGGAACTTTCTTAGAATCATCTGTCAGACAGTCAGTTGTCCTGGCCAACACTCATGAAAGCCAAGACTGGGTTGGTGCTAACGTTCCATCGATGAAAGAAGAAATCGGTTACTCTTTTGGGTCTTGCAGTAGTGCAAGGTTGTTGGCTGTTGCCCATGAGGCCAGTTTCTCACCATCAGGAATGTTGCACTGTAGCCCCAGTTGACATGTTGGCAGTTGAAATCGCCAGCATACAGACTGGTAATGTCAGGATGGCCGTTGGTGTGAGTCACAGCAGTGGAGGTTTGTGGACGTTAATGATCTTATATCCTGCAACGTCTACGCATGACCACTCAGTCTCTGATTTCTCTGGAGACTGATCAACCAGTGACCATTCCAACTGCTTAATTGCATGTAAACCAGCATCAATTTAATTGGGTGTAAACCAGCATCAAACAACATCTCAAGCTAATAGTAGAACATGGAAAATTACAATTATTCTTACTTGGCATGTATTTCTTTGTTGAGTAATTGAGTTTTCAAAGGTTTTGAGCTTAGGTGCTATTGGACAAAGTACCATTTGTGTCTTATACTTGAGCAGTGATCAACACACCTAGGCCAATTGGTTTAAGTTCAATGCAAATGGCAACCTGCATTTTCACATAGTATTCTGCCTAGTACTGTTCTTATCTTCCTGGATGCCCATATATAACAGGGCTTAGACCAGCTATGCCGCGTGCAGCCTAGTTGAAGGTTTTATGCGGCCCAGTTGAAGGTTTTGTTGTGCAATATAATGACAACCCGGTCTTATTTGTGATAATCCAAAATTTGGCGTTTTTGATATGCAGTGTGCCTCAGTGCCATTCTATCACATCTGCATTGTGTACTGGCAGATCTCCATGTGTCCAATAAGGTGTGAACTCATTCCCAGTTTTTTATTTCTACTCCTTTCGTTCCATTTAAACTAAACTAAGTTCTATTTTATGGTTGCACTGGCACTTTAAGTTCGCGTATGACATCACAGTACTTCATGGAGTAGTTAGAGGTGCTAAGAAGTCATTTTTCAGAGGTGCTAAAAGCCTATAAACAACAAAAAATAAATGATTAATTGAGGTATTAATCAATTATTTTTTTAAAACTTTGAACCAGAAATGCTAGAAAGCCAATCAAGGCCTCAAATATCTCAGATTATAGCCTTGTTTCCAATAAAAACTTGGATCAAAATATCCCCTCTAGCAGTTGGGTCATTCCATGCCAACTCAACCAGTGCTTCCATGGGCACCATCTCGGATTATGCTCAAAATTGAACCAAATGTGCCTCCATGGGAACAATGAAAAATCTCCAAGTTTCAGACCAAAATTCCAAGCGGTTTAGATTTTATGGACTTTCAAACTGTAAGGGCCCCAAGACATTTTGCCCCCGTGGATTACCGTGCTCATTTTGAAAGGTTTTGGAGGTCCATAACTTCA
>JGI24159J19872_10013763_pt1 | contig 10502 bp, 6 predicted proteins | sample Ectturendosymbi4_FD_19872 | JGI IMG/M metagenome (IMG submission 19872)
TCATTGCAGGAAGGTTGAGGTACAGTAGGCTGAAGGTTGAGGTACAGTAGGCCCGACACGGCAGAAGGTGCCTCAAGTGAACTCCAGAGAGGTTCATAATGAAGAGACATCCAGTGGGGGATGAACGTTCTGCTCCGATCTCGTATTTATCATTATTTGCGAGGATTTCTTGTGTGCGGTCGAGTTATTTGCATTATTTGCGAGGATTTGCGAGGATCATTATTTGCGAGGATTTCTCGAGGATCATTATTGCGAGGATTTCTCGTGCGCGGTCGAGGTATTTACATGCAAATGCCGTTACGTAACAATCGCAAGTACGTCATTGCAATCAGCAAATTGTGACGTTAATTAAAGGATAAAATAAAGTACAAGCAGATTCAAGCACCGGGATTTAACCGCCATCACCACGTAAAAATACGTCATGACCACATGTTGTTGCACCCAGCTGCAGCGTGATTGCTATTTTTGCGGCGCAGTGACGTTGACATTTGTTCCGGTTTTTTTTTTATGCTGATCAGTCAAAAAAATGCCACACAAATGGGAAAATTCTTACCTCTGTCAGAAGTCGTGAGACGATGTCGAGCACTATGGTGTGGGTGTCGTCGATGTAAATGGAACTTTCCAGAGTGAAACTGACCAGAGACTGAAAAAAAAAAAGACAAAACAGATATACAAGAAAGATTGTCTCGCCAAGTCTTCGTGCGTGCAGCCGTTTGTCGAAATTGCGTGCGGTGCAAACAGCTGAAAACAAGGGATACGCAATACAAAGCACATCGCATAAGCCTCGCCTAACATAAACCAGTACCGATATGAGTCTTTTCAGTGCGTAACTAAGCGCTGGTTGAATGTCCGATAGATCAGTCGTCACGGAGCAGAGCCCGCAAATAGCGGCGCTTCACTGCTCTGAACCTTTAGCATTTTTGACATTGTCCGTCAACAACAGTGGCTCGGATGTGCGCGTGATTGGTTGCAACAGTACCCGGATGTGCACGTGATTGGTTGCATGACCCCTTTTTTCAACTCTTGACGCGCAAACAGAAAATCCGATAAACGGTCAATTTAAGCTTGACGATAAACAATTTCAGAGAACTTGGCTTCCCGTTCACGCTGACGCGTTGCTTCAAGCATGTGCGTCGACCTGCCTCGACTGAATAGCAACAGCACGGGAAACGAGAATAGATCCGGTTACCAAGTGCATCGTGGTTCACGACATCGCAGTCCTAGAACGCGTACTTGGGCACCACCGAACAAGCCACGGGGCTTGAAAATAAATGATAACGCCAGGAAGTCCGGCAAGAAGCGCGATTATAACGCTGAGTTACAAACGGAGGACTGTGGAGAAGGCAGTTACGTCGAGCGCGGGCTTCAAAAGTTGGTAAACAAAACTGGATAAGTGTGCTTCGGAGAATTACATCAACGAGCAGGCATCGTGGAACATGCCGTTAAGATCGGCGATCGATAGGTGAAGGCGAAACGCCAATATAGCTGCTGCTGCTGCCCAGTGACGCGGTTCTATCTTTAAAACGCGACCGCGTTTTCGCCTGTCCCACTGTGCGGTGCGCAAGCGATCGCGGCACATGCCGGTTCAATTACAAACGAACTGACGAAGTTTACAAGTCTTTCTTCGGCGTCCTGTGAACGTAAATTTCGGCATCGTGTGGACGTAAATTTAGAAGAGCAGGTTTTAATTCGTTCGCTTTCTTTTCACTTTCTTGCCGAAAAAACACGCCCCTGCAACTGAACCTTAACAAGCGCGCTCAGGCATCCGGAACGCAGCAACGGCACTTGAACGTGTGGGAGGACGCACAGAGCGCACGGTTGCATTTTTCAATTTTCATTTCACGCCATTCGTCAACCTGTCAGCGACGAACAGAGGAGCACTCTAATGTCATTTTACCCGTAAATTGCTTCCAGACGCCAGCACTCGAACGAATCAAATGCGCTTCCGTTAGTCTCGGCAAGGTGCTGGCCAACCAGGCTGGGAGCTTCTTGGGCATGAAATGACCCGGTGAGCGTGTGCTCTCGGCTACTTAGGCGGGTCTTATTATATTCGCCGCACGGCAGGTTTAGGGCAAGTGTTTTATCACGCTGTCTTTGACCCACCACCAGTGCAGCATTGACTACAAACGCGGCCGCGTGGCCCACGGCGCGAGCAAGCGGACATGGGCGCTGCAGACCACTCGCGACACTCCGAAAGGAGTAGATAAAGCGAGTGCAAATGAAACCGAACTGTTTTATCATTAACGCAAGTCAACTCTACCGCTTTGCACAAACCCACGCATGCTGCCACTGTGTCGTCACTAGCAGCACAGTGACGGCAGAATGAAACGTACGTCACAATGACGGACTTTCGCAACAAGTGCGATGACATGTTTAGATTCAAACCTATGCGGTACAGGAAATGTTTCTGGCTTGAAGAACTGTCAGTCGATAAAAAATACACACTAAACTGGTTCGTGCGAAGATTTGCGTCAGAGATCCCCGCCCACTTTTTTCACAGAGTTTGTTGCGTAACAATTACTACGTTTACGTTTGTCAGTTTTGCGTTGTCTCGTTACCATATATGCATAACGAGTGGTCTGGTTCTGAACGTGATTTGCTGAGTCAGCACCCTGAACGAGCCAATGCGTTGGCCACCTGGACAGGCAGACGTCTCGTTCGCGAGGAACTAGGCTAGCACCTAGCAAGGCTAGCATTCAGTGCCTGTCTCCAGATAAGATATGACCGCAGCGTTGTTTCAATTGTTAGTGTGTTGCTTTCAGTTTTAGAAGTGCAATACCAGCATAATTACAATGCAGTCGACAAGGCACGCCGGCGAGGATTTGTACTTTTGCAATAGATAGCAGTTTAGGCTTCAGGTTGGCAGTGTTAGGATTTCTAATTTTGAAGACAAGAATTCTAACCAAATGTTCAGAAATCACCCTGCTGAAAGCTGTTAGCTTCTGGATTTTACATGTCATAAAAAATGAGTGCAATAATTCCATGCCATCAGTGGTGAAAGAAGTAGAAGTTACTACAGTGACTAAAATATACTTGTTGAAACGTAGGCTATCTGCCAGTTTTAGAACTACTTAACCTTAACAAGAAGATAGGATAAACGCGAACCACCTGCAATTCAGCTAGCATTGCCTCCGGCTGCACGACGCCATGAAGGATTTTCGTACTCTTGTGAACTTTCATCTGTAAGAAACGAATAACGTTAGACAAAGCGCCGACCTGTGTTCGCACTCTTGCAGGGTATGGCAATGCAGCATTCNAATTTCTGGAAGCCAGAGTGTTTGCTGCGCACTGGTATGACGTACAGCATGATGCAGACAGGCGCACGAGATTGCCACANAACAGCTCGCAATACACAACAAGACGTAGCATAGGAAGACGACCTTCCGTTTCGGGTTATNTTTCACCACACAAACATACAGATTNCCATGCGTTAAAGGAAGCTTTTNCCCTGTGACAAAGGTTATGGAAAATTTCAAAACGTCTGTATTGTTATATGTGCAAGTTCGAATCACGCGAAATTGTGGCAGCAGAGCCCAGTAGGCAAATTAGTCGTCTGCTTACAGCAAACCAAGAGCTTTGAATTGTCGTCGACACGGAATCCCTGCTAACTCGTCTGTCCAGAAATGTGCCAAAGCAAAAGAAAAAAACTTAAAAGCATGTTAACCAAGACAAAAAGCCTAAAAAATACAACTGTCTGCGTAACTAACAGCCCAGTCATGCCCGGTGTGGCTTGACTCACAACTGAGCTGCTTGAAGCTAGACGTCCTTACTATTAGCGTCAGTTGGTTTGATTTCCAACTTTTGTGAGAACCAGCTTTGTGACCACAGCTACTTGTGTTTGAGACACGTGCAGTTCGTTCTCCCTGACCTTGCTTTGGTTATTTATCGTTTCATTCGTAAGCTTTTGCTCGCCAATTTTAAGGACTGAGATGCGAAAAGTTACGTGAAATCGATTTCCTATAAAAATACATTGCTGACTGATTCGACTGCTCTACCTTTGCGGTAACTTATTGCGTTTGTATTCTTTGTTTTCACACGGGACATGTACATTCGGAAGCTTGTTTTTTATTTTAAAAATCACGCCCTGCCCCAACGCTGATCAAGTTGGCTACTTGCCCTAACCTTGATTGATTTGGTTACGGTTCGCTACTTCTTCCGATTTAAAAAATTTCGCCCGTCATCGACCGTTTCTTCATTTGACTTTGTTGCATCCAAGCCTTGGCAAATTACAAACTGGCCATAAGGGCCCGACCGGGCACAATATGTTGGATGGTTCTTCGAATTGACGCTTGCGGTTCACGGCGCATTTCCCGTATTTGGTTTTTCAATTACGATGATCTTTGTACTTCATTGAATCCAAATCAATTATTAATGTCAATAAAACTCGTCTCGATGCCAGTGTTTCTTAGCAAGGCTTCAAAAATCAAGAAGCTGCGCATTCGTCATAGACCGAATACGAGAAAATCTCAGACGAAAACTTTAGGTCGGTGAAAACTTTGGGTCAGGACACTGCTCGCTTCGCGGACGCGAACAAGTCAGCGGAGGTTCGACAGTGGTCGTTGCGTCACTCACAACGCCTTTCCCAAGGGCGCCGGCCGCTAATTGAGTTCACACTTGCGCTCGAGCATCGACCACGTAGGGCTGGCAGACGAGTAAGGGATGGACAGCCCGTGACATACTTCATCAGCCAGGTGATAAACCAAGGTCGCTGGCCGCGCTTACGTGGATCTATCGAAGCTGCAAGTTTGATTACAACGTAGGAGCTACAAAATAAGACGCGTTACGTCATTATCTTCACAGTGGCGTAACTGACCGGGGGGGGCGAATTGCTCCCCGTGGCAAGCTAAATGTGAAAATCGGGCCTCTATTTACCATTTCGGTATTGATGTTTTTTTGCGTTTTTCCGGTGAATTCGGGTTTTAGTATAGACATCCACCTCCGGAGTCACTATTATTTCTCAACCCTGTTTCTGAGTTTTGGCTAGTGGGCCCGCTTCAGCTAAGTTTCCCCCAAGGCTCAAACCTCTGGTTACGCCACCGAACCTCCGGCACAGGAGTTAAGTAACTACATACAAAGGGTTGTTAATGGCGAGGTGCAGTTGCTTTTGACAATTCCAAGCAGCTAACTTCGGATGGAGGGGACAGATCGTGTTGGCAAGTGCAAGGGAATGATCGTTTACACTCTTTATTCCTGTGGTTTATTGACAACCGCGGAAAACGTGAGACGTCAACACTAACAAACACATCGCAGTATCGTTGAGTGTTTAAACCGAATGACCATGTGACATGTGACAATGCACAGTCCAGGACTTCTGTGACGCAAAATAGACAACCGCAAAAAGACGGCTGATAATGCGTCGGTGAGTTCCGGTCGCCAAAGACCACAAGTTTCATCGCCTCGCGTCAATTGTACGTAACGACTGCAGAGCAACGCCTGATCCGGTTTGAAACAAACAACGCCCGTTCCGACCTCTCATGTCGGGACTGTTCCGAAAGTCGCATAAGGGCTATGGCAAAGTAATTGCCAACGAGCCCCGCATCAAGCCATCAGGGTCTTGCATAATTCAAAACGACAAACCACGCTGCGCGAGCGAAGCGGGCTCGCGCCGTGCAACGGGGCGACGACAATAGCGAAGTAACAGTGGGCGGTGGTGAGCGAAAACGATGCTGCTGGAAACGTCAGAAACGCAGTCAACAACAACCACAATAATCACCTTCCATTTGAGCGAATAGAGCAGCCGGTCTCGCTGGTAGCCATCCGGTGTCTGCGGATTAAACAAGCGTTCTTTTATTATTGTGTTGGAAAAAGACATTTCCAACTGCGCGACCCTTCCCAACGGCGGTGGCCAGAAAATACAATCCCTGAACATGATCACACTCAAGCAGGCAACATTGCAATTAGTCGTGGAGTGTTTTACATCTACGACGATGGCTGCAATAGACCAACCAGCACAGATGCGCTTGGAATATCCTTAACATTAAGCCGAGGCGCTGACAGGCGCTGCGACATTGCCACGAGGCAAAGGTTAATAAGGCCGAGTGCGCTTTTACTGGCTGCTTCCGCAAAGCCATCGCAAGTATCGGCTGAATTGTGTTGCGAAGTGCTCGTAGCAAAATTGAGACTAAGACCTGTCAATAGCCCTGAAAACGGACGACTCGACAGTCGAGAAAACTGTTGGCACAGCGGGGTTTAAACCACTTGCGGGTGCGCAGGACTATTGCCAGAAGCTGGAATGAATAACGCGCTAAAATTAGCCTTCCGGCCAAAAGCTCTTTTAACTCTGCAACAAGTTCGAGCTTACAAAATCTATGGTAGTAGTTTTCCCATTAAATACCCGAGAGAAACGTCAGTTCACCATAAAGCAACGCGCTTCGCATAGTTTCTGAACGAGCGCTCGTCAATCAACCGCCAATAATCGCGATCGCAACTCGCCAACAACCGCCATCGCACGAATAAAGCACTTGTTGTCCATCGCACGGAAAAAAAGCTAAAAATCGCAATAAAAAAACACTTATTGTTAGGAAAAAGAAAAAAAAAACTGAAAGAAGCGAATGGCACTAGTCGCTGACGTTAGGTTTTGCATGTGAAAGCCAGGGCCTTATTCACAGAACTAACTGAAAAAAGCGTGATTTTCGTTCAGTCGCCGAGGAACCGACCCACGAGCACTTGACGCGCGATGATGCTTGTCCGGAAAAGATCACGTGACGTCAACGCGAGATAAACCTTTCACGACCGTCAGCTTTTTCCGCGGTGAGTCACGCGTCTGATTTTTATGGGCCTGACATGGCTCGCGGCTCTGATAAATCGGGTCATTTTGACAAACAGGAAAGTACATCTGGGGGGGCTGTTGTTGCCCGGACGGTAGTGCTGTTTCGTTTGCAAAAGACCAACCTGCAGTAGATATGCGGCCGTGGCAGTGACGATTTTCACGCACATTCCCGGACCTTTCGCCAGGTCGAAACCGCACACTCGCTCGATTGAGGAATAGTGCAACGGCACCTTCAGCAGATGACCCGACTGCGCAACAGATACAATCAATAAATCAGTGGTTTTTAACCAGTGGGCACGCCTCCCTAAATTTTCAGGGGGCTCGAGCCTTTACGCACTCTACAACATGGAAAGTTTTTGAACGGCAAAGTGTTCCGTCCAATTTGCTTATTTGAAGTCAGGGGGCTTGAAACGAAGGACAATTACTTAGGGGAGGCGTGGTAGAGAAAAGGTTAAGAACCTCTGCAAAGCATGAATTAAAGCATGAAAGCAACATTTCTACAGTGCGCAGAGATGCCACCAAAAACAATCTGATATTAACTAGCTAGGCTGTATCGACTTTGTTAGCCACATCTTTCTTACAGTTTTCAAAAATTCATAAACACTACACAGAATTGAACACTAGCAATGAACGAACAGATGAACCGATCCCACTGCATACCAGCGCTCGTGGAGGAGACACAGGTGGGGAACTCACATCAAATGAACGTGGTTAACAGCAAACAAGACGAGCAAGAAAATTTTAGTGGGTACAATGTCTTGATAAGATTACCATCTCAAGGTTTATCTTCCACAAAGTGAGAGGGATACCCTCTTACGATTGATTAAACACAAATGCTCCCCCGTTTTCCAGGAAATACATCACTGTTTTTAAGCTCTGAATGACCAAAAGCGTTAAAAAGAGCATGCAAATAAGTTTATAAGAAACTGTCTATCTTGAGGTGAAGCTAACAGATTTTCATCAACAACCTGTCCTTATTTGCAGTAAATCTACAACAAAACAAAGCGAAGCTGAAAAAGCATCAAACACTTTTGCTCTGGGCAGAAAGCCGAGGAGATACAAGAATGTCAACAGCAACATACTAATATAATGTGAAACAATAATTAATCCAAAGAGACTTGGACTCTTACTGATTCCGATACAATTTCATCATTGGTAAGCAGAATGTGATGAGTCTCCCACTGCTTAATGGATCCAAAGTATTGCAAAAACCCTGTCAGAACATTTGATGAAGTTTCTTCAGGATGTGTACATTAACATCACCTTCCTTGTACAAGTTAAACTTGGTGCAAGCACCACAACTTGACACATCTGGTAGACTGGTGTTCAGCTTGCTTTTCAGGTTGCTCTCTGGCATGAAAACAAATAATATATTATTTAAATTTAGTAAATTAGTTTCATTATTGTTATATCAAATTTATCAGACGGCTTCTGGCTGTCCAAAATAATAATGTCAAGTTTCATTTTGGAAAAACCATGAAGTTAATGCCACCACATCAGTTCAGCACCATGCAAATACTTCATCAAACATGCTTCAGAATCTGGCAAATGCTGGAAAAACCCATACCATGTTCAACCCACCATGACTACACTGTTCAGCAGCAAAATAGTCATAAAAAAACTTTTTGCTAATTTGATTTTTAAAAAGAATAATATGACACTCCAGCTGAAAGCGCAACAAAAAGCAGTACATCAATACTCTCATTCAGTGGTTCCTAAACTTCTTGTGTGCCAGTTAGGGTCTGGTGCTGTCATCACATACCACCTTGTTCCAGGGAAAGTCATTCAACTAATATCATTTTATCATAAGTTTAGAAAACTAAACTTGACACAAAAGCAACATACAAAATGGCGATGAGAAACATAATGGCCACTGCTAAAAAACAATACAAAACAAACACAAACAGGCAGGAATTTATAAACAGAAACTGATAATCAAAACAAAAGATGTCAATAAAGTTTTTTTGTGAAGATAAAAAGTAGGCCTACGTGCATACCACCTTGATGGCCTTCGCATACCACTATTGGTATGAGTACCACAGTTTGGGAACTACTGCTCTAATCCAAGAATGCCAGTCAGTAAAAACAAAACAAAAGCACAATATTTTAAAATCATGTTACAAAGTGCAAAAACAACTTTTCTGTACACTCCAAGCAAAACCTAATGAATAAAGCGCATAATGTTTTCATGAAAATCAAACCACTTGTATGCTACTAATGAAATCAACTGTTTCAAAACAACAAGCATGACTTTATCCAAATCTGAAATTTTTGCATTGATCTTTCCTGAAGTGCTTAGCAAAACTCCCCAAATTTACTTCATTCTAAGTTCCAACACAGGGCAATTGTTAAGCAAGACTAGCTTTTATAACTGGTGAGTGGTGGTACAAAAAAAATGGGACATGTAATGCCATTTTTGAAAGACTATAGAAATCTGGGATGTTTTTTGTTAAGACATTTATCTGTCCCACAGTGGTATTGAAAGTAACTCACCGCAACAGTATTCACTAGCCTAGCTTTTTGGACATTTCAGTCATTTCAAAAAACATTCCAAAAAACAATCAAACAGAAACTCACAATGCTTTCAATTACAACTACAGGATACAATATTAGCTTGAAAATTAACAAAAACCATATATAATTTTCCTATTCATTTACAATCAAACAGTAATTCTTACCACAGTTAGAGTGAAGTTTTAGACTTTGTGCAGTCCTTTTTTCTCTTTTCCAAAAAACCTTTTGGCGTATACTCAATCTTCGACTTGAAGAACGCTCAGTAAATGATTTCTTCATTTTTCTAATTTAAATGTTCAACAGTACTGACTGACTGTTACAAAACCAATCATACAATCCAACTATATTCAAACCAGCTCACAAGCTCTAGCTAAATAGAATTTACAAAAATTTCTAACACAAACCAACTGAATAAACAATTGATTTATATACTGGTGATGAATCATGTTTCAAAACAAAGAGTAGAATCAAAACAATTTGTTAACACTCTAATATGATTTTATATAAGACTTAAGATCATGTTACCATTAATTCCCAAGAAATCTGGTAAAATACACAACAACCACAAATGGGCTACTGTCATTTTACCTTGATATAAACGCAAAAATCCTACTTCAAAATGTGAGCTGTTCTTTACAGTGTTTTACATGCAGTAACAGAAGGCAAAGTGTTTCTTTTAAGACAAATACAATTCCCAATCCCAAAATCCGCAATAAATAGCTAATTTCAAAAACGTTTTTAATGAGATCNCTTAAACCAGAGGTGCACAACCTTTTCTCTATTGCTGGCCATGTGACATTTCTTTATATGAATTACGGTTGACAAAAAATATTTTTATTTTTTTGCATTGTGTCTGTTCTGCTTCCACACACTGAGTGCAGGCTGCTTCCACACATCTGTTGGGCCATCTTTCTACTAATTACCCTCATACACAATAGCATCATACACAATAGCAAACAGTTATATTGATACATGGCTGCCATAACATACATTTTAAATAACATGTGCACAGCCGCACAAATTTTTACTGAACGCCCCCCATGTGGCTGTAGGATGTGCATCCCTGCCTTAAACCATGCAAGACACTTGCAGATGTGAAAGGTGACCTTTTTGCTCATTCATGAGTAGGGATGCCCAAAGTAGAATAATTGCTTATTCTAGAATTATTCTAAAATTTATTTCCGAATCCAGAATTTCGAATCCTATTCTAGAATTCTCG
>JGI24159J19872_10013765_pt1 | contig 10502 bp, 8 predicted proteins | sample Ectturendosymbi4_FD_19872 | JGI IMG/M metagenome (IMG submission 19872)
CTCGGTAGTATATCCACTTCATTCTGACGATATCCCCTGAAGAGTGTCAGACGAAAAGCTTTGGGATGAATCTCCTACTTCACGCCATCTTCATTCAAGTTCTGTACCACCAAACGTCTTTTCAAGTATATAAAAATTAATTATACAGACAGCAAAACAAAATTGCTTTATCCAACGTAAAGATAGCTAGACAATATGCACATTAAGGATTAAAGAATTCAGAACACAATAAATAACCATTATTATGGATCAAAAAGAGTTTCAGGATGTTAACAGCTGCTGAAATAGATAACAAACACAACTCAACAGATGGAGAAATATGTTTTGTTGGACTTGGAGGTTAGCATTACACTGTTTGCCACGAAAATGTGTTGAATTTTTTAACCATTCACTTGTCACTACTCTACTGTATATTTCTCAGAAATAAAGTGAAATTGAATTTTCAAGGAATTTTCAATTCTTGGCTAATTGTTGAACAGATTTTTGGATCTGCATAAGTACCCTAACTGATTTTTACTCATACACCATCATTCCTTCATGAGGGTATGCAACAACTACTGAATCACTCAGCCAAATAAGGTTTAAGCGGCCTATAGAATTAAAAAAAAAAATTAACTTTATGTTCAATGAAACTTGGGTGATTTATCATGCAGTGATCATGCACATACACATAAATATACTCATCAGTACCAAATCGACAATACTGTACAGTGTAAAGGGTCCACGAACCAAACTTACTATGCAATGATCGGTGTTGTCACTCTGTTGTTATGGAAAAGTGCTAGGCTTTCATGATAACAAACACTAGGTTCACAAAGAAACACTAAAGGTTGTGTCTATTTTACCACCAATATTCTGGCGGCAACAGATCTGCTGGAGCTATTGTGCCACCAGTCGCACATTGGGTCTTGTGGCATGACACTGACCATTCGAATAAAAATGGTCAGTTTGTTAAGCGATCAGCATGCTGCTCGTAGCATAGTGGTTATGCCTCAAGTCTGGTATGCCATTGCTTTTCAGTTCGACTTTCACCTTGGCGACTTCCCTATTCATTTACTTTTTTAATAATTTTCCAAACTTTTCCCTTAGGTGTTAGGTTTAGGCTTCAGTTAGCATTTGCGTTACAGTTACCATTCGGTAGGAGTTAGTGTTAGGCTTAGCGTTAAGGGTTAGCATTAGGGGTTAGTGCTAGGAATTAAGGTTAAGGGTTAGCTTTAGGGTTTATCTTTTGTGTTTATTTCGTTTCTGCCAAGCCTGTTACTGCTGGTATCTTGGCGGAAGAATAGACACTGCCAACATTAAATTACAAGTATACTGGCTTAACAATACTAAGCAGTGCTTATAACCAATGCTAACTAAGCTATACAATACTAACTAAAGCTGAACAATACTAGGTTTTACTTTAGTACTAAATAATATTAATTAGTCTTGTAAAGTAGTTCAATGTAAGTTAGTTGTGAAAGCAATTAGGCTAACTTACACACAATGAAAATGACCAGAAAATGCGTTGTAATGTAAACAAAGAGTCTGAAAGACATTTGCATAACTCATTGTAACAAAACCAGAAGGAAGTGACTACGGATACACCTGGCCTGACACAATTCAAATAAAAGGGTCAGTTTGAGTTTGTCATTCAAATGGCAGCGTGGATTTCAGTTAGCCTAGGGGTTATATGCATTATTGCAACAATTTACAGCTGCTACACCAATGGTTTTCAGTTAGACTCTCACCTTGCTGACTTTCATTTTTTTTCTTTACTTTTTTTCAGGCTTAGGTGTTACCTTTAAAGGTTAGTGTTAGGTAATAGGTTAGGACTACGGTTCGGGTTAATTAGGTTGGGGTAAGGTTTATCTTTTACATTTAGTTCGTTTCTACCAACCAAGCCTACTGAACTCTTGTCGTGCATTACTGTTACATCACAGGTGGTGTATGAATAAGTTTTCAAATTTCAACACCCACAAGTGTATCTGTAGCCACTGCCAAACCAGAAATAAAGAAAATGGGAGATACTGATAGCAGCAATGCTTTTGTGTTTGTTTGTACAGATCCTTGACACTTTTAACAGATGACCGCAGTCCAGTGTCTTCATAGCGGTTTCACTTAAAACAGATCATATGATCTTGTATAATGTAAGATGCAATTACGTAGAATAGAATCTTTAGCAAATTACAGTATATTGAGCATTGCACAAAATCAAAGTCTCATAGTCATTGCAGGCAGAATCAGGCCTACACAAAATTGTGTAATTAATTACATTCAGCTCACTCATAAAACACTGGATAGCTATGAAAAAACACTAGAACACTAAATCAGTAGATGAATTGCAAAAACACTGGATCTAGTGGAAAATCACTAGGACTATCCGAGTAGGATTAGGAGTGGCACCACCAGCAATGATTATAATGCTGCGTTGAAGTTATTGCAAATCATCAGAAAATAAGTGTTTCACTGTTGAATGCTTCGTACTAAATCACCAAATCTCCGCATGACTAACGGTGTGAAAAACATTGCTTGATAATACTGTATTTAAAATGAATCAAACTCAACTGACATTGCCCGGATCGTCTCCACGTCTGAGCTCAGTCGGAGTGGCAGGTTTTTGGTCTGTCCATTTCGCGGGAAATTCTGCACAAAGATTATGCTGTGTTGCCGGTTATTTATCTGCTAGAAAATACGTATTTTACTCTGTTAGTGTTTCGTACTACATAATCAAGTTTCAGTAAATGCTCAAAAGATGTAGAAAACTATTTTGTGGCGTTTTCCACAAGCAAACGTATTCACTTCATCGGATACGAATTTTTTCAGATCAAACTGAAAAAATATCAGCTGGGTAGCATTTAGGGTTTGTCCCTCTTTGACAACCCATTTTTGCAATGCTGGATTTGATTTGCACTTTGGAGCCATCAGCGAAATTGACGTTTTGCTGCAGGTTATTGTACATTTTATACGTAATTAATGCGTGCATATCTCTATCTGTATGTATAGGCCAACTATATGGTGGGAGTGACAAATGTTGTATGTATCAAACCTCCCGCGCTTATCACTCGCACGTGCCACTGGTGGGGACACCTGTAAATACCACCAGATCACATGGCCATTGGCCAAGACAAGATCACTAAGATTGCTAAGACATGATCACTAAGACTGTTAAGACAAGAAAACTAAGATTGATAAGATCACTAAGATTACTAAGATCGCTAAGTGATCTTAGCGTCTACTGTCTAGCAATCTTAGCGATCTTAATTCTTATCTTAGCGATTTTAGCAATCTTTCTTGGATCTTAGCGATCGTATAGTGATCTTGTGGTATTTACAGGTGTCCCCTGCATAGGCATACCATATTTTTGTGATTGAAAACCGGGATGTTTCAGAACAACTAGCCTTCCCAGATGAATGTGGTTTGTATGTAACTTGGAGCATGTAGCTAGTAGTATGAATTCCTGCACTTGAGACACCAAGAAAAACTAAAATAACGCATTTTACTAAGAAACACAACAATGTTCAAGCATTGTTCTTCAGCAAGTTGAACAGACCTGAACAGACCAATCACAGCTTGCCAATATTTGTGTAGGTCTATGCAGGCTAACTGAACGCCTAATCGGGACTTTTTTGTTGACTCATCGGGATGCTAGGACAATGCATTTAAACTGGGACTGTCCTGGCAAAAACGGAACTTATGGTAATCCTATGTCTGCAAGACTGAAGATGTGTTAAATACACGAAACCAGTAGTTTCCCTGTGAAATAAGTTGCAATATATTCACTTGCGTGCCGTATGTTAGTGAGTACAGTGGTTAACAACCAATGTTTGCTGCTAAACTGATTGTAATCTGTCTACACCTTTGTCTTTTCCAGGGCTCCCATTGCTGTTTTTTTCCATCCAGATCTGTTTTTTTTTCGAGTCCATATAGGTGTCTAGGTTTAATTATAATTAAAGTGGTAATTATCAATTGATAATTTTGATAATTATCAATCCTGTAAAATCTGTCTTTTTTGAAGATATAAATTTGGCAATTAGCCATAGTACACCTGATAACATAATAAACATATTCCATTCTGGTCATCATAGTGTTTGCATGCGATCAGGTGAAAAAAGTACTCCTATCAGTAAAACAAGATGTGTTCACTCGATTTCACATTCTTATAGTTATACTAGTATCAATATCAAATACTGTAGTTTTGCTTATGATCTGGTATAGTCAATCATGCAATTGTACCTACAACAAAAGTAACATGAATAAATAACAAATAATTACCTGAACAATTGAAAGATTTGCATTTGGGTGAATGATGTATTGTATAAGGTCATTGTGTTAGTACGCCAGCTGAAGAAAGTGATGAAACAAGTCTTAAGAATGATTATTTCAATTTCTTGGTTGCCAATGCATGCAAATTTAAAAATTACTGCTGGAACAAGGTGTTAATGCCAGCTTAAGGATGTTAGATTCCCTTGCATCTTAAAATCTCACAAAAGATCCAAGTTGAATAGCAAATGTGGCCCTACATTTTCTTCATCCTGTGCCTGAAGATCAGCTGGAAGCTATTTTGACAGTTCAAAGATGTGCTCTTGTCCAATAAATCTATTCTTGATTTCTGGTATTGTCATTATGTGTGTTTGCGTAACATCAAAGGCAGCTTAGATGAATTGGACTTTGGAGTACTTTTTTATGTAATGATCAGATTTATGTTTTTTCCACACTTTTGCATCAATAGAAAGAATATTATCACTTGTTTATCATGTTAAAACATAAACAACCTCGTTAAAGCAGTGGCTACTAAGGAAAGGTTACTAGCAAAACGGCATTGATAGACACTCAAAGCTGGAATTAGTGGAAGATGTCATTAATGGAGTATGTCACCAACATTATATAAACGTCTCAGTGTGTAATGGAAAAGTGATCCAAACATTAATGTTCATGTTGCAGATGAAAATTTGGAAGAGGAACTATAAGTAAAGATTTTCTTAGGAAAGAAACTATAAGAACCACAAGTAAAGAGTTTCTGTTTGAGAAAAAAGAAACATGTGTGTTTTCAATGTAAACCTAAACCTCAACAGCTGCATAAACGTGATTTAGTATAGACAAATAGGAAATTAAACTGTTGTCAGCTACCTGTTTTCATTTTCTTTTCATCAGGTCCTTTTATGCCCCTTATTATCTTCCTACTCTCTGCTAATCAAAGCTAATTTTAACAAGCATTTGTAATAAACCCTGCAACATTACTTATGCAATTTATAAACTCATGTTAAAGTTTAATTGGTTTGTAATTTTATCCTTCAATTAAAAACCTCATTATAAACTAGTGTAATTTTGCTTTGGCCATATTTATTTATAAGCACAGTCACATTTTTGCATACGTACTGTAGGTGCTACGTAGTTAATTTTAATTTCAAAGTTATGAGTTTTTTCACACTATGGTCTAGCTTGTAATTGCTTCAATTCCACCTCTGCCACTCAGAAGTAGGTAACTTTATTTTGACCGCAGAAGCTGTTAAATATGCTTAATTATTAAATGATTATTTTGTTAAATGGTTAACATCTTTTTTATACAAGGAAAGGTTAGTTGCATTTGAATAAAAAGTCTCATTGCAAAACTTTTACTTGTGTTCACCGAATTTCATTTCACTAGTCCGTGGATTATTTCTCAGATAGTAACCTGTCAGTTGTGGGTTAATAATTGTAACCAATACAAAATTAGTTTGATTCTTTATAACCTGCTGGTAGAAAGTTGCTGAAGGTTTTGAATTGCTCAAGATTGAATTCCACAATATTGGCACTCTGATGGAAGAACACATGGAACAAACTACATTTTCTCTTTCCAAGGTGACTCTAAAGTGTTATTTTTTAAATAGGTCTCAGTGATTATCAGCCAGATCTTTGAATTACTATTATTTTATGTGGTTCTTTCCTTAGACTTCATTATGTTTCCGACAATTCTAAATTTTACACTTATCTTTTATCATTTTGGAGGATGTGATTTTAAAGTGCTTTCTTCAGCCTTTTAGAACGTGTGATTTTAAAGTGCTTTCTTAAGTCTATAATAAGAAAAAAAGTATTATGTGTTTTTACTGAATACAACTGTGATTTGACACTGCTTGTCAAATGTTAATAAGTTTAATGTCATTAAATTTGATGCGGATTTATTGCATTGTTTTATTTTCTCCACACATCACATGTATGCTCTGGAAGATGTTGCATTTGTTGTTTTCAACGTTGCATCATGTTGTAATCATTCATATAGATTGTTTTAAATTTGGAAAGATCATTACCACTTTACCAGGAAAGATTGCACACACACATATGGGAAAGGAGCGTTTATATTTATTGTAATATTCTAGTCAGCTATACCCTTCAACTTTTGTTTTCTTCTTTCTGATGTCATGAAGGTGGCAATACATTTCTCAGCATAGTTCATAAACACTATGCTTTGCAAAATCAATAGCTCATTGTCATAAAAAAATGTCCTAGTTATATGTCATTTTCCAATCCACATTTAAGAACATTTGCATGCTGGAGTGGCTTTTTGTACAGGGCTGTTTCGCCATTTCAAATAGTCCAAAAGCATGCCGAGTAAGCAGTGGTGAATATCTGAAAGAAGATGCTATGAAGAGTGATGAAAGGTGGAAGCTTGCACAAGATACGTGGAGTAAAATTGAAATGGCTGTCAATGTAAGTATTTTTCAGTGAGTTTGTATTACAATTGTGTTTTTTTGAATGGTATTACAAAGTTTATTTGTTATTTAGGGTGTCTAAAGTTTTTTGCAGGTATTTGCAGTAATAAGTGTGTGTTCAGGATTTAAATTTGGTCATACAAAAGAAGCTTTTTGAAGACTTAGAGCAGTTTGTTCAAAACGCAAGAAAGTGTTGCTTTTCATCAGGACGGAGGAAAGAAATTCCCACTGCTGCTTTGCTGACTGGTATGTTTGAAAAGCTTTGCAGTGTCTTAAATATTGAGAATTTAAGTAAATCTGTGGTCTTCAATATTTTTATAATGCATTTGGTTATATGCCAAATGATAAAAATTTTAACCTTGTAATAAACATAAGGATGTTCTTTACGTTGTTTTTCCGATGGTTTTTCAGGGCTAAGGAGTAGATGTAGATGACTTCAAGTTAAGAGTCACACTGTGTATTGAAAATTTCAGGAGTCAATATGCCAGACCACAGCACACTCTTTCAGCAACTGAAACAAAAGCTTCAAATGCGTGTGTCACCTTTTACAGTAACCATACAAGCAAAGGACTGCACAAGTAATGTCGTTTGTGTTGTTTGTTTTCTTGCAGTAAGTATGTAAAATTGACTTTAAAGTCTAATATTTTTAAAATAAGAAGACTAATAGACCGCAATCGCTGTGGAAGCCAGTTGTCTTTTTGCTTCTTTTGAAAATGAAGTACATTAAGCCTAATGTCTTGGAAAGCAGACTCAAACATTGTACTTAGGTTTTAGATAACCGTGGAGTTTTGCAGATGATTGATTTTTTCATTCTTTCCAGTTTGTTTTCCACTTGAGTCGCAAATAAACACTGAAGGCTACATACGGAATACCCATGTGTTGATCCCAGTTAATGAGAATTAATGCATGCCTTTGCTAGAAAACAACGAATTGAACTGAGCCGTAACCAAGAAAGTAGTTGCCGGCAAGTTTTAGACACACGGTTACCGAAAAGAAATCGTTTTTTTCGTTAAAAGACAAAACCTGAACTCGAAGAGTCATTTTAAAATGTTAGTGTTTACTTGGGTATCATCTCTCCCTGTAGCTAACCAAATTCGCGAAACGTATCAAAGAAAGCTCATCAGTCCGGAAATGGGCGATATTATACTTACCGCAGTGAGTAACGCAGACTGTGAACAGAACGCAGCAATAATAGTTCTGTACGAGAACAGACATTGTCTATATCTAAGCGCGATTAGCGATTCATATCTTCAGGTACCTCTAGCAAGCCCACTCATTCTTTTTTCAGTGGTTGCGTTTGTTGAATTGATTGGTAGTCAGGATAAACAGCAAACAATAGCTGATCAAGAAGTTTGTTGAGTGCTCCAATAAATCGTTTCTTTTAACTACTATTGTCCGATCTCAGATAAAACTGCTCTGTTAAATTTATTTTAGCAATGCCGCCAATGACACCACACAAAAGGATAGAATACGTTAGTCAGGCTGTGTGCAAGACTCACCTTATTTAACACTGACTTTTAAAATGTACCGTTGCGAGTAAACGGTTTGGATTGTTTTCGATCAACTATCTTTACAAATTGTTGAGGCGATTCGATTGTTTTCAAAGAGGGTGATAGATCTCCACACAGGTCCGTAACCAGGGGTAGGCCTTTGTACCGTATTTGCAGTTGTTGACTCGAATTCGTAGTATTGATGAGTTTTTTTTAAGTTTTATCGCTGAATGCGACCCTCCCTAACAAATAAAACCTGACCACATGCCTGTATGCACAGCAGATACAAATAAAGCTGTCTCGGTGTTCTTAAGTTTATGGCAATTGCTTCTGGGCAAAAATTTTCTTAAACTTGAAAAACAAAGTTCGCATTACGTCGGAGCACAACTTTAGCGCAAGCAGCGGTGGTGGCACTTTTGCTAGGTCTTCACAGCTTCTTCGTCGTGGAATCGATTTACCTTTGTGAATGGTATTCTTTTTTAGAGTAATGCTGACAAATAGTTGCCTGGTTTAACAATATGAAATTAGCACAAAATTTTTTCGCATAAATACTTTACCAGATAAAACATACGATTAAAAGAACGACTGAGTTTTGCGGTTTTGCTATCAAAAAAACTTTTGAAATTGAGCACTGAATGTGCTGCAAAGAATTTGTGATAAATTTTAACCCAAACATACTCTATCTACACATCAAAGTAAACAATATGGATGATTCATTCGCCTAACTCGACATTTGTTCTGGAATGGCTTATCTGAAGAACGACTGCCGTTAGTTTTGCCGAAAATAACGAGATTGTTTGTTAGTTGAACGTGAAAAATTTTTGGCAATTTCGCATGACCTTTTCGCGAACTAGACATGTTAAGTTGATTCGTTTCCAAGTGTGGACGAATGTATGAAATTGCTTTTAGATAGTGAACCAAGACAGCTAACTAACGAGTTACGCCTCGGAAAAGCTTGAACCACCTCTGAAGCGAACTAAGCGATGTTGGTTGCAGGAAACCGAACCGTTTGTTTTAAGAAACCTCAAACCGGAACAGAAATATAATTACTGTGCTGAGGAAAAGCCGTGATCGATCGGTTTTGCAATCGATTTGGTATCCTTTTTAATATTAGTAGGAAAACTTCCCAGTCCTCCTAAATGACTAAATTTTAGGAATGGTTTCAAATAAACACTGGCTGCCAATTTTGTTCTCCTCATGGCTCAGTCCAGCATCTCTTTCAAGAAACGATGACTGATCTGTTTCATTGAAGTAAGTAGCGATCTGCATAATTCCAAATATTGCTGATTATCTTAAGTATTTACATCTCTTAGTGATGCAAAAACGCACAGTCAGACAATATTCACCTTATTGCTTAATAAGCAAGCAACGGCGTAAACCACTTCATTACAAGAAAGGCGTTGCCTGATACGCATCGTTCGAAGCCTTGCCGGACAACTGCCATGGCAAGGTAATAAACATATAGGCATGTTTCCAGATGCAATGGATGTAATTTACTGTGTTTGTAGCATTTTTGTCTGTGTGATAAAGGTGCACCTTGCTGGTTTTAACGTTTTGAACATGACTTGCAAAAGATTACGTGGCTGAACGAAAACAAAACGAAATTCGATGGGTAGAATTAAACGACAACGTGCCGGTAGGTTTCTCGAAATTCCAGAAATGCTAGTGTTGAGAAATGGTTTAGCGTTGCACATATTTCGTGGATGTAACTTGCATGCAGGTCCTCTAAATCGAAATGAAAATATTATTTTTGTATTTTCTTCTGAAATGCAACGGATAATGTTGTTCATCTCATTTCAATCAGGGGTGTCCAACACGTGGCCCGGGAGCTGAAATTTTGTGGCCCGTGGAAAGGTCCAGATTTTAAAACGGTGTTGCCACTCTTCCGTGGGTGGCCAGCGAGTTGTCTACCCCGCAGATCTTGACACATGCAGCTGTGGTCCGTGTTCCAATCTGGCTATGCGCATTTGGCCTGGCAGTGTTGCATCGTTGGACAGCCCTGATTCAAATGAATCGCACTAGTTGTGATATTATGAATATTTTTGTGCATACTTACACGACATTGCAATTATATTTCTAATTTCTTTCGTCATCAAATATCTGTTGATCTGTTTACATATTATTATTTTCGGTGTTTGTTTTCAACACTTAATTGTGCATGCGGTCTCCGTTAGTTTCTCTTCAGATACAGTTATACAGGGTGTCCCAAAATAAATGAAACCCATTAATTTCATTACCATTTTTTACTAAAACAAAATACGCTGAAAATGTTAACATTTTCTCTGAGCTGACATAATAACAATTGAGTACTGAAAGTTTGGCGCCTTTAGCTAGATTTTAAGGT
>JGI24159J19872_10013766_pt1 | contig 10502 bp, 7 predicted proteins | sample Ectturendosymbi4_FD_19872 | JGI IMG/M metagenome (IMG submission 19872)
CCCTTAAGCGCTAAGCTAGCATCTTTTATGACCAGGTCTATAGGTGACTGGTTCTCTGAGCTAGTGTTTTATTAGTCACAGATAGACACTGGCCGTAAAAGTGTGGTGACAATTGCATCATGAAATACTACCGAAACAAGGGTTATGGCATCAATCTCACAGATTGGCTCCGTAATTTCCGAGATATAACCTAAAAAATGGAAGTTGCGAAAAGTCTGAAAAGGTGGAAAGTGGAGTAACTTTGAGGTTACTAAAGTACTTGCCCGTTTTGAAAAATGACAAAGTATGTTTACATTTACTGAGACATCTACAATCACTTCATATATTTCTTTATTATTAATAGAGAAAATAAATTTTAACCTTCTCCGGTATATTCAAACTTGCTCTACGAAGCGGTTTGTACTCCTTTAAGTGGTGTTCTGTAAGTGGTTTTAACTGCAACCATTTTCCACGTGTAAAGCATTAGTGATAGGCAGGTGTTTTGTTTTTGGCTTTATCAGTCACGATTGGGCTATTTATTAAAGAATGTGTTTTGTCTGTAACTAAGCTAAATATGATGAGTCAAGCCAGCCTGGTCATGTTATGCCAGATAATCAAAGTGGAAGGTCATGTACGGAAAGTGATATAAATCTTTTCGAAAGTGTTGATTCTGACGAAGAAGGAACTTCGTCGGATGGTGCATTTGATGATGCATGCAAGCAAGAAAATTCAAATTTGGGCGAACAAAGATCCTGCTGCTAAGCGAGGTGTCTTTGGTCGGACAGTTAGGAACTAACCTGGTCTATTCAGCTCAAATAGGACGGCTTGCAATCACAATAGAAGTTTTCCACAGAAACGAGAGTGATGGGACAAGGTTTTCTAAGTTTCAACGCAAAAGAATACCACCAGATGTTGAAGTAGTGGGCCATCCATGGCTATTATTCCTGGCCTGGAAACATGAAATCTTTTGCTACTACTGCAAGCTTCTCAGCTCTGGATGTGCACTGAAGCACATTACTCAATACCTCTCCTCTCTGAAGGTACTACACTTGTACCTCCCTTCTGGTCAGGGAGGTACCTGGCCAGAGAGGAGGTATTGATGACGGTTGTAATTCTTTGATTTATTGGGTTTTACGGCGCTGTCCATTGAATTCTCTGCTGGAGAAGTCTTCGCGTCATCACTTCGGGCCGGGCATTTATAATATCACCGATTTCTGTCATTGTGACTTGATGCACCCCCTCAAACATTTCTACACACCACTGAGTGGGGCCCCACAAAGGTGTTTCTAATCGGGCCCCGCACTGGCCAACGCCGGCCTTGAGTAGAGTTTATGTCAGTAAAAGTTATGCTACAAATCTATTTCATGTTAACTGAATATTTTCCACCAACAATTGTCAAGATGACAAATGATTTCAAAAATTCGAAACATTTTTGAACGAATCTTTCTTGTTTGTTTTGTAGCATTCAAATTTCCAATTGTGAAAAAGTCTATTCTGTTGTGGAAGTGCACATGTTTGTCATACACACATATATGCCTTTTGATGAACATTTGGCTGCCTGTTGGTAAAAGTTTGAACGATATGCGCAATTCATACTTCCGCAACATGGCAGGTCTGAAGTTTAGTTTGTAAAACATTTTGGACAAAGTGCTCACCTTTGAATTCATTCTAACGCCTGCTTACAAAAAAGTGTGCTTGTGAGCTTGAAAAAAAGTTTTTCGCCTGCTTTTCAAGACTGAGAACCGATAAAAGGTGAGCAAGTTTGGGAAAAACTGAACAGATGCTTTGCTTAAGAAGATTTTATGGGCTGATAGGAAATTTTAGTGAAACCAATATGTGTATGGGCTGCTTGATGTGCGCAAGCCTTACTCCAGCAAACGTTATTGAACTTTAAAGTCACCTGAAAGCTGTCGTCGTTTTGAGTCAAAAAATCAAACAAAGCGTGATCTTTGATATCAGCAATTATTGCACTTATTGCAAATACAGCTCATTACTATTTGCCAAATTTATATGGAAAAAATAAGTGTCTAACAGACCGTTTGTTTTCTTTTTTCTGGACAGCTTGAATTAGTTGTGCAGCAGGAAACAGCCAAAGGTATACGTAAAACAACTTCATAAACGCAAACAAACGAGGCAAGTTTTTTGTAAGAAGTGCTTGACCGTGATTTTGAAGGTCGAAGTTACGTGAAACAATATGTTAGAAAAAATGTCTTCTTAATTTCCAGCATGGACGTTGGTCTTCGCTAAAGTGCAACGGCGAATGGTTTCTTCATCCTTTTTATCACAACATACCCTTCAGATTTACGGAAAGCCAATGTAAGAAGATTTGCTGTTGTATTTCAGTGTGAGAATCCGAAAGAAATCCGCCACGGCACCAGCGAAGTACTAGGCTGTTGTCAGGAGAATGAAAAATACTAACCTCGATCGAAATCGTGCATTAGCTGTGTTCCACCTTGGACAAACTGCGTTAAAAACACTCAACTTGAATGCTCTTATCATCCAATCTCTTCGTAAGTCAAAAACCTTTTTTCTGCCATTGAAGATAGGTTTCAAAAGAAAAAGCAAATTTTGCTTCTAACTACATTATATTTGCTGTTCTCTTTGATACTCATGCTTTTCGTAGCATTTGCCACCAGGTTTCGAATCAAGCAGATAACTTCGATCTTCTGGCGATTATTTTATAATTTTTGCCGACGTTTCGCCCACCTATTCAAGTGGGCTTCCTCAGGGCAATGTTTTTAACCACGCATAACATACAACGTACCAACAACAAGAAACAATGAGCAGTATGACGTACAAAAACAAAAAAACGCAAAACTGACCATCACGTTATAAGAAATGGGTGACAGCATGCCACAGAAAAAACGTATAAGAGCAAAATGAAAATATTGGTAAGTTGCATGTTTTATGTGGTTAAAAACATTGCCCTGAGGAAGCCTACTTGAATAGGTGGGAGAAACGCCGTCAAAACTAATAAAATAATCGCCAGAAGATCTAATATATCTGCTTGATACATTATATTTTTCTCTTTTTGGCACTTATTTTGTTTTTGTTAGTTACCCTGCTTTCCCGGTTGATTTTAAACATTCTCTCCGTTACACGAAAATAAAATTTTCCGTTCCTAAACCGAGAAACGTGTAATCGATTGCACTGCAGTAACACTTCGCAAAGACGGTACGAAATTGCTTACTGAAACACAATAGAGGGGAAAAAGATGATCATTTAGTGATTGGTTATAAATTATAGAGATGAACAGACCAGGCTTCATAAACTAAATAATTTAACTCCATCTTTTTCTGAGGTCTGGATCAATAGCTCAGCCAGCCCAAAATTTGGGGAGAGGCCAAAAACATTTTGGGGGTCCAAAATGCTTGAGTTTATGCAAATAATACTATGTTGTTTCGGATACAGCCTCTTAAAGCACAAAATGACTATATGTTCCGAAAACGTAGGGGGTGTGCCCTCCCTGGATACGCATATGGTCTGGATCTCCTTCAACCAACCTGCTGATAAGATAGAATCTGAAGCGTTTCAACCGCACATATTTAATCACAGTAATTAAGGATTATTTAACGAACCTCACAAACCAGTATACTTGAAACTTTCTTGGTGGTGCAGCAAATAGTTTTTCTACCTAGATGAAATTTTGGAAACGTTTGATCGATTCGGCTTGCTGCAAATTATGCATAAAAACATTTATTGATACGATACTAACTGCAGTAGGTTTAGTAAAAGAAAACGAACGTAAATATCATGAACGTTACTGTCTCTGTAGAAAATTCTTTCCATTGTTGGTAATATGGGAAAACCTGGAGGGATGTTAAATTCCTCTTCAAAGCAACAGCAGCGTTGGTATGCAACCGCTGCAAATCACTTCAGTATCAGTTTTACATTAAAGAAAAGTGGAAAAGCTATATTTAAAAAACTGTTGCATTTACGTCAAAATGCCATTTAGTGTTTATATTCAATAATTTTAAATGCGATTAGAGTTGTAGTGTTTGGCGTTTCCGTGTGGTTTGAAAAACAACATTGCAAGGAAGAGAATGATATTTGTTTGAATTTGTCTGTCGCACTTGCACTTGCACCATCGAAAAAATAACCCAAGAACACAAATTAACAACAGGTTTCCTCAAAGCAAACACAAAGTCCGCGAGCTTTATTGATAAAAATGCTTGGACATCTGTTTGACAGTCGAAAGAAAAATGCCAAAATATCAGCAAAAATACACACTTACACACGAATGGCGGGAGAAGTCGGTTAATTGTAGGCAACAAGTCTCCAATTTACGCCGAAATTAATTTTTAACAAATTTCGCCTCAAGAAATCAAGGTGAGAGAATTTAGAAATAAAGGAAAATAGATGCGAAAAAAGGAATGTGGAGGACAACATTTTCTTTCGAACACTAAAATGAATAACCTGCCCAAAAGTGCATGTGTTGCGATGATGAATTTTGCTGCGCACATAAACCAATACTCGAAAAATTCCTATAAGCCTTATCCGCAAAAGTCAAGAGTCGCTACGACCGCATGTACGAAACATTCGTTGCCATCAACTTCCCCTTCGTTGACTGAAAGTTTCCCAACTTCTCAAACTTCTGTAAGTTCTAAGATTTATTCAATTGCTTAACATCAAAAGAGGGTTTTGCTAAAACTGAATTCGTTGTGTTATTTCTGTTTCAGTTGAAATTCGTGGATGACCGTTAACCTCACAAAATATATAATCAGTTTCCCAATGCCTAGCATGCGTATTTGTTCATGACGTTTGTGTTTTGTTGCAGGAAGAACGAGCGCCTCCGACGACGGAAGGTGTCCCAGCATTTGACAGTCATACAACTTCAGACAGCACAACCAGTGCTGCCACGGCTGTTTTCTTTTCACTATATCTGGAGCTTTTCTGTTTTATCTGGGGTTCTGGGGTTTTTATTGAAAATCTGGGATTTTTTTTATTCTAGTCTCAACATAGAAATGTATGTTGTATTACTGTATTTTCCATTCAAGAATACAGTATTTTCAAAGGCGTAATGTGCAGAGTCAGTAGCCAGTACGGCAACGTGGGCTAGGCCTATCAAAATTGTTTGAAATCTAATGTTTTATTTACGGATGCAGCACTAGGCATAGGTCAGCACTCTAACCAAGGGTCCTGCAAATAGTGCGTCGCTACCCAAATTTGGGTGGTGAGACCTTCCACACTGGGTCCCGAAACAATTCAAATGTACATTATGAATTTGCAATTCTGCGTTAAACAGAATATATGCAATCATTTGCTCACTTATGCGCTAAGTTTTCATTCATTTTATTGCAAGAAAATTGCTACGGTCAATAGAAGTCTTAAAATCGATATTTAATTATAAACTGTTTTCCACAAAATGATACGCTCACGAAATGTTTGAGTCGCGAGATTTTAGAAGTATTTTTAGGGTCGCGCCAAACAACATTTGCAGTTCCCTGCTCTAACCTATCGATGATATGTCAGTGGCTGCTTGTGCATGATGTTGAAATGCTTTTTTTGGTTTGAACATAATGAGATTGAGAATCTGTTTATTGCTGTAGAAATATTGTGATAGGTAATAATGTAAAATTTTGAATGTTGAATTAATAGTCAAAAATTGCGTGGAATGCAATGATTAGGGTGAAAAAGGAAATTGTAAAACCTTGAATGTATCACGTATATGTTGCAGTTTGCGCATTTAAGTGAAGGTAAACGAAAAAATTAAAAATTTTTGGAAAAGATCTAACTAATCTTTTATGTTATTGTATACATTTGATTTGCTCCTACTTGTAAATTGCCAGTGTGTTTGAGAATAGCCTCGGACGTGTTAAAATTCTGTTGCAGATAATGAATATTACCTTAATTTCTTACGTGCAAGTACCGGTAGCATACATTTCAAGTTTGGTTTTAACGTTTGTTAAAAATTATGTATGTCTGAGTTTTTCTATCATTTTCTGGGGTTTTTAAAGTTAAATATTGGGGTTTTTCTTCATAACAGAGTTGCAACACTAAGCACGACCTTTCACACCCAGGATCATTCGTCCTCTGATGAACACGATCGAAGGATTCAAGCAATAAAAACGTAAAAAATGAACACACCTTCGTTTAAGCCTATTTCTCATAGTCTCATGAATTTTTGGTGCCCTTACAATCATTTATCTATCGGTCGTTATTGTGCAATGGTATTTTGAAAGGCCAGAAAATCGAAATTGATCAGTAAAATTGCCTACCATCAGAAGGCAATTCTGGGCTTAACTGTAATTTCTGGGTGTTGCGTTTTACTACGTTTTTCTGTTGCTCAGCTGCTCTTAAGCATTGGCTTAAAGCAGCTGCAAAGACTTAATGTTTGATAAGTTTTGAAATAACCATAGATGCAAAGCTAGTCAAAAGTAATCTAAAGACAAACTGAATATTGAAGCCGGTTAGGTTCAAGAATTTATTCATCATTCAAACGGGTTTATACATAACTCAAATCCACTGTCAAACGAAAGGAATCTTTTCCCAGCAAAAATCAGACGCTAAGATATTAGAAAAAATGTATTTCGTCGTCGGGTATAGGCACCATTAGCTCATTTAAATCCACAGTTATTGTAGCAACGTTTTACAGTTTAGTAATTCTATGGCTCATTATAATCGTAAAGGGAATATTAATCATTTGTGGGATCCACAGGTTTGGGATGATTTTTATGAAATCATTTATTTTCTATTTATATTTTCTTCCCACGACTGATGACGCAAACCTGCCATTTCTAATCAACAGTTCCAGATTTTCTCCGTGGTTTGTCGCTGTCCAAATCTTTTCAACCCCTTTCCTTGGTTTTGTCGAGAGCTTGTAAATAATTTAGTCACTATTACAGACTACCACTGTATCACACTTTTCTACGAAGTATGCGCTTCTTTTTTATTATGTGCATAAGAGCGAAACCTAGTGTTGGTGTCTGTTTGGGGCTGCTGGGTTTTGGGCGTGAGCTCGTACAGACAAGTTGACTTGCAGCTTATTTAGGTAAAAGGGCATCAGCTTTGCAAAATCGTGTTTATTTCCAATTATTAACAATAAGCACGTATGGACAGCAGCATGTAGTTCGCATACCGCAGGCTGCACTATGTGTTGCGTTTCATATATCTTGCAGCAAAATGGAAATCGAAAGATTGACGCGAAATCGACCTCCTGTAGTAAAATGCTTTGTGAGCAGATTCGACTGTTGTCGTTTTATTTCTGTTGTACTTCGATACTTGGATAATGTTGACAGTGTAAATGTCTTGTGAAAGCTATAACAAAAATCCGCATTTCTTAATGTCTTAGCATACGTTTGAAACTGCAAATGCCTTGCTATGTTTTTTCATCATTTCAACCGTAAGTTTTTACTTACATTTACCGGATTGAAAAAGCGTACTTCACCCGAAATCGAATTCCAGCAATAAAATGTTTTGTGAGCAGATTCGACTGTTGTCGTTTTAACCTTGTGGTACTTCGAAACTTGAATATTGATAAATGCAGTCAGAATTCTTGCAGAGTTGTGAACGTATAGCATGGCAGGACGATTCCTCGAATACCATACATCACTTGTTTGAAAGACTGAATAACGAAATGCTGCATAAACCTGCTTTAAATTATTTGTAAACCGGTTAAACCGAAACCTTCGCTTGCATATTAATTTATGCAATTGTCATCATCTGCAGTAAATCTTCAAAAACTGTCGGGTCAGCAAGTTCTGAAAAAGCAGCGAGGGTCAGCCATCCTGGACAAACCAGCTTCTTGAACAGTGTAACAGACCCTTCTGTTATTGTGTCTTACAGATAGGCCTTACTGTATACCAGTGTTTTTCAACCTGTTTGCTGCAGCGGAACCTTCCGCAAATGATTGCAATGCTCATGGAACCCTACGTAATGATCCAAGTTACAATCGCATAGAACTATGGTTGCGAATTTCGTCCCAGGCAATTTCGGTCCGTTTCGGTGGAACCCTGAGGTTACTTGGAACACCGGGTGAAAAACACTGCTGTACACCCCATCTCTCTTCATCCCTTTGTAGACTAACCAATTTCGCTAGCTTATTGTTAGTCTGCGATTTTAAGTCTTCAAATAATCTCTCGATTCTCGCGAACCGATCCCTCTTAAACTTGCTTGTTCAAAGTTGGAGTTTCGAGTGAAAAACGATTTATGTTACCATGGTGTCTTGTTTGCTTGGCTTCATTTTCAGTGGCAATGCAAATTGTGAAAGAACTATATCATGCGTGACGACTTTGTTCATAGATTCTTTACTTTCTATTTTTGTAAAAAAGATCAAAACAGCACAGCAAACTTTTCAGAATGAACATCGTTGGGAGCTGTTAAAACACTTCGCGCATGCCTCAGTGCAGATCCAAATTCCAAACTATAAATATCATTCACTTAAATACTTATTCAACAAAGATTTTTCCTAATTTATTGTATAAATGTTATGAGTAACCAACTATTATTTGTAAAACTTGCATTGCGATCCATTTTCAAAATTTTTTTTGACGTACTAAGCTTATTTTAATCTTTTACTTGTTATGCTATTCTGTACAAAAACATAAAACAATGCTGCTTCAAACTCAATCATTGCTTGCTTTTCAAAAGTCTCAAAAACAAAAAAAAGCCACTGCAGATATCGTTTGATTCAACTGCACGTCACCGTACCTGTTAGCTAACTTCCATCTGTTTGGAAATCCCAAAGTTTCCACGAATTCAAAAGATTATGTTAACCGAGACCTAAATCTAAATTTGCAAGTTCAAAAGTTTTCTCTGCAGGCGTCGTTTGCACTGGTATCTATCAAAAACAAACTGAACGGCGAACAATGTCAGCAGATAGAGACCCTTCATATCATTGTTACGGGAAGTACTATCAGAGGCCTTCAGCCAATTCCTTCAACACACTCTTTTAGTAAATGGGGGAAACAAGCTAAGTGAACCCAAGCAACACTGAAACGAATGCCACTAAAAAAGGAAATGAACACGAATAAACAAAATAACCTACTCATCAAACTCACATTGTCAGCGTTTCAGACACAAGTTCAATGATCACAGCGCCGTTCAGAGCTTACGAGTCAGGTCGTCGGTCGTCGTGCTATTATTACGCATATGGGCAGAACTGCTTCAGCACCCAAATGTGCTCCGAAGAACCAAGTAATAATACAAGACCAAGGCCACACACGAACACCGCGTTGAAGTCACTGCAGCAAATGTTCCAGCTTTCGAACGAGTGGTTGAAACGTGTTTGTAAACAGAAAGAAAATCAAACGCCTTCATGTTACAGAAGTAACCGCGGATGTTATAAACATTGAAAAGAGATATTACACCAATTTCTACTTCTAAAGTTTCCATGTGAATGCGTCCAGACGAAATGTTAATCTCTGAGAAAACAGTAGAAAACTTAAAACACGTATTTCTGATGCCCCGCCTTTACCACGATGTGGAAGGACGGCTGTTTCTAGCGATGGTGTCTTTGACTGGACTGGCTATTATTTAGCACAACGATGAGTATCTTGGGACAAATAACATCTCACAGAGAACTTAGATCTACTGTATGCGCATTTATTAAGTTCTGGCAACTTTAAAAAAATAGATCTGACAATCCAATGCATTACACGTAGCCATTACTTGGAAAATAGTTTCAACTGTTCAGCATCCAGTGCTAGACCAATCTTACCATCAGCTAGTCTAGTTACAATCTAAAAGACTTCAATGGTTTAATTTCGCTGTATTGACTTTCATCCGTTCAGTTATTCCGATTTCTTCGCCGCAAGGTGAAGGTGTGTCAGTATTATTACATGCGTTTGTTTTTCTGCGACGGTTTGGGTGGGAATGATCTACAGAAGTAAGGGGAGGAAACTCGATTCCAGATGAGACCTATGGAGAGCTGGTACGTAATATGGAAATTCGACACGTTCTGACAGCCTCAGCGTGTGTTACGTCGTTCACCGATTCGTTTTCGTTCGACTTGTTCTAGACATTTGTACCTTGGACCATTTCTATCACTTGCTTGGTGGCTACCAAGAACAATTTGCACATTTAAACTCGGAAGCTTTGCAAATAGTCCAGTTACGTTGTTCACCGCGTTCGGAACACCTTTTTATTTTCCTTTCCAGCGGTTTGCCACGAGGCCGAAACGATTGCATTTTTTAAAGCAACGCAAAGGTTTCTGAATATATTGTACGTTTTTGAAACTAAAAGAACCAATGCGAACTTAAGAGGGATCTCGGACTTAAAATGGAATCACGTGAGACCGCGCCTGCACCGAAATTATGAGACATTGTACCCAAGGGCGCCCGCAGAATTTTTTCCAGGGGCAACGTCGACAATTGGCTTATCTTTCTCAAGTTGCTGACAATGCAATGCAAATGGACGATCACAAAGGCCTTTTGTGGCGGCCTGGAGATGGCGCCACATGAAAATAAAGGGTCATCTAGATGGTGCCCATAAGTAACAAGTCACTGTGATAGTCACCACAAGCGAATTATCGTAGTTCACTTATCCCTATATAATGATAATGCAACCTAGTAGTAGTAGAGTGA
>JGI24159J19872_10013769_pt1 | contig 10501 bp, 5 predicted proteins | sample Ectturendosymbi4_FD_19872 | JGI IMG/M metagenome (IMG submission 19872)
CCTGCGTATTGTAGACATAAACTCAGCTATTTTTGTAGGCCTATCATAAACTCTTGTGTGTAACTGTTCAAAGGGAACAACCTTACAACATCATAGCGGTGAAAATAAGAATGTGCCCGCTCACAGAACTGTTACTGAGTATATCATTTTGACAAATCACGTAGCCTGCATGTACTCTCATATACCTTTTATGACTCCAAATGTACAAAAGGCAGATCTCGCCACAACTGAAAAGTGTACAAATAACATACGGCAGACTATTGCAGTCATTAATTTATAAAAATACGCCCGAGCGCAGTTTCTTTAGTCTTTCATTATAGGCGGAGATCACTGATGAGTGCCCAAACACCAAATAAACCATTTCAGTCAGAATATGCAACAACAAACGATGTGCGGAGATCGACAAAATATGTTCAAAACATTTTGAAAAACCAGAACAATCAAGAAATTAGCTCCTTTTGTTAAATGTCTAAAAGCAACAACAATAGTCAACAGATTTTATCATTTTGTGATGAACAAAAATCACAAAATGTGACAAAAACGTTAAATGTCTTTTCCAACTGCAACAAAGTTAACTTCAGGTGTCGACTGTCAGGCTAGTTTGTTTTTCTTGTGGTGTAGGGGTACCAACTGTCATAACTTCACTAGGAATTTATTGCATGTGCAAGTTAACTGTTTTTCAAAATAAGTGCGTCGTAGCTATATCTCGCCAAGCTTTGACATTAATTATAATTATCAATTTTTGTTATCATTGTTTCTTGCCGCCTCTTGCAGGTTTGTTTACTTTCATACTTGATACATCACAAATGATCGTGAAATTTTACCTTCAAACTTTGTGGCCTCAGCCATGCCACGTGATGAGACATTAGCTGAACCTGGAACTTGATAACAGTCGTGATAAGTCGGACAAAAAACATGTTTTATTGTCTGTCAAAGGTGCATTACACTCAAAATACAAGTAGAAGTTAGGNCAAAGTCCTGTATAGGAANGACTCAGCTTAATTTTGCAAGGCAACTTACCTTAGGTCAATATTCACAAAATCTGTTCACTCTTTCAAAGTTCAGATATTACAAAACATGTCTGAGGTGCCAGTCCAAGACTTCTTTGAAAGTGCTTCGCACAAAGACACACCTGCCCGTCACAATTTGTGGGTGCACTTGCAGTTTAAATGTGTTCAGACTCAAAAGCATTCTTATAAAATGTGAAAGTCAAGAACTTCACAATGTGTCCCAACAACACAGCAAAAATGTATGGGTGTATAAAATTGTAAAACGTGCCCAAAGCATTTTTACAAAATTTTGAAGTCAAGAATGTCTGTTTGCGTGACACACAAATCGTGAAAATGCGCCCAGAACTTCTTTTTGCACACCTTGCAGGCGAAGAACTCCAAACTGCGTCTCAACTTCACAGGCAAACAGCTTCGTTTTAGACGCATAAATCGTGAAATTGCGCCCAGAAGTTTTTCATACACCTTGCAAAACGATAACTTCTGAATGCGTCTGAACTTCACAGTAGACAGCTTCGTTTTTGGACACATAAATCGTAAACATGCGCCCAGAACTTTTTCTGTAAACCTTGCAGGCAGAGAACTTCCAATGCGTCTGAACTTCACAGCAAATTGCTTCGTTTTTGGACGCAAAAATCGTGTTAATGCGCCCAGCACTTTTTTTATCAACCTCGCAAGGTGAAAACTTCCGAAATGCGTCTGAACTTCGCCGGAAAGAGCTTCATTTTTGGACACATAAATCGTGACAATGCACCCAGAACTTTTTTATAAACTTGAAAGCGGAGAATTTCCTAATTGCGTCTGAACTTTTTTCACAGATCACTGTTGTATATCCATGCTGTGACCTGGAAACTGCTTAAATCGTGAAAACTATGTCCTGCACATCTTTCAAAAAATAACAAAATTGTGCTTTGTGTAAATTTCTTTTGTGAAGGAAATTGCGTCCAAATTTGCAAGTGCCAATTTTCAAACTTTTTGTCAGCTGGTGCCCAAAAAAGTGCCGAAAGTGCCATTTTTTCGGCTTAGAGGGAACACTGTGCAGAGCACACATGAGTTGCTCTTGTTATTCTGGTCCAAAATAATTGTTTCCTCATAACTGTTTGACAATCGCATCTCATTACAATGTCTATCCTGCTAAGAACAGTAGAATCAGGCAAGGAAATGGCGATGAAGCCAGGTTAATAACAACAATGAAATTCAAAGTTTTTGTTTTGCACATCACCATTGGCACATACATTGCTCTAGCAATTCATTAAGTGGCTGGAAACCAGGGCTGTGCAGCTGTCGTAAAAATGAAACAGCTTAGACTCGGCAACTCTTTGCATGAAGACGGCTCCAGCGCTCTTTTTTTATGGCTCTGGTTTCTGTTCATTTTCACACATTATTAATATTTTTAATGGTCTTGATGTGTCTTAAGTTGAATCGAAATAAAATATATCAAGCACACAAAACTAAGAGATATACCAAACTTTTCTGAGTAATTTAATATGGTAGTTTTTTATAAGCAGCACTTTTACCATGAGGAAATCGGCAAAAAAACAACAATCACAGGTTCAGACAATTCAGAGAACTGTTACTAGTGAAAACATAACTCACGGCAATGATGGTATAAACAAATTCTGGAAAGGTAGTTGCTGGTTTTGCCATCAATACCTGATGACCTTTTATTTCTTATGACTAGAATAAAGAAAGACATTGGCTGTTTATAAAAGCTGCACTTGTGCCCGAGCATTTAAACACAGACCAGTACCATTGACCAAGTGTTTTACACTCGTTGCACCCTTTGTCTGTTGCAGTCTTGGCAATTCCAGGTAACAGTGCTGTCTGGGCAAACCATGCAAACAGTGCAAAACACAGTCGATTACCTCTCTCATGTGTTCTTTCATACACGCACACACTTGTATTAACACAGAGGCAAAGATGTGTTTAAAATCCCTTTGTTCAAAGAAATAGTATGACTTCTTGCACGAAAATCGCCTTTGACTTTTTTGAAATAGGAGAAAACATCTGCTTTTTTATCTTTTGCACTCATAACAAGAAGTGATGAATCACAAAGTGAAGCACAATTAACCTGCTAAGCTAAGGAGAAAATAAGACTGGTTACTGTGCTGAAAATATAAAATATGTTTCCACAGATGAAAACTTCAAGAAAAGTCCAGATTTGTTTACATTGATTTTTTATACCCTCGTGATAATGTACTGCTATGCAAAGCAATGCGAGTTCGCTACCAACACTTATAACTTTCATGTTATGCTGCTGCTAGTAAATGTAGTGGTTCCTAATGAATTTTGCCAGTAATCTAATAGACCTTGCTAGTACGCCTAATGGTTTCTGACAAAAATTCCTACTTTACAATGGTGTGCCATGTATTTCATGCTTAAACCTGTAATGGTATCATTATTTAATCATACCTCTACTAACAGTGTTATTACACAGCTGAAAAAGATACGGATATTAAATTATGTACCTACTCATTATAGCTCAATTCTTTTTGGATCGCTACACTACTATAGGCCCAGTTTGATCATTCTGACTAGAAAGTAAGATGTTGTGGCAGTTAACACTTTTTTTACTTCTACAGCAGTGGTTCTCAATCATTTTGCTGAAGGAAGTCAAATGCAGACCTGCAATTTCATTATAGAGTCACACTAAAAAATGTACCACAAGTCACCTGGCACATTTTTTTATTGCACTAAGTCTGTTACACAAAATTAGTTACTGAAAGACTATAACAACTGCACAGAGTATGCTTGGGAGCTGCATGCAGCTCACAGAACAGTGTTTGAGAACCATTGTTCTTCAAGTAACACTAACCTTGCTAGCTACAATGCCACAACCTTAGCATTGGTTAAACTAGGGAAACTAAGTCTTGCAGATCCATTATTGGAGTCTAGTGTTGCCACTACCTCTCAAATGGCTATAGCTCCAAAGCTCCGGGGCATGTTTTCGTAGCTTTTTGGCCAACTTTACCTGGCCCTGGGTGCTAACCCAATGAGCCATATTTTGGCTTAAGGTGTTTTTGGAATCTAGGCTATCATTTGCATCTTTATAGCCCTTGATTGGTTTTCTAACATATCTGGAGCCAATATTATAGCTCAAAAACTAAAAATTGGAAAAATTTAACTCCCACAAAAAGTAACAATGGCTACTTTTGACCTAATGGCCATAACTTGCCAGCAGAATGAGCTAGAGAGCTGTTCAAACACTTTAAATATGGAGAAAGTCTTGTAGTTTGCAATAAAAAATTGTTTCAGTTTTGGATGTTGGGTTTTTCTTAACTGATATGATGGGAATATGTTTATGCACATTTTGTTTACATTTGGATGATATCATCATCCCCTGGGAGCTGACCAAATGAGTTAATTTCATGGCTCAAAAGTTTATTGGATTTTAGGCTATAATACGAGTCTTTAGAGGGTTTGATGGATTTTCTAGTATTTCTGTTTCCGAAATTATGGCCAAACTTCTGGAAATTATTTAGGGAAATCCCTAAAAATCCCTCATGGAATTCATGAAATACTTGGAATTTCAAATATTTGGAAAAAATTCCTGAAATTTTGTGGCATAACTTTGAACCAGAAACGCTAGACAGTTGAGTAGGTACCTTGAGACTATTTCATCCATAACTAGAGCCCTGTCATGCATTCTCCAGGTCACTGAGCAGACTTGGGAATTGGATAGCTAATGGACATTCCACTTTCACCCAAACTGCGGAACTAACAAATTGCAGTCCTATCACTGATTGCAGTTCAGCCTTATGCCCAGAACTGCCTTATTTGGTGACTAAAGTGTTTAGCTGTTCACAAAAACTATTGATGTTTTAATTCTGATTTTTTAATTAAAGCTTGTAATTTTTGAAGGAATGCGGGGAACACTTGTACAAAAAAAGAAGACAATCTACCCAGAATGGGGAAGCTGTTTCGATTCACATTTGAAAGAAGGCCGAGTTATTCAAGTAAGCTCATATTTTCATTGCCATACATTTGTATATTTTACATCTGTTGCTAAGTATTAATGACAATATCATATGACTCTCAGTAGCTTTTGCTTGTACAAATACATCGTGTTGTTCACTAATGGAACCAATCAAACCATATCATGTACTCTCAAAATTTTGCTTTTACTTAGGAAACAACCTTTTTAAATGACTGTATAAAACTAAGGACAGCACGTCTCTTTTTGCATGTTGGTGGCACTTCTTCACGTGACGTCTCCCTTCGGGAAGAGTACACATTATAATTATTGTTTGACAAACAACAATTTTTGGTTTAACTGCTTGCCGTTCTTTACTTGAATGCACAATAACTACCTTTTTCGTGCTGAGAGATTTCATGCATAATAGGTTTAAAAAAGTACAAGTGTATCTAATGTCTCCAAACCCTCAAATAATTTTCTCACAATTGCAGAGAAGAAATCACCNTGCAAAATTCGGNCGACCTCTACTGTGTTCATGTAACTCTGTCATTAGAGCACACTGTGCTCCAACTAGAAAAATGTTACTAATTCCTTTTTACACTTGCTTGGGCAGATGGTGCTTATGGCGAGACCTGATCGGCATGTCAGTGAGTGCAACATCGGCCTTCAGATCCTTGCTGATAAATGCCGAAACCAAAGTGTTGGTGGCACAGGAACTGATGTTTGGGTATGGATTTTGCAAAGTTTGATTGCTGTTTCACTATGATGCCAAGCTAAATAAAGTGGTGGTCAGTCTCTGCACATTTGTGACATTATATGCTGTGCAGCAGAGGTCTTCAAATTATGGCTCACAGGCCAGATTTGGCACGTGAAGCCATTTCATTTGGCCCGCAAAGTCACATTATCAACAATGTAAAAATAATGTAATTATGAAAAGTTTGTTGATCTGGCAGAATGCAACATATCCTGAAACAATGACATTACATAATGCCACATGAATGTCAGTTGGCTGAGTAAGTGTTACTGTGCTGCAGGCTGGCCTAACCTTAGCTGATATGTTACCACATGCCAATCTGATGTCTTTGTTGATACTAGGTACATCATACACACCGTCTGAAGCCATATTTTCCCACTGCTAAAACCTAAGAAGCAATTTCATCATTCTTTTTGATAAACACACTTTATTATTAAACAATCTCTNTATTATTANACAAAGAGTTTATGTTCGGCTCCCTGAACTGTTTTGTAACAGTTTTATGTGGCCCTCAGACAAACATGTTTGGAGACCCCTGCTGTACAGGAATGCAGCATACAGCAACTACGCCAGCAGGCATGAAGTGTGTTTTCTATTTGTTAGAATTGTTCAGTCAGTTATCCGTTTATATGCGTCACTGGTGTGTGTTTCCTTTCGTTTGTTGACTTCACCGCTGTTTGTTTTGTTTTGCTTGTTTACGACACTGCTGTTTGTTTTCTTGCAGTTGGATCTTAAGCCAGACTGCCGATTATTGTTGCAAGTCAAACTCTTTGTCGAACAGGAGGGTGAGTACGTCATCTGTACGCGATCGTGGTCGAACGATTTTACCGTTAGGTAGTGCTCGACTCTAAATGGCCTCTCTACATTTGCTAAGGCATCCGGAAGTGCGAAAAAATCCGGGCGCAGTGTAGTTGCAGGCCTTACCGCATATTGCGTGGGTGTAAAAATAACTCTTCTGTCGATTGCTTGACGCCAACTCTGCGGCACTGGTGAACTTTGCGCAGATAACTGTGGATTTACGTAGGGCATCATTTCGCTTTTGTTTTTTGCAATTTGTGGATGTATTCATGCCGTTGGGCCGTATTTTGTTGATAGTTGCATAGTAAGTAAAACCAGCTTCCGACTGCATTTCCACAGTTATGGAGCCACGAAAAGCGATAGATATGATGTTTGTTTGCGTGCCACTTTAAAAATCCTGTCAAAAATGGAAGTTAATTGGAGTTTTTGTGCTTGCAATTTTTGCGTAAAAATGGCGATTTTCTGCTTTTATGCGGAATATCTGAGCAGCGTTTTTTAGAAACACGGTGACGTGTTCGTGTTAGCGGGTTGAAGTACAGTTTTGCAGTGCACTCCTAAAACTTTTAAACAAGATCGGTGTCTTGCCTCTTTATTGTGTCATTTATGAGCAAGCGACTAGTTTCCAGTCTCCACAAAGACGACGAGGTCGAATTAATGAGCAAATTAAAAAAGAAAATTTTTAATTTTTTTTTGCAAAAAATTTTTGCTGATTGATTCGTTTTTTTTTGTTTTCTCAAATTTGCTGGTTACATCGTCTTCCTCGCCCTTTTAGTTTGATTTTGGGTGACGGCCATTAGGAGCAGGCCGAAGCCTGAAATCTGCTGCTTGCTGCGGCAGTTGAGGTGAAGTCTCTTGCTCAAGGAGCGCTGCTGCGATTCACTCAGTGGCCGTTGGTGGTCGAACACCCAACCTCACAATTGATAGGCGGACACTACCACACTACCACTGAGCTATCGTCGCACCTTGTGGAGACTAATTACTTCAACACGTAAATGTGCCAGTCTGAAACATCGCAAAGTCGCGAAAGCAAAGCCCAGTCGGCTGATTCCTCAAAAGCTATCAGCAAACCTAGAGCTTTTAATTACCATTTGGGAGCGGTTAGACAATTTTCAATGAAGCAGTTCAATCACTCTCTGCACACTTCGTGCAGACCTGTCCAAGCAGATGCAAGACGAACTTCCGGTCCGGACAATTCAAGGACGCCGTGGCGCCATCAAGAAAGCGAAGGTTCACCTTGTCAAGGGCCATGAACTCACTGCCAGATTTTTTCATCAGCCCACCTTCTGCTCGGTGTGCAAAGACTTCATGTGGGGCTTGAACAAACAAGGCTACCAGTGCAAAGGTACGGCACTTGGAGCGATCGTGCAAAGTGTAAATGTGCTGTTTCTTGTCGTTAGTTTGCGACGAAACTCAAAATCCGCCTTTGTAGCTTTGTCAGAATATGAGTTTGTTGTTCGCGACGTGAATTTGTAGGTTCAGAATAAACCTGTCCGAAGAGAAAAATTGCCACTAGGGCCGGGCTTCTATAATATTGCTATGTGACGTTAATAATATTGCTGTGTGACATTTATAATATCGCTATGTGACGTCCACAATGCTTGGTGTCCTNAAAGGAACTCCNTTTTTCTCAGATCATGCAAAAAACGTACCGTGTCCTGCTCAGCAGATGGTCTGTAACAGTGGTTCTTAACTATTGCCCTACCACGNNNTCCTTAAGTAATTGTTCTTTTTGTTCAAACCCCCCCGGCTATAAAAAGTCGTAAAAGCAAATGTATTGTTTGGTAAATTTGTTGATCGAACTTACAATGTTATTCAGCGAGCAAGGGCTCGAGCCCCTCTGGAAATGTATCGACGCTCCCCTTGGGAGGCGCCCGCCCCGGTTAAGAACCACTGGTCTGTGACATCACAACCATGAGTGTTAGCGAGACACCCGAGTAGTTGTTCCACGTGTCCGCATCCGAAGAGCTTGCTCAATTTCCGCCAACCCGCATCGACTAATGCTTTTCTGGCCGGCATATGTTAGTAGTGGGCATATGCTACGCAAGGATTACCTCACCGTTTTTTTGCTACAGACGCTGTTAGTTTGTTTTTTCAAACACTCACTCTTGCTGCCCTCAGTGTCAAATATTTCTCAAATTCAACAAGCGACCCGCCAGGCTGCTTGCTGCAAAACGTCCAGGTCGACCGTGCAAAGACTTCTCGTCGACGTCACATTCTCCTTTGTTTTGTCATAGTGTGCCAGGCGGCCATGCACAAGCGATGCAAGGAAAGAATCCTCGGCCTTTGCGTAGGATGCACCGACGACGTTAATCTAGTAAATCGTTCGTGTGCGCATTATTTTGCAATGGCTTTCCGTTTTCAGTTATTGCACAAGCAGCATGCACAGGAAAAGCTTTCGCGTGCCGAATGGGATTGGTTGTCGTTGCGGACAGGGCCAAGTGTCCCATGCTGTCCAAAACCTGATTGTCTCCTCTCCCCCCAGTAAACTGTTTTTTTTTGAACGGGTAAACTCAGAAGATTGTTGTTGACCGTCAGGTGTTTCGAATCCAAGGGCTGCCGTCCCCCGCGACCTTCCCCAGTGAATACGAGAATGGGATGAATGAAAGTGAATACGAGAATGGGATGAATGAATAAAAACGAACTCAGAAGTTTTTTCTTGCAAATTTGTGGAAATCGACCTTTGTTTCCACGTAGTCGAGACCCTCTTTCTTTTTCTCTTTTAAACCGACGTGATAAGTTGACATAATACAAGGCAATTGAAGCTCAGACTCGAGCAGAACCCATTATCCCGTTGCAGTTCGTGTGCAGTCCACTTCCTTGCTGTTCAAACAGCCATTTTTGACCAGTGCACCAGAGATGCCCCATTTTCCCCATCAGTTTTTGTTCCAGCTTCATTCAAGCCAGGGTTTATTTTGCTGAAACATTTCGTTCATTTCTGCTGAGATAGTTTGGTCACTGAAATATTTCGGTCATTTGTCTCACAGTTGTATTAAAACTCATAACAGTGCTTTTTAGCCTGTATTTTCAAACGTTCTGACTGAAATGACTTAATTTTTTCGGTCATTTCAAAAACGTTTTGGTGTATGACCGAAAAATCACCGAAAAAAAACAGGAGAGCCACTGCTGCTTTAAGCGCTGGTTCTTTTTGTTTGTAATCGGCATCCAGAGGTCTAGGACAGTTCGGCGCTGCCGTTTAGGCGGTGGTGGTCGCGAATGTATTATGCGAAAAAATGTGTATTTTTTGAAATATTTTTAAGGTTAGATTACAAAGGATATCTGCTTCATAAGTGTTTTTGTTGTCATCCTGTTGGCCAGTGGCCAGTGTAGTTTCCCGTCCGTAAGGAATTTGGAAGAACTTTGTGCGACCGTGACCACGTGTGTAAAGAAATACGGCTTGTGACGTTTATTTTTGCTGGCATGAGGCGTTAGTGAGTTTACACAAAAGTTAAGTCTGGACAGCATCTATTGCTTGCTCGTTCATGTAGGTATCATTTTGATTGCATTCCACAGGTAATCTAAGAATATATCGTACTTTCTTGCCATCGGTTGCCTATCGGTGTACGAATATGCAGTAATGGCACTTCCAAATCCATGGTATGCATCATTAATCGCAATAAATACAGCATAATTGGAAAGATCTGGGACAAGTGCTAGACTGACTCTTGCGCTTACACGCTTCCCAGACGACAGCAGTGCGAACTTTTGCACCATCGTAACATTCCAAAGGAAAACACATTCCACATGTCATCGCCGAAACGGTGGCGCCGAACTGTCCCATTCCGGTATCCAGGGGATCCAGAGGTCACAGCCGAATAAATAGATGTAAACAGAAATTGCTGAAAACGAAGCATCATGTTGCGTGAAAGCTCTCGCGCAGCGGCGTCATCAGTTTGTGCAGGCTATGATTCTTGTGTTTTGTCGATCGATGCTTGGCGCAACTGACGCGTGCGTTTTTATTTCGATCGTGCAGCCAGGACGTATTTGGTGTTAGGATGAATTATGACGACAACCGCACTGTTACAAATG
>JGI24159J19872_10013770_pt1 | contig 10500 bp, 6 predicted proteins | sample Ectturendosymbi4_FD_19872 | JGI IMG/M metagenome (IMG submission 19872)
AGAAATGATTTGCCTTGAACTCATATGATACCTTGCTCAGGAAATAAGATGTAAAATCTGTTTCTAGTAAAGTTCAGGTACCGCCATTGTTGCAACAGCGTCATAATACCAACCTACTAGAAATTCNAACCGGAAGGCCATACCGGCAATAACTCTTTTACCGGAACGGCGTTCCGCGCCGTTCCGGCTTACTTTCACCTCTGGTGAGGACTATTCAATGCAGTTAACAGCAGCGAGGTTTCGGCACCAGTTGCTCCTAAAGTGCAAGAGCATAGCAGGACAGCAGATAGGTGTGCATTGACGTTTAGTGCGTGTATCTGATAGCAAGATGTAACAGCAGGCTTTAAACGAATTGTGCAGAATATTCCCAACAACGCCGTTAATTTCAATATTCACACAGAACTTTCCTCTGACTGATCCTCAAAAGCTGACTTTTGAACCCTGCGTTGATTTATGAATATCTTGTCATAAGCAAAACACGCACTAACTCTAAACCAAAAAAGATTCAGACAAATAGACAATGAGCAATATAATTTTCACACAGATCCTTGTACAGTCTACGTTAAAATTTTATATCATCATCACCTCAATGTCCTTCGATTAATATGTCGATTGTCAAATTCATCAAGGAAATCATCTGAATCTATTTTTCAGCTGGTACGTTTGAAGTGAAAGTAGATCAATGTTATCCAATCTTTCATTGATCATGGAATTTCTGGGAAATGTTGTCACTAACTTCATTTTTGAAAAATTTTTCTCGCACGAAGCGCTGGTGATGGGAAGAGTTACAGCTACCAGTAACAATCAAGCGCAGATTTTCAAGTAGCCATAAATGAAACAAATTGTTCGAGCGTTATGGGCAGCTTTGACTCATTCCGAACCAAATTCTTTGCCAAAGTTAATTCATATTTTAAATCATTTTCACTAAATGGATATGATTTTCGAATTCTTTCAAGTGTTTTTCAGATAGAAATGTTTGATTTAACCTCCGGGGCAACGAGCTGAAATACGCGAACGAATTGATTCTGAATCATTACAAAAATCCGTACAAAAATCTATGAGGTTGTAGGACATGTGTGGGTAGACTTAAAATTGCAGTCANGAACCACTTCCTTAAGGTGCTTTGAAGTCGTATACACAAGGGAGCAGAACGCAATACTACAGCCAGGATAAATTCGGATTAATTAACTGAAACCACTTCTTTATGCTTTCACAAACCTTTTCCNACTGGTGACAAGAAACAATCTCATTGGCAGCAATATATTCCAGTTCTATCTCACGCTGAAATGCACGAAAGATCAATCTTCCCATTNCTGCGACTGTTTGTTAGTTTCGAAATGTATCTTTCAACACCACGACNGCGGTCTGACTAAATTTCACGCAGGATTTGAGCAACTACTGGTGTGTGTCGTCATAAACAGCTCTTGTTACACTACCTTCAAAAACAACAACACAGCTTATCATGCATTTGGNAAACACTGAATCCAGGCTTNAGGTTTTCTAAATTATCGTTTAAAATATTGCTAGCCGAAATTTATCTGCTGTGTGTGTCAACCAAACGAACTTAAACGGGAAATTAAGAAAAAGTGTGGGGGGAAGCAAACAGGGGGCCAACCAAAAATCTGGGGGCAACAGCCCAACCAGCCCCCCCCCCTCTTGCAATCGCCACTGAATTTCACAATGAAATGTATCAAAAACAAACTGATGTCACAATGAAACGTATCAAAAACCAACTGATGTCACAATGAGAAGTACGTCGATTCGATGACAGACTCAGTGAAGAGAGTCCATTTTTCAAATATAACTTTATTTGAAGGTTGATTAGTTGGCAATGGAATCATTTTTTTCTAAGTGACACAGGGGCACGTAGGCCTTGAGTGTTATGTTTGCCTCATAGATCCTTCATGAATTCCAATGTCATCGCGTCGCGAAACTTTCGTGTCGATTCGAACAAGTCCGGAAGGTTCAAAGCAATATCTCGAAATGAATGCTACGCCTGGCTTGCATATTTGGAGTACTTCAAGAATGAAGGTTCAACAAAATCCAATAAATTCATTAAATGTTTTTCCCGTGCGTCACAATATTACACCTATTTTTAAAGAAAGCATTACGATGCTGATTTTAATTTTAGTTTAACAATTATTTTTCAAACAGCGTTGCACAAAACAGCAAAACCTGTAGAAAAATATTGGTGTTGCTCGCAAAACAAGTTGGCATATAATATTGTTTGACTGAATAGACCATCATTTTTTGTTTATGTCAAAGAAAATCGTGTGCGGCATTAGAAGCCACAAAATCAACGATAATTTGCCGCCTCAACTACTTGCTCTTAAACCTGAACGGGCCAATGGTTTTATCCAGGAGTCGGGTTCTTATGAAGCCGTTGTGGCCTGTTTGTATTTATTTAGTATAGCTTGCGAAATTCATGCGTCCTTTGAAGCGACGAAACTTTAAGGCACCAGAAAAAATCCCTTTTTTTCCAACACCGAACATGCAACACATGCGCGGCAAAATAACAAGTGCAACACATGCGCGGCAAAATAACAAGTTAAAATGCATTGTATGCGTTTCGCATGCTTTCACAAAGTTATTAACGAGAGACTTTCTTTCGCAGTTGCTGACCGGCTATTGGAAAAGCAATGTGTAGTGTTAAAGTTACCAAACAAAAAAGGCGACGAAAACAGCACCTTCTTCGTCTGTCCCAGTGCCAGCTGCGCCAAGCATGTCTGCAGTTTCATCGGTGAGCCAATCGAGAAATGGTACCAAGACATCAAGATTTATAAAAGCTGTTGTGGCTACGAGCAGACGTCGGCGGCGTGGTACAATAAAACAATGCTTGGACACTGCGATGGAACTTGGCAAGAACAGTTTTTGAAGGAAAATCGATTTTTGAATTTGTCCAGCAGGCAAATATTGGCGTTGGCTCAAGGAGGAGGTTTAATTACTCCTTCCTCCCTTCAAGTGTTGATTTGGGTTATTGGAGTTCTTGCTGTTTGTGGTAATTTAGTGGTTTTTGTAACCAGCTTGCGAAGCTTAAAGTTACTCTACAAGTCACTGACAAAGGTTCAACGAGTTCACCACATCCTTCTCATCAACCTGGCCGTTGCAGACTTTTTGATGGGGGTTTGCACCCTGAGCGTTGCAGTGATCGCGGTCGATTTCAACGGGCCAAACGGACGCTTAGAAATGATTTTTTCACTTGCTTCATTTTGTACCTTTCTGGGAGCGGTCAACATCGTATCGAGTCAGATGTCTGTCACTGTGCTGGTGATGATAACGACTTTTCGCCTCCACAGCACACTACGTCCGTACGAACCTGTTAACGTAAAACTAGCTACAGGGGTCGCTGCTGCCGGATGGGTGATATGGATTTCAATTTCTTGCATCCCTCTTCTTCCGATTGACGGCCTAGCTAAGGTGTTCGACAGGGTTGCTATTGGCGCCTGTGATTCGAGCAGATCCCCAGATATATTAACTTTCGCGCAAGTTGCAAACATGGTGAACAGTTTTTTAAAGGAAATTAACTCAACCTGCAGTGCAAAAGGACACCATCTTTTACATGGAAAAAAGAGCACCTTGCTGAGAAGTTCGTTTCAGATAGAGAAATCTTTTCACATGGCCAAGCGTCTCAAGCTAATTAACAATGACGCTTTTATTTTACTCTTCTATGCAGAACAAAACCACTGTTCACCAAGATATTTTTACAATGGTCAAGATCCTTCGAAAGTGTTTGGTTTCCCGGTAATCGTTTATAATTTATTAGCATTTCTGTACATTCTTGTTGCATACTTATTCATTGGTTGTAAAACGTCACAATGCAGGCCACGCCGAATCGAGTTCAACATGTCCAGCTTTTCAGATGGCCTGGACACGGCCAGAGAATCGGAAAATATTCGGTTGCAAAGAAAAATTTTTCTTATTATTGTCACGGATTTTTTTTGCTGGGTCCCCATGTCCGTAGTATCTTTTTTTTACGTGGTCTACATTTACAATTCTCGCAGTGGCTCTCTTCGCAAAACATTACTCGAATGGAAACAACCTTTGTCAATGTTTTCTCTTATCACCGTCTCATTCAACAGTTCAGTGAATCCTTTACTGTATTCATCCGCACCGTGCACTGTGTTAAGTCGTATCTTTTCAGCTTTTGCTGAACCTTTCCGCAAGTGCTGCAGTCACAACCGTCGCAATAACGACTTTTCCACCGCCCCTGCGGTGACGTCAAACTTAAGTAATTTTCGTGACACAGCTTTGCCGGAAGCCCGCGTCTGATTCAATTGCTGAATAACAATAGTTGAACGTTAGCCTTTAATGCAAAACAATAGTTGAACGTTAGCCTTTATTGCCAATATGCCCAAGAGCATATTCGTTTCTTCCGTTTTATTCGAATATTTAAAATTACGATGTTGTAACGTAAACAACACAATGTGCAGTATTGTTTTATTAACGGCGTTATCAGCATAATGCAAGGAATGCTTATATTGCAAACCAATTTTTCTAGTTGTTGTTGCAAATCTAATGAGACAATGTAGAGTCCTGTTTTGTTTTATTTTTCAAACTAGTAGCGACATCCTTTGCTAGTTGCAGCTTTACTGCACATAATGTGTTTCTCCCCCAAATATGAATAACGTTTTTGTTACTTTCTGCTGAGTATCACCAACTAATCGCAGCGGCAGGAAAAAGATAAAAAATTAACCACAAAAAGGGGAAAATATTTCATTTTTTGCTTTGACGCGTTTTACATGTTACGAAATGGTGTACTTAGTCGACATTTTTCTAACGTGAATGAATTTTCTGCGCTTTATTCAGGATGCATTGCACGTTTCCACACGTTTCCAAAGTCATTCACGGCCGGGTTATACATTGATGAACAAGACATTCAGCTCTTATTGCGACATTTTTATTTCACAAAAGCAAGTTCGGTGTTCACATGTTAGCAATAATTGCTACGCACTTGGTTTTACGCGTTTCTAACACCATTCATTTTTTGCAATTTTTTACTCTCCAAAATTTAACGTTTAAGTTTGCACTTACCGTTTTGTAAACGTTATGCTTAAAATGTTCAACACTGACAGAAAAAGCCGGTTCGATTTCATTCCGGTCACGTCTTGTTTTCACCTATTTCTTGTTAATCACGTTGGTGTTTTGTGGCACTCACGTATAGTTTTTATTCAAGCTTTATATCACGTTCATTCAGGTGCACTGCGCAGCATCTAACTGTAAGCTTCTATAGTTGTATGACGTTGAACTTGCACATCTTGAGCGACTTCAAGTGGTCAAATCAATTGTGAGCTTCAAATGCCGTGTTGCCATTCCGCCTTTATCACTGCTTTTATCAGTGATTGTTGCGTTTGTTTTACTAAGTAAAATTGCTTGATATAGTTCACTGCAGCTCCAAGTAAATCTTTTCAATGGTGATTTCAATTAGCCATGCTTATGTCAAAATAAACCAGGTTCTTTTATCTCAGCTTACATCCCATAAGGCTTGTGAACACGGAGATCGAAGAATATTGCAACAGACCGAACATTTTGCAACGTACACAAAGCCTATGACGGAGTCAGCCAATTTTTGCAATCCACAAAAGCAAATGTTTGTAGCATTTCTTGAAATACACAACGAAGAATCTGTTTGCCCAATTTTGATTTTTCTGCTTGTATTTTTAAGTTGTTTGTGCAAGGCAAACATCGGAAAAATGTGCGAAAAAACAGTATAATTAGCATGCTAACTTTTCTTGACTTTAAATTGTTGTAGCAAGTATAGTAATATTTCTGCATCCTACCGTTTTCTGGGCCTTCGCAACTATCGTTTTGTCATAACGAAAACAGTTTGTATCAAGCTTTGAATTTAAGGTGTAAGTTGTCAGCCAAATCCTAAAAACGAAATTTATGGACCTGATCTTTACAAATAGATACTAAAGGAACTTGCGGTCTCGTTCCCACTGGAGAATGTCGCTACACTCTTGTACCCCAAGCTCTGTAACACTGAATTCTTGCGCATTTCACTTTCGCATGCATTGAGTCGATATTCAGTTACCCGCACAAAGAATTTCTTATCGCGTTCCTGCCCCGTACCACGTTCAGCCCACGCCGCCCCTCACCCGTCCTCAAAGGTTTGCGGTGCCCGCACTCACCCCATAAATGCGTGTAATCGCCCCGTGCAGGACTCCACTATAAACAATCCTTTTCTTAAAATTTATATAGTGTTGCTTGGAAACCAAGTGAAGCGAGTTTTTCATCCTCGTTTAATTGTGTCTCTCTGCTTGGTGAAGTATCATATGTGACGTATTTTGAACAAACGCATCACTGCCCCATGCGTAGCTCGAAAGAGTTTTGTGAGCGTATGTTTCACAACAACCAGTTTATTTTTGGGATGATCACTGCCGCCAAATGCAAAACTGAACCATAACCCGTCGTCAGCCACAGAGCATCATAAACGAAAATCAGATGAACCTAACTTTTCCGTTTGTGTTTGTACAACTTCATCAATTGGTGAAAGCTACGAAATGGGAAAATATAGTGTCACGTTTGAATCAAATCCGTAAAAAGTTGTGCGTATCTTGGTTGTGGGATGTAATTCTGATTGCAACCAGCGTGAGTGCTCAACACGTATAAAACATAGTTAGATGTAACTAGCTGCGTCTGGAAAATTACATTATTCTTCCAAGAGTGGGCACTAAGTCCTTGTATCATAAAAGTAAATAGTCACAGTACAAGGTAAAGGTGCGGTCTTTGTGGCCAATCGTTATCTTACAGATGACAGTGGACGACAACTGCGGTAGTTACATGTATATAGCTGACAAGGTAAATAATGCAAGTCAAGGTATTGGAATTGAAATCCGCCTGTCCATCAGAGTCTATCGGTTGCGACGCTGCTATGCCGCAGACAAGCAAAACTCAGAGCCCAAAATTCCAGCAACCATCATCGGGGGAGCTCTATTGCTGCTGGTTGCTTTCCTGTTAGTTTAATGCCCCGAATTACCATCTTTTTCTTGTGCTTGCCTCAGTAGTTCCATGCGATGCAGTCAACTGCAACATAAGTATCCGCATACTAGACAGTGAGTGTTTGCTCATGCACGGCCGCCCTAAGTTATATTTTAAATTATATGTGCACGGCTGCATGCACACGGTCGTCGTCTGTGCAACCCTGGTCTAAACAAATCGTAAATTTAGCAAATAAATCAATTTCCTTGAAAATTTTACTACAGCTTTTCCACCAAAGAAATTGCTATTTTGAAAACCAAATCAAAAAGGAAATATCTCACCGTTTCCGCAAAACTTGAAACGGGGGTGATTGGAAGTAAAGCACGTTTAAGGTTCGCCTCTGAAAGAATGAAACAGACCAGAGTGGTTCACAACCAACGCTTTTGCACTGTACCAGCCTCCAAGTTAAGTCAAGTCATGTTTGCGCTGCAAGTAGGCAACAAACAACGCATTTGAACTGACAAATCTTAAAAACAGCACAGGTTGGGCGAAATAAGGTCAAAACAGTCACTTGAATATGCCCAGCCTATAATTAGTGACTGTCACATTCCAACAGCACAGGTGAGGCACAAAACATGAGTTCAAACAAAAAATAAAAATGAAACGTGCTCAATATAAGGTNAACGCTTTGAAAACATCATACAAATCACATATATATATCTCGCATAAAAGTNAATACCCAGCAAGAACTTGCTATTTCACCTTACAGAAAAACGTGCGTAATGGAAAAGTTTAAATTTATTAGAATTACCATTCCATGCAACAAGTCCTACATATTGCAACATTTTTTGGCATAATCACTTATGATGAAATTTTTAAAAACTTGTTGCCTTGTGCCATAATAACATACGTTGTATAGTTTTGAAAAAAATTATCAAAAGAAGACCGGAGCGTATTGGCATTATATTTGTACATAAACTTTGCCAAATTAAGTTGGTACAAATCAGAAATTATGATAATTTTTAATAATTTAAAAATACTGTTTGCACTTAAACTTTTTTTGGTAAAAGTCATGTATTTCAACATTCGGTTTTGTAGCATCCTTTTTTTTGTTGGATAGTAATTTTATAGGCTCGTCGCCAATCAATTATACAGTATTGCAGATGCGAATGAAAGAGACTAAAATAAATTAAACGCAAAATTTTCATATCAGCAAAATATCTAAGTTTACACTCGGCGCCACAGGCTTGAGAAAGTTTCACAGTGGCTACTTCTCATTTCCATGCTACTGGTTTTGCGGTTTCCCCACTAAACAATACAAAATATTACCTCTCAAAAAGCGAAATACAATATTTCAACTAACAACTTTCTGCATATTTCTAGAAAAAACGCTCCTTTTCGACTCCCTGCAGACTTTTGTTTGCATTGTTTGATTTTTTCAAAACTCTTCCAAAAACAAATGTGCTTATACCCTCATCAGGCAAATGGTGTGAGTTAGTTGTTTTACTATATCTATATGATTACAGAACCGCTTTTCGAAACTGACCAAGTTGTACACGTGGATTTTCATGGGTTAGCTTACGCAGAAACACCCGCGCAGAAAACAGTTTCATTTGTTGGAGTTGCACTGGATGTAAACAAGACTGTTAAGTTGTGGTGGTCACGTTTTGCATCACATCTATCAAAGGGCTAACAGTCACTTGAAGGTTTACATTTCCAAGCATACTACAACGCGTCCGCTAAACCTCCTACTGCCCCTGTTTTAAACACAAACGTGCTGGAGAGTTGTAGCTAAGCGTTCTCTTTAACATGACAGTTGATGCACTTCGTACATGTTGTCGTGAGCTTGCTTGCACAAAATTTCAGCCAACAAACCTCACTGCTCATATTCGTTAGTTTAACTGTACACGCAAAGCAGAGATTAACGATTTTATGTTTTTCAAAACCAAATCCGATGCAACAATTTTATTTCAAAATCCAAATCAATAAACTGACAGTTTCAACATCCAAATCCTGTTTAAATCCACTATCCTATCACTGCAACATGTAATCCAACTAAAGGATTCAAACACAAAGATCTTGGAAACCAATTCAAGTCATCTTACTGTATGCCTCACAACACTGTGGCAGTGGAAACTTTGAAGACTTCTAAGTAATCACTGTTAGGAGTAATGCAATGAGAAGCTCAGTCATAGAATGTCAGATATCAAGCCAGAAATATTTTAGCAGTATGCAGCCAGTGGTGGACATAGGGTTGGGGTGGGGGCGATGCAGGACTGAAAAGAGGGCCCTCTTATGACGTCATCATACTTAGCCAACGGTGATAATACATTTTGATCAATCCTAGGAAGGGGATATGCGGGCGACCCAAGGATGCGTTCCTGAGACTAGGCTACGCCACGACTGACATAACAGAAAATTCCCAAAGGATATTCCTGATACACAATTTTGAAAACACTGAAAGTTGAAGTTGGGAATACAAAGCTAGCAACACATAAAAGTTAAGCGATAGCAAGTAGGCATCGCCCCCCAATTCCGTACTTTTTCGTCCAATTTCTCTCCAATAAACTAGAAAGTTTACAACACACTTTCCCCCCCTGAAAAATGCTTGGTTTCTTGAATTTTTTCGCACCCATGTCCTTGAAGGACTCCATGAAACCACAGGCAACAACCAAGGTGATTCAAAATTCTTAATTTGTTTTAAATTTTATCCTTTTAGTTACATTCAAGAATATGGCATACATACAAAAACATCCAACCTGAGACTTATTTTGAAAAGCTTTGAAGCTGGGTGAGTCAAAAATGTCTTCATCTTGCATTGACGCTAGTTAGTTGAAAAACGTGCAAAAGTAATAAATTCATCATATACCTCTATGCAAATATTACTATATTACATTGCGAGAAGCTTCATTCTCTGACAGTGAAAAAAATTATCATTTGGCATAAATTTTTACTCTTACTTGATAGGGTCTCTCCAGAACTGTTTGAAACAAATTTTAACCCACAGTTTTTTAAGGTATTAATGTTGGTTTGAAGCTTTTCCTTTCACACATTAGATATGCTGGTGGTCCTTTGAAATCAGAGTATTTGCACATTACAGTAGCGGTTGGGGGCCCTTTGAAAGAAGAGCATTTACACATTGCAATTGATGTTGGGGACCCTTTGAACGCAGCGTACTTACACATTACAAATGCTGAGAGCCGGCCTACGGTATATTCGTACTTGGATTTCGGCACGTTGAGAGCCGGCCTGTGGTATATTCGTACTTGGATTTCGGCCTAAAAACAGCAGTTTTCGGTTGCCTTACCAACGACCTAGCTCCTCCGCCGATTGCGCTAGAGACCTGTTCAAGGGCTCAAACGGATCGGCCAGTCTAGTAGATTGCACTCGAAAAAAAATTTTTTGGTTGGGGTGCGGATTTTTTGTGAGTGACGTCATAAGTGAAGTAGTTTTAGGGTCATTTCGGCTCATGTTACCTGGCCTAGGGCCCAATCGCTAGGCCAAAGTGTTTCGCTGAAGTTTTCGTTGGAAACTAGGCTCGAGTCCGAGTCTTTTGAGCCTTTGATCGACTTTCTAGCGTTT
>JGI24159J19872_10013772_pt1 | contig 10499 bp, 2 predicted proteins | sample Ectturendosymbi4_FD_19872 | JGI IMG/M metagenome (IMG submission 19872)
TTCGGGGATGCTATGTCATGTGACATGTGGTACATAAATGCAGCTATGGTATTACATTGTGGTCCATGGGTAATTGTATTAGTTAACGATTTGTGTTGATAAAAATTTGAGTTGCTTTTTGCCTCTGCTACAAGTACAAGCCTTTGTTCTGTGATGTCATGGTTGCTGCATTCCTTTCTGCCTTATAACCTCTATTGTCACTTCTATCATGTACTATGTAGCATCTGTGTGCATGCCTGATTTGTTTGTCTATTCCTCAACTCTTCCCCCGTTACTTGCCTACCATCATCTGTGTTATGCAAATGATTTTTGTGTATATGATTTAAGTTTGTGCACCTTCGCTCCTGATGTTTTTTGCCTTTGGGTCATTCTATGTCAACTGTCCCAGCCAGTCAACCCACCATCTCAGATTTTCCTCAAATTTAATAAGCAGATAGAACTATTTATGCTGATTAAAAAAAAACATTAAAAAAATTTAGTTAAGGTTTTGCAAAGTTACGGACCATACAAAATGACTAATGTTTGTGGTCAATGAAACGTAACAACTAGCAAGAAAATCATCAATTAACTTTAAAACTAAATCATTCTGACTGTAATCACTTAATTGTTGCAAAAACTTGACAAAGAGTTTTCTCAAGTATCTTTTCTTCACCTGTGAAGAAAAATTTCAAAAAATCCCTGCACTCACTCCAATTTTGGGGTATAGAAAATGGGTAGTCATCAAAATCATTCATGCGTGACCAGTGGTGCATCTAGCCTGAAAAAAAGAGGTCTGTAGTGGAAGGGCAGCCTTCCAGTTTTCTGCACAGAGTGTTCGGAAACCCANGTTGCTACTTCATCTACGATTAATTAGCGCAAATTCTCTGTACTGTTCCTTATGACGCACAGCCCCCCGACTGCATCAAGCAGTGCGCNATATTCAGACCACTCTGCAATCGTCCAAATGAATTGACGTATGANGTAACATACCCTCCCTGGTTTTGCGCGGTAAGCAGATGGCTGAACAAGGCCATGATTTTTGACAATCTTAGTGACCCAGGCTTGCGCAGAAATCCATGTTATATGCTTCTTCATCGCACTGAAGTATTGTCTTTCAACTGTGGTTTAAGTGTTGCAAAATATTTTGGCAATGGAAAATAACAACATCGGTATTGGCCCAAAAAGGCTTTACCGATTGAGCTCTACCTAAAACCCAACAAAACCTGGCTAGTAGCCTAACGCAACTAACTATTTAGAATAGATAGTGGTATTGACCTCATTGTCGAAACACATGAAGAAANATTTCCAATTTCTNACTGCTTTTGGTCATAGCACATTTATTACATCACAATCGATGCTTGTTCTTGGAAACATGGTGCTGAAANGATACTTAGCTTGTCAAACATTCAGCAAATAGCAGCCACACAGCAATGAGAGCTGTTTAGTGTTTATACATATGTACGTACACTTATAAAAGCGAAGCTGACAATCAGCTACACAACTGCGTCTGTGGAGCGCTGTCTATCAAAGATGGCGGTGTNATAAATATACTTGCGAAATCACCGGAGAAGAACGATCAAGTTGNAATTGTTCTGATGACTTTATATCGTAATGTGAAAGTGTCTTACTCNAAATCAATATAGGATTTTTTGCACAGAAAACAACACCGCCAACTTCTCAATTCTAAAAAAGCTATTTTCGAAATACAACGCTTGACTGATATTCTGTTCAAATAATGTGACCTCAATTTCTGAGGCTAGCTGTTGCGCCTTTCATTATAAGAAATTCCTTGTAAAAATATAGCTTAAGTTGAAACGAACCCACGTTACTTGGCGTGACGCTGAGGAAGGCCTAAGCTTATTTGATTTAGTGGTAACCTAGTAGGTGTAAGCAGCAGATAAAATTTAAGCCAAAACTGCAAAACAAAATGATTGCGATTGGACACTTTGTCCTCTCGCCATGAAGTGAAATATTACAGAACAGCTCTGTGTGTGCATGGCCTTGTACAAGCTTCTGACAGCTTTGCTTGTATTGGAGCTGGCATTGCCAGAGTAGGAAATCCTGAAACATGTGCGTTCGACGCAATATCAATTTAAAGTGTTCTAAAACGTGAATTATTTCATGTCATTGTGCTGGCGCCATTTAAACAAGGCAGGGACGTTGTTGATTCCTTATAGTACTATGCAACTTTAGAAGGGAAATGAAGGCTGTTGCCTCTTCCAAACCAGCCGCATTAGAAACGTACAGTGTTTCATATTTCATCATCAGCTTTAATGCTGAGTAGCCTACCTGCGGTACAAAGGGGTCTGTCATGACAGCCAAACAGACCCCCTGGATGCGCCCCTGTGTGTGACATAATTTTTTAAAGGCAATATATCAACAAGCACACATGCTATTAGCATGTGCTAATAGAAAGCTCTCATTGAGGAGATTGTAGTCTTGAAATACCCGAACAGGTTTATGTAGATTTCCCAATTTTTTTGTCTTTTTGGTAATAAATTTTGAATCAGAAATGCTACAAAGCCTATCAAACCCTTTAAAGTCTTATACTTTATTGGAAACTACCTACTGTAGTTTCCAATAAAGTTTCGAGTCAAAAAATTGGTTCTTGTCATTGATGCCCAGGGCCTGATAACCTTATCCAAACATGCATAAACTTACTCCCATTATGGTGTTACCAACAAAAATACAAAAATCTAGAACTTTCCAATTTTTATTTTTGCATTGAAACTACAAGACTACGCATCTGTAGAGTGTTTGAACAGCTCTCCTGCTCAATTGCAATATGGCCAAGTTTACCTTTTGCCACACTTGATTTTTTATAAAAATGTAGGTTCTTGAGCCATAATTTTAGATCCAGAAATGCTAAAAGTCCAATCAAAAGGGCCAATATTATAACTTGAATTATAGTGTTGCAACCTCTCCAGTGGTGTAGCGTTGATTGTGTGATTCACCACGAACGGGATATGCGTAAAGAATAATACCATTATAATGTAGCGCGAGCAAGCAATAGTAACAGAGATTGCGACATGGAAGCTCTGCCTATATTGACGTGTGAATAATTCAACGTAACGACTAGCATACGCAAAGAGATATTGCGAGCATCATCTCTTTTGTTGCTTGCTGCCACAGTGCGAAGCTTTGTGCACATGCCGCTCAGGATTTCTGATCGCAATAATAGCCTTGCTTCCAATAAAACTTTTAGTCAAAAAATCATGTCACTGGTTTGATGCCCAGGGCCCGATGACCTCAGCCAAGATGCGTCAACCTACCCGTATTATGATGTCACACACAAAAAAGCCAAAACCCTAACTTTTCCAATTTTTGAAAAAGTATGAACTACAAGATTTCCTGCATCTTTAGAGGGTTTGAACAGCTCTCTAACTCAATTGTCTGGCTAGTTATGATCGTGCAAAGTTCAGCAAAAAAGTGGTGTGCGTGGGACTGAAAGGGTTAAGAATGAATAAAAAAAGGGTATAAAATGCTGTTCTTTTGCTACTCATGTTGTTATTTCGTAGTGTTTACCACCAGGTTTCAAATCAAGCAGATAAATTAGATCTTCTGGTGATTTTTTGTTATTAGCCGACGTTTGGCCCACCTAATCAAGTGGGCTTCCTCAGGGCAATGCTTTTTAACCACGTATAACATGCAACTTGGTAATAAAAAGAAACAATGAGCAGTATGGCGTACAAAGACAAAAAACTGACCATCACGTTATTGGAATGGCTGACAGCATGCCACAGAAAAGTCGTAGAAGTGTAAAATGAAAACCGCTGGAAGATGATGAAGTATAAGAACACAATGAATAGCATAAAACATACATAAAAATTCACAAAGATGGTTAAATAGCATGAAGATATGGGATCAAATAGAGAACAGATAAAGTGTAAAACTTGGTGTGGTGAGAGTTGGCAAGTTTACAGGCACAAAGGCGGTTAAAAAAGGAAGGCAAACTCAAGGAGGTTCGTTCATGTTTTAACACCTTGTAACAGATGGCCAGGAAGTTTGCGCTTTTATCGTTCACAGTGTTAGTTTTTAAATTAAATTGAAATATAATGATTCTAAAAGATGCGTGTATGATAATTTTTTACGTGATGGCAAACAAAAACAAAAAAAAAACGCACAACCGATCATCATGTTAAGGAAATGGTTGACAGCATGTCACAGAAAAAATGTAGAGGTGTATAACAAAAACCGGTAGGTGATAATGAAGTATAACAGCACAATAAATAGAGCAAAGCCTTTGTCTTTGCACGTCATACTGCTCATTGTTTCTTGTTATTAGTAAGTTGCATGTTATACGTGGTTCAAAAACATTGCCTTGAGGAAGCCCACTTGAATAGGTGGGCGAAACGTTGGCTAATAATAAAAAATCGCCAGAAGATATAATTTATCTGCAGGGTGTAAAATTTTGAAGTTGAAATTTACATATTTTGTTCTTGTACGAATACTCTTTTATGCCAAATAAAAAAATTCAATTAAATTTGATGCCTACTGTGAGACAAAACATTTTTTCTTAATTGTTACTTCAGCACTATTTTGTAACATTAACTCTCTGACATCATAATGTGTACATTATGTGTAATGATAATACTCAATCATGCACTTATGATGCCAAACTGGCACTAACAATGGCTCTAGTACCTGTGTTTAGTAGTTTTAGCTCTGTTACTACTACAGAAAGAGCACTTACGCTGTTACTACTCAATGTGACTCCAGCAATTAGCCTGCTTTATACCTCTGAGTTTTCAATCAATGTAATCCTTAACAGTAAGTGTAACTGTATAACCCTGTGTAACTGTATAACCCTAACTTCTGTATAATTAAGAAACAGCAGTGTGTTGCACACCATTTGTGTAATATTATTAATGATCTTGGTGTACCAGCTGCCATTCTCTCTTTCAAAGGGAGGGCCAACATTGCTATGAGACTTACTAACATTTGTCAGTGTTCTGATTTTGTTTTTAGATGGTCTTGTTGGTACCATACTTTTGAAAAACAACATTTGTTATGAGTTCATTGCAGCAATGTAATATACTTTTGAAAGACAACATTTGTTATGAGTTCATTTTACAGCAATGTGCACAACACACTGCTTTTTCTTAATTATACAGAAGTCAGGGTTCTACAGTCACACCGACTGTTGCAGATTACATTGATTGAAAACTTGTGGAGGTATAAAGCAGGCTAATTGCTGGAGTCTCATTGAACATCTTTCTGTAGTAATAACAACCAAAACTACTAAACACAGGTGTTAGAGCCATTGTTAGTGCTAGTTTGGCATCATAAGTGCATGATTATTGAGTATTGTCATTATCACACATTATGATGTCATAGAGCTAATGTTACACAATAGTGCTGAATTAACAGTTAAGAAAACATGTTTTTGTTTCATAGTAGGCATCAAATATAATTGAATTTCCTTACTTGGCGTGAAACAGTATTGGTATAAGAATAAAATATGTGAATTTCAACTTCAAAATTTTATCCCCATTTTTTTAACAGATGCTTAAAGTTGGGTCTCCGAAAAATGTATGAAGCAAATTGAATGCTCCATTATCATATGAAGTAGTTGTCCTAAATTGTACAGAGGTAGATCTGAGATTTGCTTTTCAATGAGGGGCCAGAAGGGCTCAATATAGACCTATCGACACATCATCATGATCCAATCAGGTATTTGCATGTAGTGATAATGGCAGTCGGCCACATACTGTTACTTTGAGTCTTTTTCAAATAAAGTGATTTAAGCTATTTAAATACAAATCCAATGCAAAAATATACAGCTCAATATAATGCATATCCAAATTATTGTCACTGTTATTAGCCTGGTATGCTCTACAGACCTGGTAAAAGTCATATAAGACACGGCAAGTCTTCCAGTCTGCACTTGAAAAAAAAATTTTTGCTTGGACGGTGCAGGTTTTTTGTGAGTGACGTCATAAGTAGAGGACTTTTAGGCCCCCTTGGCCCACTTTGCCTGGCCCTGGGCGCCAACTGTTAGGTGGTAGTATTTCGCTGAAGTTCTTACTGGAAACTAGGCTACAATCTGAGTCTTTTGATACTTTGGATGACCTGCTGGGGTTTTGCGTTCAAAAGTTTTGATGTAAGTTAGTAAAAATATTTGACTAATTAGGTAATTAATTAATTTGTTTATTTAGATCATAACTTTTGAACCAGAAACCCTAGAAAGTTGATCAAAGGCTCAAAAGACTCAGACCGAGCCTAATTTCCAATGAAAACTTCAGCGAAACACTTTNGCCTAGCGTTTGGGCCTTAGGCNAGGCAACATTAGCCAAAATGACTCAAAACTACTTNACTTATGACGTCAGTCACAAAACNTCTGCTCCTCCCAACCAAAAAATGTTTTTTCGAGTGCAATCTATTAGACTGGCCGATCGGTTTGAACCCTTGAACAGCTCTCTAGTGCAATCGGCAGGGGAGCTATGGCGTTGGTAAGGCAACCGAAAACTGCTGTTTTTTAGGCTGAAATCAAAGTACGAATATATCGTACTTCGGCTCTCAAAGTGTTAAATTGAAAGTCTACTGGCGGATCTATAGCTACTGAAGGTCCACTGGCAGACCTGTAGCCGCTGAATAACCACTGGTGGACCTATAGCCACTGAAGATCACCTGGCACACCTATAGCCACTGAAGGTCCACTGGCGGCCCTATAGCCACAGAAGATCCACTGGCGGACCTATAGTCACTGAAGATCCACTGGCGGCCCTATAGCCACAGAAGATCCACTGGCGGACCTATAGCCACTGGTGATCCACTGGCGGACTTTTAGTAGGGTTCCCAGATGCATTTTGTAAAAATACCGGCCATTTTGCCAACAGTGCTAGACCCAGATCTAAGCTTTGTCATAATTTGTAAGCTGAACACGGAAAAAGAACAGTTCTGGCAAGGTTCACTACTAGAGTCAATTTAATTTGAGAAATTCGATGTTAGTTCTTGTCTAAGTTATGGCAAAGTATTAATTTTCAAAATCCGGCGTTGGGCACTTATTTTCAAAAGACCGGCCTGTACTGGCCTCTCTAAATCAGCAGTAAAATACCAGCTAGGTGGGTGAAATACCGGCCATCTGGCAACACTAACCTATAGCCACTGAAGGTCCACTGGCAGACCTATAGCCACTGAAGGTCCACTGGCGGACCTATAGCCACTGAAGGTCCACCGGCGGACCTATAGGCACTGAAGGTCCACTGGTGGACGTATAGCCAAAAATATATAGAAGTTTGAAATTTTGTATGACTCGACATTGACTCGACCATTCTTGTGACTCGACTCTGACTCGACAAAATTTTAGATGACTCTGACCCAAAGGCTCATGACTCTGACTTGACAAGAATGTCTCGGGCACATCACTGGATAGTGGTATTGACCTTATTGTCAAAACAGACAAGGAAAAATTTCCAAGTTATCATTGCTTTTGGTCAGAGCATTAATTACATCACAATCACTGTTTGTTCCTATGAACATGCTGCTGAAAAGGTAGTTAGCTTGTCAAACACCAGCAAATGTCAGCCAAACAGCAATGAGAGTTGTTTGTTCATACGCACATATACTTATAAAATTGATGCTGGCAATCAGCTGCACAACTGCGTCTGTGCAGCGCTGTCTATCAAGATGGCAGTGTTATAAATATACTTACAAAATCACTGCGCAGAAGAACGATTGAGTTGCAATTGTTNTGATGATTTTACATCGTCATGTAAAAGTGAATTAGTCGAAATAAATNTAAGACTCCTTGTGTATAGCAAACAACATCGTCAACCGCTCATTTCTAAACAGGTTATTTCAAAATACAACGCTTGTCTGATATTTTGTCCAGATAATGCGACCTCAATTTCTGGGTCTAGCTGTTGTGCCTTTCAATATGAGAATTTCCTTGTAAAATACAGCTTCAGTGAAAAGGAACCCACATTACTTGGCATGACCCTGAGGAAGGCCTAAACTTATTTAATTTTGTCATAAACCACTTGGTGTAAACAGCAAATAAAATATAGGCTGAAACTGCAAAGCAAAATGCTAGCAATTGGAGACTGTCCTCTCGTCATGAAGCGAATATTATAAATCAACTCTGCGTGTGCATGACAGTGTACGAGCTTCTGACCACTCGCTTGCATTGGAAATGGCATTGCTAGAGTAGGAAACAGGTGGATTCGACGCAATATCAATTTAGAGCAGCGGTGGGTAATGAGCGGCCCGCGGGCCAAATGTGACCCGCCATGTTTTCAGTGGACCGTGGAAGCATTCAGAAATAATGTTCAAACCTAAATTCCTCCCAACTTATCCTAATAACTTGAAACGAGAATTGTTACTTTTACCACGGATTTGCTTCTATTTTGATGGGAAGGTGTGTCCCTCTGCTCAAAGCAACCTTGTCAAAGTGGCCTCCTGGGGCAGAGTGTTCAAAACGTGGATGGTTTCATGTCATTGAGCAGTCGCTATTTAGGCAAAGCTGGTACCTTGTTTTATAATAATACAATGCAACGTGAAATGCTGTTGCCTGTTCCAAAACACCTGCATTAGAGACATGCAGTGACAGCGTTTGATATTTTATTGGCTTTAATGCTGAGTACCTGCAGTACAAAGGAGCCTGTCGTGATAGCTGAACAGACTGTTGGATGCGCCCCTGTATTGTGGGACAAATGACTTAAGTGTCCCAGTGAAAAAAATCAGGTTTGAAGTCAAGTACTATACTTGTGTGAAGCATAACTGCACAGTTAAAGTTGAGGTTTGAACTAGTTAATATACTGTCATTTTCTTAATTCAGGGTTGGGAGGACTTTTTCTTCCAAGGGCCACGTTGGTCTTTCAGCACCTAGCATAAAGCCAGCTTTTGCAAATTATACATAGATTTTTGATATGAAAAAAAGATAATTATCAGATCTAACTGTTTGGGCTGTTAGCCCTACAACCATTAGGCCTAGATTCTACTGTCGATCTATTGTTACGTGCTAAGATCACTAATGCACTTGAATATCATACTCAGAGGTGTACCGAGGTTAGTTGGCGCCCGGTGCAAGAAACACATTTGATGTTCCCATGTTCGAACCTAAAGTCTTCAGAAACAAATGTACTGTATTGAAGAAAGTGCTAGCAATGTTTTTGGGATTTCGGCACCTGGTGCATTACTCACCCTTGCCCCCCCTCGCTACACCTCCGAACATGTTTTTGAGTAAAAGTGACTTGTGATGCATCAGTCATACTCAATCAGCACAACAACATACTAAAACTGCTGTGTGCAGATACAAAGGCTGAAAAAAATATTCCGGTAGGTTTTTCACTGCCCACAAGTCGTAGTTTGCCTACCCCTGTTTAGTTACCAAGCTGTATTTTTGACCGGATTTTTGAATGTGCTAGGAATTGTTTTGCTTAAATAATTTTGCCTAGTCTTATTTAAATCTTTTTATTCCTCCAGTTGCATATAACTTGTTACTTGAAACAAGCATATTTTTTTATTTAAATACAAATAAGTAAATGAAATTGCTTGTGATGGTAAAATATTCTCTCACTGCTGTGGGTTTTTCTATTTGATGAACTAACCATACCTAAAGCACACTGTAATTAATCTGCAGAAATATACAGTATGTTGCCAATGCTCTGCTGTGTCTATTTGCTGCATGAGTATGGGATCAAGGTTTAAAATGCGTGTGTCACCTTGTGGATTCAAATGATGCACATTATTCCTGAATAATGTAATTGTGTGGATCATGCTGCACTTCTGCTTCAACATTACTTATGGTAAAAATCATGAATTTTTTCACAATATTTGGTAGACTCAAAACTGAGGTGGTGCGGTTAAAAATATCCTTTGTGAAAATACAGTTACACATCTGTTTCACTTATAAAGAGTTGTAGCAGAGTACTTGGCCATGTTGTACCATGGGCTAGTTTCATTTTTTGTAGGGTATTTACTGACACTGTATAGTCATTTTGAGATGACAAAACATTAAAACTAGTTGTATGTATTAGCTCCAGAGGATATTATGTGAAAGATTTTAGGACGAATAATTTTTGTGACTTATATGAAATAGTTTTTTTTTTCTATAAGGCCTCAGAAGTTTCAAGCAATGTTGAACACGAAACCATGCTGTACTCTCATCATAGGCCATGCGATTGACAAGATATTTAACCAATGCACAAGGTAACACTGCACAACTGAGGGAACAATGAATCTTAGAGAAAGAACGAGGATTCGGAAGGCAATAGCTACACATTGATACAGGGGCAAGTGGTAGGCAGTGATGGTGGTCAGTATGTTAAAAGCAGCTAGAAGAAGAACAGGTAAAATCAGATCAAACTTGCACACAAGCCAATATGCTGGCAGCATTTCCCCTGGCCACAGCCTGGGACAGACGCTGGTGGAGCCATTGGCGCTCCCTGGGGTCGCCAGACACATCAACAAGTTTCTTCAAAAGACCACTCAAAAAAGGGGCAGTGGACTTGCCACACACACCAGTGGTCTCAATTGCCACTGGTTGAAAGTGGTAATTGCTTTGGAGGTCATGATAT
>JGI24159J19872_10013773_pt1 | contig 10497 bp, 2 predicted proteins | sample Ectturendosymbi4_FD_19872 | JGI IMG/M metagenome (IMG submission 19872)
CACCAGTGTACCGTATGTTATCAATAAATGTTTTGTTACAGCCACATGTCTTCAACAGCAGTTTTTACTTTCTATCTTTAGTCAGAGCTAAAAAAAAGGAAAATTTATACCAATTTTCATTCAAAAATTAAGGGTGCGCGTTATATACAAGTGCGTGTTATATTCGAATAAATACGGTATTTCATTGCAGACTCGAAGACTTGCTGCATCCTTTAAGGGTTTGAACAGCTCTCTAGCAAAATCAACTTGCAGTTATGGAGTTGCAAAGTAGCTCAAAAATAGCAGCTCATGCGAAAATTCTAGGTACAATAAATTCATACACTGGCAGCAAAATATCTTCAGAGTAGGAAAGTGCAAGGCTTTAACTGAGTAATATGTAAAGCATGACGCAGAGCACCAGCAACAAGAGAATCTTAGCAAAAGATAGGCGAAGACAAACAAAGCAGTGATTATTAAAGAATTTGTTTAATCTGCCAGATTTACAACAACTGAGTCAAAACCATTGGATGAAAAATGATCTTGAGGCAAATAATCTTAATTTTGTACAATTTCAACTAACACTATTTGCACAGCAAATCTACTTCCAACTTTTTTCAAACAATAACAATGTTACACTGATTTCTTCACTAGACATGCATCACATAAAATAAGTACAAGGAATTTTATGTTTTAAAAAAACAACAGCATACATTGATTGTTAAAAAACATCTATCTTTTAAGCAAACAAACTGCATTATTAGACCACACTACTTTTTTACAAATGCAAAGAGCTTAGTCACAAGCTATATTTTGTTAACACGTTGGCTGCCAGGGTACAATATATTAGTACTTTAAAATCGGCCTAAAACAGCAGTTTTTGGTTATCTTACCAACAGCATAGCTCCTCCGCCGATTGCTCTAGAGAGCTGTTCAACCCTCAACAGATTTGGCAAGTCTTCTAGTCTGTAATGAAAAAAATTTGGGGGGTTTTGGGTGTTTTGTGAGTGACGTCATAAGTGAGGTAGGTTTTTGGCCATTTTGGCTCATGTTACCTGGCCTAGGGCCCGACCGCTAGACCAGTGGTTCTTAAACTTTACAAACACACCGAACCCTTATGTAGTTTTCTAAGCTTTTGACGAACCCTATTTTTGCCCAATATAACAGAAAGTAAATATATATATAACAATTAGCATGTTTTAGATGATCTTTATCGAACCCCTGAAAAGGCTCCGTTGAACACTAGGGTTGAACCCAGAACCACTATGCTAGACAAATATTTTGCTGAAGTTGTCATTGGAAACTAGGCTGAAGTCTGAGTTTTTTGTGCCTTTGATTGACTTTCTAATGTTTCTGGTTCAAAAGTTATGATCTAAAATAAGCAAAATAATTATTTATCTAATTTTTGGATTAACCAAATATTTTGTTTACTGTAGATATAAACTGTTGAACCTGAAACCCAGCAGGTCATCCAAAGTATGAAAAGACTCAGATTTTAGCCTAGTTTCCAATAAACACTTCAGCGAAATAATACCATCTAACGGTTTGGGCCCAGGGCGAGGTGAAGTGAGCCAAGGTGGCCTAAAAGTCCTCCACTTATGACATCACTCACAAAAAAACCGTAACCACCCAACCAAAAATTTTTTTTCATTGCAAACTACAGGACTTGCCGAGTCTTTTGAGCATTTGAACAACTTTCTAGCGCTTACGGCACCAGAATTATACTTGCATGAACCATGTGCGATCTGGCAGTTTTGGCGCGAACTACTTGATTTAGACCAGCTGCGAAGGTGTTAATCATAACAGCCTCGTAACACCTTCAGCGCTGTTAGATTTTCTTCAAATCCCACGTGAGTCATGTTTCTTGCTTCACTTTGCAACTCTATAATTCACCAGCTGATTGAGCTAGAGAGCTGTTCAATCCCTCAAAAGATGCAGAAGTCTTCTAGTTTTGAGTTTAGAAAAATCGGAAAGTTTTCGATTTTGTTTTTTTGTGGATGACGTCATAAGTGGGGTAGGCATAAGCATTTTTGGCCGAAGTCATCTGACCCTGGGCCTCAACCGCAAGAGCCGACTTTTACTCAAGTTTTTATTGGAATCTAGGCTATAAACTGAGTGTTTAAAGCCCTTGATTGACTTTCTAGCATTTCTGGTTCAAAAGCTACGACCAAAAAAACAAAATTTGGGTAAATACCTCTTCACATAAACTTGTGTTTTTTACCCAAATTTTGTTTTTTCTTGGCCATAACTTTTGAACCAGAAATGCTAGAAAGCTAATCAAGCGTATTAAAAACTCAGATTATAGCCTAGTTTCCAACAACAACTTGAGCAAAAAATTGGCTCTTGCAGTTGGGGCCCAGGGCACAATGACCTCAGCCAAAAATACTTAAACCTGTCCCACATATGACGTCACCCACAAAAAGTCCAAAATACAAAACTTTCCATTCTTAAAAAATCCAAACTGGAAGACTTGCCAGATCTTTCAACACTTTCACTGCTATTGTATGAACATATCATATCTAGAAATCCCACATTAGCCACTATTTTCGTGCTACTTTGCAACTCAATAACTCGTCAGCTGATTGTGCTAGTGAGCTGTTCAAACCCTCAAAAGATGCAAGAAATCTTCAAGTCTCAAATGAAAAAAATTGTTTAGGTGTGTCAGTCTAGTTTCCGATACACACTTGATAAAAAACTTCTGCCTAGGAGTTTGGGCCCAGGGTCAAACAACCTGAGCAGAAATGGCCAAAAACCTACTCTAGTTAGGACGTCACCTACAAAAAAACGAAACCCAAAACAAAAAAACTATTGTTTTCAGTACAGACTCAAAGTTGCTAAGAGGATGCCAGAAACCAGAATTTCACCAAAAACTACTGCCAGCAAAGGTGTTATGGGTTTCAACAGCTCTCCAGCTCAATCAGCTGGCGAGTGGGGTTGCAAAGTAAAACAAAAAACATGGCTCACGTTGGATTTCAAAGTGCGAATACATTGTACACCAGCACTGCTCAGGTTTACACATATCATGAAGATATGTTTTTAAGAATTGCTAGACTGAGAAAGATTAGGTGAGTTACCTATCAAACACAGCAAAGTTAACAGAAGAAAAAACACATGTTTTTTAAATTAACACCTTCGGTGCGGTGTGAATTCCATGTGATTATTTAGCAGGCATGCGACAGTTTTTAGGTTGTTTTCATCCAACAGCTATACTCAAAATTGAATAACTCAAAAAATACTCGCCCGTTTAACGTCAAATTTTCAGGTAAGAGGCATTTTCACGCAAAGAACATTCATCTAAAATTTGGTTGCAAAAGACCAAGCATGTTAAAAGTAATTGTGCCCTACTTAAGAACTACTGAACCCAAATTAGCGCGTTGCCAGCCATGCGCACAACGTGTTGCCAGCCACACGCACAAACAATTAGTCTGATGCTCAGGAACAAGAGTCTGGTTGCTCGATTCAACAAATATTTACTCGAAAAGTTCTTGATGTAATGGATTCAAATTTTCAGACAAAATTAATAACAATTCGAAAATAATTCTCATAAATTTTGGTTGCAAAAACTTTCGTTTTAAAAAAGTTATGGTGCTTCAAAGAACAACTGCTCAACCCTGCTGAATAGGATAAAGTTTTGTTGTCTGTGCACGTCTGTAGTTACGAAACAAAAGTACCTAACTCCGAAGCTTTCGTTAGAATTACTTCAAATTTTCAGAGATGATGAGAATAGGTATGAATGTTATGTGTGGAAGTTTTCTGTGCACCAACACAACAAAAAAAAAATTATTCTTATACACACAACAACTGTCAAAACCTAAGCGTTATCTAAAAAGTGTTGTAGCCTAAGCCTAGCAAACTGTTGCTTGATACCAAACAGCATAACTGAAAAAGCTCTTGCTGATATTACTTGAACTTTTCAGAGATGTGCGGCTAGGTATGGAGAACATAATTGTAAATTTTCACTACAACCAAATGAGTGCAAAAAATGTTATTGTGTGTTACCAAACAACTGTTCGCACCTAACTTTTTTGAAAAAGTCTTGTAGCCTAGGCCTAGTAAGATGGTTTGGTACCAAACTTCATAACTCAAAAATGTTTTGGTCAATTTGTATAAAATTTTCAGGATAGCGTGTCTTGATATGAAGAACATTTATGGAAAATTTAGCTGCAAACAAACAAGTACACGAAAAGTTATCGCGTCAGTGTTTGAATGACGCATATATGCGTCGTTCCACACCCTGTGAATTTGAACGTATGACGTATATATGCGTCATTCAGCACCAAAGGTGTTAAGGAAAGCATTAGATCTCATTTTTTTGTTTTTTAATTTCTTACATTAACATGAATACAAAAAATTTTTTCATTCCAAATGGTGTATCGTATTTCCACAGCATAAATCATATTCAAAGATGGAATCTTAAATAACACTGAGTACAGTTGATATGATATTCTTTCCTTTAAAGTTGATGTTTAGAAGCTTTTTCATGTAATATGCAGCTACTATCAGGGTTGTTGTAAAAAAAATGACCCAATAAAAACCAGAAAGCCCACTTAAAAAAAACTAATAAAACCCACTCTTTACTTTTGATATTGCCAGCTGCATGACTTTTATTTACATGAAATACAGCCCCCAATGTGTTCGAGTTATATTTATGAGACACATTTAATTAAACAATAGGTTTCATATATGTCATTCACTTGTGCCTAAAAGTATAATACAATTTCAAACATTTTAACAAATTTATTAAAAGAAAAGTTTGCAAAGCATCGTAGCAATTAATGACTCCCCTAATCTTGCTTGTTACAGATAATTTTGCTCTTTGTGACATCAGCATCCAGATTGTTATGCAACATGTCGACTGATTTTCTTGCCTTGCGTTGCGTTTGTTTTGCTTCAACATATGCCAGCACGGCTGCAAATTTCATTATTGAAGGCCACATGCGGCCATATGGCTGCAGGTTGTGCACCACTGCTATACTGTATATGCTGAACTAGCAGGGCATATACAAAAACTTGATGTGAAACTGCAGAGTTTGTGTGGGAGTGGTTTCTCTCTGTTTGCTGTGCGCATGCTTGCCAAGCATCACCATTTAGGAGTGAACTGACTAACAACACATTGCGAAGCCAAAGATGGGGTACATTTTTTACTTTCAATTTTGAATGCCATAATAGGTATAACAAGTTATCATTGTGTAATGCTGAAAATAGTGACATTGTATGATGGAATAAAAACAAATCAGAATGGGGTTTTTCTGTTTTCTTTGAAAGAACAAAATCTTGCTTCTTTTTAAAAAAAACAAAAAAACAGGTTTTTCTCAACCCTGGCTACTAAAGCCTTACCTCAACTGTTTGCTACAGATCAGTTATGTCCAATCCCTGACCCACATGCAGCCCAGTCAAAATGTTTTGTGCAGCCCAGTAAGCTTTGAAATTATTGTGTATGCACAATGCAATGACAACCCGTTTTTATTTTGATGAGCTTAACTTCAACATTTGATGCATTTTTCTTCAGCGCCTGTTTATCATAAACTATACACTGGCAGATTTCCACGTGTCTACTGACACCTCATTGGAAAACTGATTTCTAGCCATTTGATTTCTATTCAAGTGTTCCTCTGCACTCCAAACTGATTTCTAACTGCTCTTGTTTTTCCAGGGTTGGACCCAGCCAGTAAGGTTAAGGGGGGCAATTTCGGTAACATTTGGTAATCAAGTCTCATAACTGGTTCACTCTTGTACAAGAGTTGAAGTACACTTCACAACACTGCTGTAACAAAACAATGGATGACAAAATGGCCTTATATCGCAAATGCTGTTTTCTGAATTGTACAAAATTATGGTGAATAAAGTTACTTTCATAGGTTTTTAAGTAGGGCAATCACCTCAATTCCCCCCCCCCTTGGATCTGCCTTTGTGTTGTTCCATTAGCACTAAACTTCCCTATGACATCAGTTTGAGAATGATTAAAGTGACATACAGTTGTTATTATTGGAGTGAATATTCGAATGCTTCCAGTAGCTTAAGATTAGGCATATTTTAAAGTTAGAATAGTTGTCAAAGCCTTCCAATTAATCAAATGAGAAGACTAGGTGAAACATTTATCAAGTAGTTTGGGAGGATTAAATGCATGTTGTTTATAATTCAAAAAAGTAGCGACTACCATTCTACCAAAGGCTTGTGCCTTTCTATGGTTTGCTTTACTCAGCACTTATTTCGATCAATAACTACCAGCAGACAATCCGATTAAGTTTAAGACTATGATTTCTGTTATTAAACATGAAAAATGTTTTTCAAGTTGAAATCACTAATGTTTTAATACTGCTACACATCTAAATAGTGGCTAAGGCTGCCTTTAATGCTTTATAATCAAGAATTTTGACTTATTGCGAAAAGCGTTTTCAGGTATTTTCATCACCATCATGAAAAAATATGGTGGTGCTTGTTTTTTTAACATGGCTTGGTTTTCTGGTTGGGAAAAATTACAACCCAGAAACAGACACACATGCACATTGTAAAAAATCACCAGTAGGTATTTGAGCATAGGACAACTTACTTGTGAAGGTAAACCTTGAGCACAGTAATGTCTTCTTTGCTTGAAATTATTTCATTGACATTATCTTCACATTGAACACACAAAAGTGTTGCTAGCCTGTTGCGCAATTGCTTTTTCTCAGAACCTCTTAAAGCAACATTTGATTTCACTCTAAACTTTTTTGTGAACATAATATCAACATAACCCTACAGTCCTTTGTTTCTATTTGGTAAAACAGACAATACGGACTGTAAGCAAGTCATACAACTGAGCGAGCAAGCCATACTGACTATGCAACAAAAGCTCAAACCATAAAAACAAAAACAACTTTTTACATAAAATATAACGGTTAAGCATTTGATGAAGTAATGTAAGTTTTTTGTGTGTGTGCTTGTGTCAACTACATGTACCCCTGACCCAATTCAATGCTTGTCACAATATCAACAGGTGCACTAGCAAGCTTCAGCCAATGAACACTATTTGTGGTTTTACATCAGTTTTCTAAATTTTTGTGATCTGTTTCGTGGTAAACATGCAGTAAAAGCAATGTGAGGCATTGTCTAGTTGGTCTACTCTACACAAGGTAACTTCATTCAACCAATTGGCAGAATTGATGTAGTTCAAATTGCCTCTGTCATTGCAGAATTCACAACGAACAGCTTTGAAAAAATTGGGTTACCAAACACAACCATTTCAAATCAAAACTGAAATAATTGCTGAAAAGAGGATTGAGAGGCAAAACAATAGCAGGATCAATTTCGACTAACTTCATATCAGAAACAAAACAGCAAATGCAAAAGAATGTCACATACTGCATGCCTCAAACCTAGCATAATAGACATGGGTTCGTCGCCAACGGTGCTGAACAGTGTTGCCACTGCTGTTTTTTTTCACTAGATCTGGGGTTTTTCTGTTTCATCTGAGGTCCTGGGGTTTTTATTGAAAATCTGGGCTTTTTTGACTCTGGTCAAATTTGAGAAATTTATGTTGTATTATTGTATTTTCCATTAAGAATAGGGTAGTTTCACAAGGGCAATAATGTGCAGAGTCAGTAACCAGTTCAGTTGAGTAGGGCTACGGCTAGGCTTAACCAAATTGTTTGAAATCTAATGTTTTACAGATTAAGCACTGACTACTATAGGCATAGGTCAGCACTCTAACCTATCGCAGATATGTCAAGGGCTGGTTGTACATGATTTTGTAATGCTTTTTTTGGTTTTGAAGATGCTGTGGTTAAGAATCTGTTCATAGTTGTACAGGTGCATTGTGATAGGTATGGATGTAAAATTTTCAATCTTAAAATAGTAGTTAAGCAGCTTTTGACATCCACTGGCAGACAAATCTTTCAAACTTTCCTGGCTTAAAAGGAAATCATTCACAAAGCGAGCATTTACCCAAACTTGTTTCAATAAGTTCACATTCAGCAAATGTTAAGCCACTTCTCCAAGCCACATTAAGAATATCCATGCAGGATTGCTCTTCACATTCCAATGTGACTTCTTCATTGGAGTTTGGCCTAAAGATCTTTTTTTATGTGACACACCACCCCTCCATGGGTAGATTTGCAAACAAGGTAAATTCCCTTAGTCATATCAACACAAGTTGCTGCATTGACTATTTCTTCATTATGTTTTTCCCTACAATGCCTAGGAATATTTCGCTTTAACATTAACTTACCACAAAAAGGACATTTATGTTGCGTTAGTTCTTTTCATCTATCGACAGAGTCTTTCCTTTCAGCAATGGTACTTGTTTCATCTGTTTCATTTATGTGATTTATATCTGGGCTTGCTGCTCGATTTTCAGTTTGTTTTCCGATCGCATTTCCCTCTTGAACTTCTGTTTGGTTTATTTTAGAAGAATTGTCCTGTATAAAATGACCTCTAATGTGCTTCTTAAAGCAACTTTTCCTTTGAAAACAGTGCTTGCACATACACATAGGGCAGTGAAAATGAGGCTGCTGTTTCTTCATTAATATTCCGTAGTTGAGCACCAGCAAGGGTAAATGTTCAACTTGTTAAGTGTCACCAACTTTTTTGAATGAAAATCACTGAAATGCTTTTTACAGCATGAAGGATTGGTAATTATCTTCCTGCAAAACTTGCAGTGTCTGTGCAGATTTTGGCCTGTGCTTTTCTTCTGTTTGCACGAATGTCTGCATTCTGCAAAAGCAGATTCATAACAAGTATGTGAAGGCAAAGAAGATGCCGGTAACAGTTGCATTGGTGTTTTTCACAATACAATTTTTACATCACTATAAAAACAAAAAGTGCAAGCTAGTGTGACAGACGTTCCCAACCTACTATAGTGTACTTGATGATACTATTTCAATATTTTCTAACATCCCGCGGCCACTGTTTGTTTTCTTAGTTAAATGCAGATTAAAAACACTTTGACTGGAATGTGTGTTACAGATGTTTATTTAAATCAAATGTTTATTCAATGTAACAGTCAGCCTTTCTTTCAACAACTCCTGTGTCAGCTTAACCTGCCAATTTTCAAAAGTAATTTACATGGAGAACGTACTCAATTGTTGCCATTTCCGCTTGGATGTAAAGCATCGTTTAACTCTCTTACCGATACATTTGTAGGTACTGTAAGTTAGTGCTTCTTAACCAGGTGAATGCTTCACCCCAGGGTTAATGAATTTTTTGCAAGGGTGAATGAAAGAAGAGGAGTGAATGAAGGGTGAATGAAATTTCTGTTCCTAATTTTTGTATCCTCTGATAACATGCATTTGTCTTGTTTTTTTTACCCAAAACATACCAGCAATCGTGAATAAAATGGCTAACTTGAAGCTTTCAAACTCTGTCTTCAGCAGCCAGCAATTTATTACTTCAGAACAATACGTGCATTGGTACAACTAACCGCATCTGTTACATCATGAGGATATATTTTACCGTAAGATGCCATGTTTTGTTTAATCGAGTAGTGGAACCTTTGTTTTGCTCTTTGCGTGAGGGTCCTATACTCCTGTGCAAACATTATCTGCTAGAATCGCAGTACTTCGAAAGTTTCAGTCACATAAACACTCATCAGAGTAACCTTATCAGTCGAAATGCAGCTTAACTAATCGATGTACAGGAGTAGCTTGTTTGTGATATTTGTTTGTTACCAATTTGGGTGTTGGATCCAACATCTAATATATGTTTATATCTGAGATAGCTGCAGATTATCTACAAAATACGTATGAAAACACTTCGTTTTGATTCACCACCTTCGCATTTTATAGAAACAGGTTTAAAAAGGAACGTTAGCGACGACAATAAATTCGCTTCAAAAATTAGACTGCGAAAGTGGAGTGTTTTTCATCCCTTAAGTGAAAACTCGAGCCACGAACCGTCTGCTCCGTGCATGTTTTGCTATTTTAAATATAGAAACCAGTTTTTGGATTATTGAAAACTGTGTAGTCATTTACAAAACAAACATGACATTTATCGGAATAAGTCCTAGAAATTTTTCAATCAACAGCACGAATATTTGTGCAAATAATAAATTCCTTCCATTCATCAGTCGTAAATGACTGTTAGTAAAAAGCCCACTAACTAAATCTTTTTTTAATGTAACATGTGGCGTGCCCCAGGTATTTGTTGTTGGGCCTTTACTATTCCTTATATATATATATTTATGACATTGTGAAAACCTCCAACTTTAATACTTTTTATTTGCAGATGATATCAATTTGCATATTTCGGGGAAAAAAACACAAAATCATAGAAAAAACAATTAACCAGCTCAAAAAAATCTATCACTGGGTTCGTGCTAATGTATTATGCATCAATTATTCCAAAAGCAATTTCATGCTCATGAACAACCATAAGTATATTAATTTTTTAATGTCAATTAATCATCACCCAAATATCACAGCAAGGCAGCTTAAAATATCTTGGCATTATACTTGATGATAAACTTAATTGGAAGCCTCAAATTGAAAAGTTGGTAACACAGCTCTCCAAATCATGTGGAATGTTGTTCAAATTAAAACACTATAC
>JGI24159J19872_10013774_pt1 | contig 10497 bp, 10 predicted proteins | sample Ectturendosymbi4_FD_19872 | JGI IMG/M metagenome (IMG submission 19872)
CAATATCCTGTTCNCACGCGTTCAATTGCATAAAACTAAAATGGTGTTACCAAAGTGAAGAGGATTTGATAGCGTGCCGTAGCTCTGTTGCGTGATTTGCACCAATTACCGGTAATAACTTACATCCTGTCCGTCGGCATTCCAGTTTAAACCTACTCGTCAAAGCGTTTTCAAATGTTTCATTGTCACTGGTAAGTCATAAGTTACTGTACGTGGATCCTATTGAGTTTAAACGTGCTTCGTTGCTTCAGCACGTATTGAAAATCTACAATTTAAGGCAGCTATGTCCAAACCGTGGGCCGCATGCAGCCCAGCCGAAGGTTTTGTGAGGCTCAGCTAAGGTTTTCCCTGTAGTGTAAGCGGCCTACGTACTGGCAACCTGTCCTTATTTTGAAAATGTAAAATTTTACATATTTCACTCAGGTGGAGCTCAGTGCCACTTTATCACGTCTGTACTGCGTGTTGGGAGATGATCATACGTCCACTAACACTTTGGTGCAAAACTTTTTACTACTTTTCTTATTTCTACGCTTGTTCCATTGGCACTGAACTTGCCTATGAAATCACACTTACGGGGTGGTTACAGGTGCCAAACAGTCGTTACCATTGCAGTTAGGAATCGAACACTTTCTGTACATCAGCTTAAACTAAATTTGGTTTGCTAAGATCAAAGTAAATCATTCAATGTGCGGCCCTGGTTAAGAGAGTGACATAATTTGTGGCTCAGTAAGCAATTTCGGTTGGACATAACTGATTTACGGCAAAAAAATTAAAACTGTTTGCTTTGTTATACTCCAGGACCTTAATATACAGCCTTATTGACTGAAGTCAGTTTGCTTCACGTGTCAGTCCGGCGTCGTGCGTGCCAGTGGTTACCGTTCTATTACGTTAAAGCATGCAGTGGATAAACACTTTATCTGTTAGTGTGTCTTTACGAAAATGCAACCGAAATGCTTAAAAGTGGACTTTGAACAGTTCCACCCGCAAGTAACCAGTTCCATCCCTTTTTCCCTGCACTGTCCTCGCAGAGGCGGGAAAACTACTCTAAGTCGAGTCAGTTTGCTTGTTGCGAACGCAAACCTCCTATAACTTTGTTTGCAGTGTGCCTTGCCTGAAGAATAGCAGCAGTGAGAAGTGAACGTGAATCGCAAGCCTTACCTGTCAACTATGATTGAAACAAGTAACAACCACAGTCACTTGGCGCGGCGATTAGTTGCCTGGCTTAGATCACAAGCAGTCGTCGCTATTCACCTTTTGTTGCGAATATCCTGCTGTATCGCCGCAATGCCTGTTTTGTGGCCCTGAAAAAGGACGACCAGGATCACTTGCTCCCAGGGTTGCCAACCTGTCTTCACCAAAAAAAGCCAGACCTTGTCCTACAAAAATTCAGATAGCTGTTTTAAGGCATATACACAAAAACATGCATAACCAAACACAAAATAGACATTAAAACTCGTCACAAACATCGATATAATACAATTTCGATCTTCAGAAGCATTTTCTTACCCCATAATTACACTGTCGTATATTTGTTTCTTATCAATAACATCGATCATTTTTAGAGCAACAGTAAAATCTTGGCAATATTCTGTGCACCCTGCATGGTCATAGACTCTCGTCAGAAGAGATTTGTAATGAATATGCAGCTCAGACAATGTTGTGACAGAGCCAATGCTTTCCGACTGAAAAAAGCCAGATTTTGTCTGGCTTTTTTATTTCCAAAAAAGCCAAAAGTCTTCAAAAAGCCAGAATTTCAAACTCTCGCTTCAAAAAAGCCAAATTGGCCGGACTGTGACAGTTCGGCGATGGACGTTTCGGCGATGAAATGTGAAACGAGGTTTCCTTTGGGATGTCACCAAAGTGCAAAAGTTCGCACTGCCGTCGTCTGGGAAGCGTGTAAGCGCAAGAGTAAATCTAGCACTTGTCCCAGATCTTTCCAATTATGCTGTATTTACTGCGATTCATGATGCATACCATGGATTTGGAAATGCCATTCAAGGGCGTACGCAAGGAGGGGGTTGGGGTTAAGCTCTCCCCTTGAGCTTGATATTTTACAAAACTTTATTACCTGCGCACAGGAGATTAATTGCTTTCGCATACTTTTTGCTTGTTAATTTGTCGACTTAATGCAAATACCACGGAATAAATTGGCATGCAAATTTCAAGGAACATTGTAAATGGGCCAAAAAGTAATAATTATGTTTTGGTGGGAATTCGGGGTATCGTCTGCGTCCAGAAACCACCTCACCACTTTTTGCAGACCCTCCATTCACTACGCATGTTTAAGATTGTATTCCGCGATAGTTCACTTTATCCGAAACAATTGTCTGCTAAGGCTGATCAGCGCAAGCGCTGACCGCATTGGCTACATTAGCAATTTCTGTTGCATAATAGAACTGCTGCACGAGCTCAAAAACAGATTTTTTTATAGCATAGAAGCATTCAGGCATTTGATAATGTCTTAACAGGGAAAAAGGAAAACTAAAAGTTTGCTGGACTTATATACATAATAAAAAATTGAAATTTTCTTGCGTGGCCTTCTTCATTCGCATTCTCAATTCTTGTGTAGTTTTGCAAGATTCGATCTTGTAAACTGGCGGTCCAGTCGCACACTTTCTATGCTCGACTGCTCGTATTCGACAAGACATCAGCGCAGCCTCATTTTGCAGCTGTAAATTGCTCGGACGCAGTGATGAGTGTGCTTCACTCCCCTGTTTTAATGCGCAGCCTGATATTTTTGCAGTTATGAACTGCTGTGTCGTAGCGTTGAGTTTGTTTTTCTCCGATAGCCTAATTTGGAGCACTGATAGTTTATATTCAGTGCAATGAGACATTAAATAAGGGGAGTGGATGTAGAAAAATATGTACATCATGTCAACAAACTTCGCCAAAACGTTGGTTTGGAAACATGGAAATGACGTCAAACTGTGACGTTACAAACAGCGCACACCAAATATAAATGACCACCATATGACCCTCAACCAACCAACCCCATGAAAATTTTCTGCGTACGCCACTGATGCCATTACTGCATATTCGTACACCGATAGGCAACCCATGGCACGAAAGTACGATATATTCTTAGATTAGCTGTGAAATGCAATCAAAATTATACCTACCTGAAAGATCAAGCAATAGATGCTGTCCGGGCTTAACGTTTGTGTAAACTCACTTACGCTTCATGCCAGCAAAAATAAACGTCACAAGCCATGTTTCTTTACACACGTGGTCACAGTTGCACTAATTTCTTCCAAAATCCTCACGGTGGGGAAACTACACTGGCCACTGGCCATCAGGATAATAACAAAAACACTTATGAAGCAAACATCGTTTGTAGACTAACCTTCAAAGTATTTCAAAAACACACATTTTTTTCGCATAATGCATTTGCGACCACCATCGCCGAAACGTCCCGTCGCCGAAACGGCAGCGCCGAACTGTCCTAGACCGAAATCGGCAACCCTGCTTGTTCCTGTTGCTGAGGCATTCCGAGATTTCAGAGCAGAGTTTTGAAGCTTTTTTCACATTGCACTTTCTGAGATAAGTGATCAGCTACTCAAATCAACTAAAATCCACGCGATTTGATTCAGAATAAAATCTTCTAAATGGTAATCTATAAAGACAGAAACGAGTCTGCATACAAGTACTGACAAGGTGCGTTGCCTGAACCTGCTGAAAAGATTTTTTGTCAAAACGTGACCTACTGCATATCACAAGAAGAGACCAATTCTTGTAGGATGTGAGTTGTCTTCCACCTTTTTTCAAGAAATACCATTGCACTAAAAACTATTTTGTCACAGTACAACTTGTCCGATGGAGAATTTTTGCAGATTTTATTTTTTTCGTAGCGATTTTTGTGCAATTTATCCTTTGGAATGTTTTCCTGCTACCATTGGTGAAGCATTCAACCAGCAACAGATTCTGTTCCGTAATCACGTTCTTTAGCGATTTAGATGACGTGTCTCATTTCCATTCAAATAGAAGCATGTCTCGCTTTTGTTCAAATGTAAATTTTTATAAGATAAAAGTGAAAGTGCTCGTAGCGGTACCTTCATTGGTGATCTGCAAAATCCCCCTTAATCATTCGAAACCACCGAGCAGCGCGTAGTAAGTTTTACCAATCCCTATGGTAATGGCGGTTGTTTTTGTGTCTGTCTCTTGCAAGGTTTGTAGTGATGGTTCCCAAACTTTTTCTGATCGCATACCATTTGCGGGTCCCGTACTGTCAGCACGTAACACCTTGTTCCAGGAAAAGTCAACCTTCCAAATATTATTCGATCAAAAGTTTGGAAACAATTTCGACCTGAACAAAATGGCTGTGAGAATCTTTGTGGCCATATTCAAAGCTAACAAGGAAGTACACAAAAACTCAGGAATTTTTTAACAGAACCCGATCAGTAAAAAGCATAGCTGTGAATATATATACACATATATATATTTTGTCTGGAGAAACAGAAAGTAGGCCTATTCGTGTACCACCTTGAAAGCCTTCGCGTACCACTAGTGCTACGCGTACCACAGTTTGGGAACCACTGGTTTATAGTAACCGTCAACTTGGAGGAACGAAACAGCTTTTGTTGGGAATCAAATGAAAGCAACGACGGAGTAACTGCCCTCGAAATTGTACAGTACGTCAGAAAAGAGTCATGGTGTGAGTTTTTTGAAGGATTTCGTAAACATTTACAGCATCTGAAAACGCTTTTGTTTGCCTGCTCAGAAAGCATAAGCGTTTTGTTTTGTGGATGAAACTCTTGCTCCTTTTGCTGATATGTTTCCAAGTCCACAAAAATTATGATGATGCGTATTTCAATTGAACAAGATTTTCCTATTTAGAAGGCATTATCTCGAAGTACTTTCAATTCAGAATTATGATGAAATTTGCTTCCAAAAAGAAACCTGACGAAACAGAGTAATAAATAATAACCGCTTTCGTTCATCGATCTCATTCGCGATTGTAGATGAACGGTGGATGTCTGCTCAGGACATATACCAAGATGTCAAGCAAGCTGAATATCTGAGAAAGCCCAAGATATGCAATGATTTGAAAAATTTGTTTTCCCACGTGCAACGTGCCATGTGCGGTGTTTCTGTGATCAACTACAACAACTATCCCATTCCTCTGTTGCTTGCAGCAGCTGCCACTCAAGAAATAAAGAGAGCTTGTACTGGTTAATTGCCTTGTCAGTTTTACCACGATGAACAGCATATACTTGTTGATCAATTTTTTATCATGTGCAAATCCCCGCTAAGATGATAAGATGATTCACATGTTTAGGCCTATCGTTTCAGCAACCCAGGACGCAAACACCCAGCGAATCCGATCGAGTCAGATGAAAGCCATGAAAGTCAATGACGGCATTGTTAGTTTTCTGTGACGACAACACAGTGAACAAACGAACAGTAACGACTCCTAGCAAATTGGCAAAGTTAAATAGCAACACCTATCCATTAGCGTGCCTTTACTCATCACTGCGGAAAGCTTCTTGGATTTGAAAAGCGCTTGTGATTCATCACTTTCAAAAGCGTAAAAATGAGACTGGGAAGCATCTGCACGGGTACGGAAAGAGGCAATCGTTGGCACTATGTTACACGACCGATTGAAAAACCATTACAACTCATGTAGAAAAGCTGTAACTAGTCCTGGGCATTGGCACTGCAAGCTAAAAATTTTCAGAGTAAATAAATGCTCAAAATGGTGTGAAACTTTAATGGGCTTCTTTCGCTTACCAGCGAGGTTTTCGCTGTCAGTCCAACAAAAAATCATATAAGGTACGTTTTAAAAGTAGATGTGTCGTTGTTCAACGCAAAACTATTGTATGCAATCACCCCAAAATTGGTCAAAAATATTGAAATTTGGCTTAGTTTTTGCTGTTACCAGATGTCACCGAAACAAGTGGCTGAAGTGCTTGAAAACATCTTTCACAAACCATATTATTTGGCAAACATATTGCGTAGATACACGAGAGCAGTGTTTCTCAACATTTTCCATCGCGCGGAACCACGAATACTCCAAAGGACAATGAACAAAACAATAGACGGCTTACACATGAACGAAATATACAAGTCTGTTGTTCGCGTCAATGGACGTGCACAGTTTTAGTAGAAAATTCCGTGGAAAATATGGACTATTACATCATAAAGGTACTGTACTGGAATTACCTAGTTAGAGGTGCATGTCAGACTACAGTTGTGGTGCGACTGAATAAAGTCCCAAATGGGAGGACAAGAACTAGCACATTTTCTTGATTGGATTTTGATTTACGGACCCCCTAAAACACATTCATGGACCCCTAAGCGGTTGGCGGACCCCAGGTTAAGAACCCCTATAACAGGCCCGTTGCCACGGGGGCATTCGGCGGCAGTGCCCCCCAATTTTTTGTCCCCCCAAATTTTGTTGTGGCCAGAAAAATTTGTTTTATACATATAATAAAAAGAGAAATCTTTCCCCCCTAAAAATTTTTTTCCCCCAAACCTTAAAAGCTGGCAACGGGCCTGCCCTACACCAGAGCAATTTATCCCTCTAAGTACAGTGAATGCACGTATTTCAATTGCACAAACTAGTCTAAAAATTGACAAAGGTTGGCAATATTAGTTTTTGGAGTTCACACCAGAAAATATCGTTATTCACTACAAAGCTTCAAGTTGTCGGGTTTCATATGACAACCAAATGGTAGTTTAAGCTTATCATTTACGAAAGAACATAAAAACTAACAGGCTTGAATAATTTCTGATCTAGTTCTTCACTTTTGTTCCCCCTTTTCCCAGCTTGAAACCCACTAAGAATCTGAAGCTGGCGAGTGGCCTTGATCTGAGTCGATCGTTAACCAGAACAAAAGCTTGAACATGGCAATAAACAAATTGAAAAACTTTTTTGTAATGTTAACCTGTGTGGAAATTAAGGCCTGTCGAGTCTTTCTTCGATTTGTTTCCTCTCAGTTATTCACGCTGTCTCCCCAAAGACCTACATCAATCAAAAAGGTTCAAATAATTCAAAAAATGAATTTTTTATTATGGTTTTTTTTTTACTAGTTTCCGACTCGCATGAAACCTTTATCACGACTCGCAGCAAACTCCTCGCCCAACCATAGGCGTAGCCAAGGGGGCCAAACGGGCCATGCCTCCCAAAATTTTTAGCATACCTTGTTATTTTGTGCTTCGAGAGGCAGTGTCCCAAACCAAATACTGTTGCTCGCTAAAGTCAACCTATTTGGCCCCCCCCCAAATTTTGGGCTGGCTACGTGACTGCGCTCAACTTGCCCCACTCTTTATTACGATAACACTCGCACTAACCATCGTTTCCCGAACAGTAGCTCACTGATGATCTACGTACGGAACAGCAGACAAGAGACCGAAAAGAAACAATTTCGTCTTCATTATAAGAGTATTAAAACCTTGCTTCACTGCTAAATGCGAAACGTTGTCCGAAGCAGGAACTGATAGCGGGTGAACTGCGAATTACGTATGCTTTGACAAGGCGCGCCGAAGGTATTCATTATAAAATGTAACACAGGTGATCAGGACAAGCTCAAGTTGTCGAAAAAGATGTTGTCGATAGTATATGAACGAATATACCCTGTACACATTCCTCACAACTTAGAAAGAAAAGACCGTTGAGGTTAAGGCAGGAACTCTGCAAACGGTTACCGTGCATTATATCACGTTCTTTGATGAACTGGACGCATTCGTCACAGTTCCACGCTTGTAAAAGTTTGTGATTACATCTCAGGACAGGGTAAATTCCACTCAACCAAATTCCAACAGACTCATTTTTCTTGAAAGCAATCGCTTTTAAACTTCTTGCCCACAACTTTCAAAAATTCGAAAGTCGCGTGATGGTATTTGCAGCGGTTATATGATTCTCCCTGATCCAGGGGTGGGCAAACTTTTTTCAAGGAGGGGAGGGCTACATTGTTATGTCAGTTACCAGCGAAGGGCCATATTCTACAAATTATACTTTATTATATAAAATATAATATAACCAGTGGCGTAACTTGAGGTTTGGGCCAGGGGGTGAAACTTAGCTGAATAGGGCCCACTGGCCACTGCAGGGGGCCCACTAGCCAATACTCAGAAAAAAACTCGATAAATGATAGTAAATCCGGGTTTGGATGGCTATACTACAACCTTAAATCATCGGAAAATACTCCGAAAAACGCAAAAAAGAACAACCTAATGAAAACCAGAAAAATACTAAAACCGAAATATAAGCAAATGGGGGTCTGGATTTTACATTTAGCCTGCCAGGGGGGCGTTTCGCACCCATGCCCCGTCATTTACGCCACTGAATGTAACACTATTTCGATATTGTTTTCTGCTTATTTATATTGTGGATTCTAGATCTATATTTGCGTGCTAAGATCACTATGCGCTCGTGATTACCATACTGCATGCTTTTCGAGTAGAAACGACTTGTGATAAGTCAGTGATACTCGATCAGAACAAAAAATACTAAAATTATGCTTTGTGTATGCGAGGGCCGAAAAATATGTTCAGCGGGTCGTATGCGGCCCACGAGTCTTATAGTTTGTCCATCCCTGCCCAACCGAACATTAATCGTTTGCAAGTATTTCGTTATTTATAAAAATAATAATTATATATTTCAGACTCGTGGTCCACATCACAGGCGCAATCACACAATATATTTGACTACCTTGATGTGATTTCTAGCTCTGAACAACATTTTCGAAATGTACGAAATGTCGAAATATCGTTTCTTACATTAACAGCAGTGCAGGTGAAACAATCATTTTTGATCATATATGGCGTATTGGTTAAGTGTTGCTTGCGAAGAGCAACTGTCGACTTTTCGGTACAACGTGGGTTGAGCCTACTTTTTCATCAGTATATTAACCCAGGGTTGTGTAAACATACTTTGCAGGAAGCATGCGAAAAAAGCACTGTCTTCTCTTTTTCTTGTACCTACAGTATTTCTTATGGCCTCACTCATTTCAACAGTGTTCAGCATAACATGCGTTTCAAGGAATTTGCTTTGCACTGCACTATGACTTTATTACATGCAGATTAACGGCCCGTCGGGGCACATCTTAGACGTTGCTTAGCACAGATTACTATTGGGTATACCAAAAACTTATTGCTCATAGCCAGAGCCGAATTAAGGCTCAGCTGGCCCTAAGGCATATTTTGATGAGTGGCCTGAAAATGCGGATATTTCCGGCTCAAAGAAAAAAAAGTTGGACCTAGCAACAGAAAATATATTACACAATATTTCAGAGCAGCTAATATTTTTAACAGTAATTATGATAAGTAGCCTTTATATGTCCAGCTAGATTACAACTTTCCGCGCTTTTGAAACAGCAAATTCATCAACTATTTTTTTAAGTCAATGTTTTAAGCAAATTACTTTCGATACGCAAAAGTGCCAGTGTACCAAGACGTTGTTGACCCATTGTTCATCGTTTGACACGTAGGTGTAGGAGCAAGCAAATTCTTGGGGGTGCAAAGGATTTTTGCCCAAATTTTCCCAAACTTGCCAAAAAAGTTGTGGTGCAACTTTTGCCGACCGTTTTTGTGGTGTGGCCCCCCAAAAAATGGTCTTCACTTGTTTTTCTGCAAACCTTGGGCGCCATTTTTTGATGTCAAACAACGTTGGGCGCCATTTTGCCCAGATTTTCTAGGATTTTTCCTAGATATTTAGGTATTTTATTCGGATTTTCAGGGATTTTGCCAAAATTTTCAGAATTTTTGCCAACATTTTCAGGGATTTTGCTTGGATTTTCAACAAATCAAAACTTTTGGGGGTGCGCTTACACCCCCTGCACCCCCGCCTCCTACATCACTGGTTTAACATCTTTATTATTTCTTTTCAGTTGCGAAAAAGAGCGTTCCCCAGAGCAATTCGTAGCCATTAGAGATAAGTAAATTCGGAGTGCTGCTTCCTTGTTCGGAAATGCACGATAAACGCCAGCAGTATACAGCATTTGAAACATTATCTGGGCAGTTCCAGTTGATGCTATTTCATCGTGTCCTTGCTCTTTGATCCAACGTATACATTGACGAAATGTTTCTGGGAAATCGGATGACAGGTCCTTCGAATACATACCAACAAGCCTTGTGATAGCATTAGAAATATCAACATCTTCATCTGACGTAGATTGAAACTCAGTTAAAACACCAAATATCTGCAGCACCAGGGAATATGCCTCAATACGTTTCTCTAGGGCGCTCTTCAGTTGATCAGTGATGACATAAAAGGTGGTGACTTTAAACGTATGCTGGCTCGACATCCCTTCCACAGCATCTCTGGCATCTCCATCAGTGAGATATCTCTTGCGCTTGGGTACTTGCTGACTTTCAGATTTGTATGTACTGCTGCCTCAGCGATCACTTGCCTGCTTCTCATAATAGTCAAACTTCCCTCGGCATTCATCCAAGAATTTATCCAAGCTCTTCAGCAGGACAATAGCTGGTGTTAGTTCGATGGTATTACTTTACAGCAACTTACTACTGCTGTTGAAGCGCTGCAAAATGTCATTCCAA
>JGI24159J19872_10013775_pt1 | contig 10496 bp, 2 predicted proteins | sample Ectturendosymbi4_FD_19872 | JGI IMG/M metagenome (IMG submission 19872)
TTGCAAATTGTGCACATCATTTTGCAGCCAGTGTGCAAATTGCAAACAGCACATTGATCATTTACAGCCGTTTGGGTGAGATGGTAAAGTAAAGGATGTCATAAGACTAGCATTTGTAAACAGTGTGAATGCCAAGCATAATAGTAACTCACCACCACAGAATATTATCATGAAGTCTGAATCATGAAACATATTACTTGATACGATGCAAGTCGTCTTCTGTTTGGATTGTAATGACTGCATGCTCTTCATTTTTTCTGAGATGGATCCTCCCATTGTTAGTCCACAGATATTTCCAATGTAAATCATTTCTTTTTGATTGGCTTGAGCAAGAAAGTGTTTTTTACGACTGGTAAGATTTTCATTGAAAAAAACTCTGTCAATCCGAGGAGCATCGAATTCAGCAGATTTCAGTTTTTTTCTTGACCTGTATATGTTGTTCCTGTTTNTTTCTAGCTATGAATCTGACCATAATACTAGGACACTTTTTGTTTTGATCAGTTTTAGGTTTTCCTCTGAGTCTGTGTGCAATATCAATAGCANGTTTGGTAATTGTTGTGTCAATTTCTTTGAAAACTTNCAGCACTTTTTCTTCGACGTCAGCATTGGTTTCATTGTCTGGCATTGGTATACCATGGATTTCCAAGTTTTGTCTTCGGCCATACTGTTCCAGTTCATTCAGTTGGGAATCCAGTTTGGCATTTTTTTCTTCAAGATCCCTGTTTCTTTTCTTGAGTGGAGCATTTTCTTCTTTGAGTTGATCCGTATTGCTTCTGATAGTGGTGATCTCATATATGTTAGATAGTTGATTTTCAAAACTTTCACATTTGCTGGGTAAGTCTTTTAGGCCACCTAATTTTTTCAATTCAGTCTTCATTTCATTTAGCTGAGATGAAATCATTTGTATCTTCATCAAGTTTTGCCTCCATATCCTGGTTATAGCTATTGTTATGGGTTGATGGATTGTGTTTGCCTCTTCCATTATATGCCATGGTTATAATTCAGTTTGCAATTTATTAAGGCTAGGGTAGATCAGCAGGAGTATATCAACGGCACAATAACAACTGCAGATTTCAAAGGTAGCCTAGCAGCGTGCACAATGGTAGGCCAGCAGAAATAGTCAATAATAACAGTAGTGAAGTGGAAGAGCAGTAGTCCAGCAGAAGCAATCCAGTAATTCACAGAATCAGCAAACACTAAACAGTAGTCTAGTGGAGGAGCAGTAGTCCAACAGAATCAGTCCAGTAATTCACAGAATCAGTAAACACTATTTTTAAACAAACCTACCTAGTCCAACAAACCTTATTCAAATAGAACGTTACATGTTTCTTTCATGAAGATATGTTTATGGTATGATTTTCAACCCAACCAAGATGATTTTAAGGTTTTGTCGCATAAGAAGGATTGAAACAATGAAAAATTGAATATGAGATTAATGCAAAGCGCATGACCAAATGCTTGTTTTTTGATAAGTCTATATGGATAATTTTTTGTACAGTGAATGGAACAAAGTTTCAATCACCATTGCTTGGCAACTTTTGCAAAAATGGCGGCTGGTCGTACTGCGAACCGAAATGACGTGGCGAGATCTCTCTACTCCAGAGCATTAGCTGGCTACTGTCGGATTGCGAATTCGCAACTTCTTAAGTGGTCCACGTCAAATAAATCGTGTGCCTAACGCTTCCTGCTGTTCTGTCGGCAATCGGTGGCTTTGGCTAGAAGTTGGTTGTTTTGGCCGTCTGTGTCTTTGATAACAAAAATATTGTAAAATGGATAAATTTCACATGTCCTCTAAACAAAGTTACATATGTCAGACCGACTAAGTGTACAGTCTACACACTATGTGAACTTACGGTAGTTGTATATTTCCGAAAACAAAGCCACAACCCCTTATCACCGTGGTTCGTACAGCAAGGTTAAGGAGTAGTTGTCGCCGTAGATGAACACAACTGTTGATTTATTTAGTCATTCTAGCGTAAGACATTTAAACATTTTTTAAAATCCATCACTATATAACAAAATCTAATCGACGGGGAAAAAATTCATTTTAGTTTCATTTTACTTATATGCGCTTTATCGAGAAAGCAGGTTGCAAGTGGTCTATAAGTCATGGCAGTGTCAATGTCCTCGGCCCTTACAAAATAAAAAACATCTTCCAACTTTTGTTAGATTTTGCTGCTGATTCTTTCATTGTAGTTGATTAATTTTTAATAATACTGAAGGTTAGGGTGGCAATTAGCATCAGATCAAAGTTGAAACACTTTTAGACGATTCATAGGTCGAAATCTGATTTTTTCAGGAGAGTGATTTTTTACTCGCACGCAAGTTAATGTGAAATCATTAATGAGAAAGTTCAGGATCCACATATTTGGGATTGCACCTTCACAATATATATTTAATTACCACAAATAAATGTCATCTGTACAATATATGTCAAATTTGCTTAACAGTGTCTGTGGTGTAATTACGTTCAGTGGCGCATCTAGTCTGGAAAAAAGGGGTCTGTCGCGGAAGGCAGCTTTTGATATCACTTTTCAGCATAAAACTACACTTTCTCTTAAGACTAGAAATCGACCGATGAATTTCGCGATGTTGCCAAAGTATTATATCAGCAAAATTCTGCGGATATACAGCATATCGGAAATATTTGCTCATAAAAGCCGCTAGGCTAGTTTTCTGCACGGAGTGTTCGGAAATCCAAGTTACTACTTCGTCTTTGATTAATTAACGCAAATTCTCTGTACTATTCCTTACGACGCGCAGCCCTCCGACTGCATCAACAGGGTTACAGACATTTTCTTAACACTATTGTTTGCTAACCCATAACACTTGTTGCAACACTACATCCAGAGTAGGACATTGAATCGAACCCTGGCCAAGTCCAGGTAAAGTACGAAAGTTTTGTGGCATGCACACGCCCTCAAACAAACACTGTAAATTCCGAGCACTCAGTCACAAGTAAAATGCCGTTGTAGTGTTCAAAGAATAAGGGCGAATACAGCATAAACAACCTGACTGCATCAAAGCGCGCAACTATACGTTGTTAGACTTTCTGCATCGTTCAAGAAAGAGGTAGGCTACATATTTTATCACAATAAGGCGTCAAAGGTAGGAATGTTGCATAGAACCTGATGACTACTAACACTCGCTCGTCACGGCAGGTTGCATAGAGCCCTGCACCCAAAATTATAGGCCACTGATTACTTGACAATTTTTGGCCAATATTTGGTGCAACATTATTTTGCAGCATTAGATGGAAAACTGGTAGCCTACTCACAGGTATGCATATTCCCACTCTAGCCCGCATGCTTAATGTGTTGCAGTTTCTTGTTTTAGACTTAGGAGAACTTTTGCAAATTCTTTGCTTTATTCACTCTTCACAGCTTGGCCACCGGACATTACTTCGCTGAGTGAATACAGATTACTCCGACTAATTGTATATTGCTTAAACGCTATAACCACGTTTTCGCCCAAGGTTCCAGAATCTCAAACCAAAACCATTCATCATGAAAAACATAGTACAGTTAATCGCATAAACCAAATATTCCAATATAAATATTATTTGTATTTGTGCACGTAAACACTCTACGCCACTTAGTGTGAGTGAAAGACGCGGTTCCGAGATTAAAGCAGCTGACTGTCGCCATTGCCATTGGGATGGCCAGAACGCAAAGTTACGATCTTTCTTTGGCCAAGAAGTCGATATCGTACGGCAGCTTGTAGCTGCCAAGCCGCATTTAACAACTTAATCTCACATTTAACATGAATGTGGCTCAAGTGCAGTTGAACCGCCATGAATATACATCATCGCATCACAGAAGACCACGGCGGGAGTACTGCAGAAAATTTGTATCATGCAGGTGTACAGCCACATTGCAGAAAGCTCGTCGATTTACAGAACGCCACAGCGGTATCCCACGCTGCGTGGAGCTGTGCAAATTGTATACATTCATGTTTATCTGGAATTAGGCGAGTCGTTCTGCGATGCAGCCGACCAGCTTGAAATTCTATGTGCACCATGCTGTTCTCAAATGCGAGAACGGCACAGATGTTATTGCTGAAGGTACTTAGCATGCCGACTAAACAGTCCACCTAGTTTCGCCCCTGAATGTTTGTACGTAGACTCGAATTCGGTCTGAAAAATTTCAAGAAACTCAATCCCGACGTCCATCTCTGCTAGAACTAAACCAAACAAAAGGTAGCAGCGTAAAAGTAGCACTTGTGTAACGTTTGAAAAGGACACATTCCCGTTCAAAAACTTTCCATGTTGTAGAGCATGGAACCCCCCTGAAAGGGTTGAACGTTTTTAATTGAGAGCGTTTGATTCGCCGGAGACAAGACTTTTACTAAAAACTAGTCAAAATGTTAGAAATCCTCTGTTTCTGGTTTTTGCACTTAGCGTTGCTTGTTAATTCTAAACAAAGATACATATTTTTTAAATTGGCACTTCGCCGTCAACAAGTCTCAACGAAAAAATAACAAACTCCTCTTTAACTCATACATCTTGTGTGAAAAAAATGCGCAGAACATTTAAATGCGACGACAAGCAACAACAAAAAGATAAACAGTGACTGCAGCTTTAATCTATTCATTCTGAAAAACTGACTTTCTTGTCTATGGCAGCTTGCGATTACTTACGATTTTAATTTGTGTTTCTGAGATTTAATAGGTTACTGCAACGTCCCAATAAATAGGGGTAGAAGCGATGTTCCTACCAGTCAGATTTGCTGTCTAACTATCATAACTGGATTTGCAAGCAGAATATTCTTCATTCTGTGAAGTCCACACGCAAAATCACCCATAAGCAGAATACATAAGCAAAGTGCGGTGTTGGATTTGAACACATAAGCAAAGTGCGGTGACACTTTTCTCTCGGTATGCAACATATTTCGTAACCGTGTGGAAAATGACACCACAAGAAATAGAATGTTTACACGGTGAACCATCCTAAAATCGGATGTCTTGCGTTCTATGCCACCTGCTGGTATCAGTGGACCCAGTAGCGTGCAGAGATCTGGTGATGCTCCGGGGCGACTGCTTGATCGTATGCCTCCCTACCAAATTGTAGCATTGAATAGTGCGTAATCTATATTGCACTTGAACAAGAAATTATTGGGGCCGCCAGTATGATTGCGCTTTTTATGTTTACGTGCTTTGGATGAACACCAACACACACGGTCAATCGAAACCAAGTAGCGACTTTGCTCCAAGACACCGCCTCCCGAAAAAAAGCCTTATGAAAACGTTACGCGCCTATAGGACGTAGATCCTGTTGTCCTCTTTTTGAGCGACTAAGTGATGTATGTAGCTCATAACCTTTAACGCTAGGTTCTCTCAACGCGTATGAAACATCTTTGTTTTATTTGCCAGTAAACGCTGTGCAGTTTGACTGCGGCAGCATTTCTTTACACTATTTTCATTAACGTTGCTTCCATTATCACAAATAACTATATATAACAAATGCTGTAATTGCTAACCAGTGTCTATAGCGTAATTGCGTAAAAAAATGGCTTCGAAACGTGATTGCTTCTTAGGGAAGGTTTGAGGTTCAAGCCACATAAAATATACATCACCCCATATTCACGCATTTAGTTTTACAACTGTACAAAAACAAAAATCTAAGACTTTCATTCAAGTCTACGGCAAAAACTGCGGATAGGAATAAGTTATATTTCTAGCACGCCAGAGATATCTGAGAGGAGTTTTGCAAGATTATATCACGATTTGGTGGGGTATAGCAAACTGGTGCGCCAGAAGCAGCTGCGAAATGCGTTACTCCTTTTTATACTTGCGGTTAGCAAAGGCCGGCAATAAGCATGTTACGAATATATTTGTTTCTACAGGCAATTAACGCTACGACGTTTTGTGTGACCGTGTTCACCGCCTCGTAAGAAACACATCGCGTAAATCTTTTCCTGCACGATCAAAATGCATCGGGTACTTGTGGCAAACAGACAACTCCCAGTTTCCTACAAAACAATGTCACTGCAGGGAAAAGAGTGACCTGGTTTCTCGTAGCTGACATGTGTGTTTGCCTTTAAGCTTAGAGAAATGGACTGTTTGTTGGAATTGCATGAACAAATGATACTAGTGCGATTAAAACAAAACGATGGCAAAAATTGATTGAAATTATTTAAGAAAAATTGCAAACTCACTTAGAAAATAAGGGCGTTGAATAATTTCACGAGAAATTTAAGGAGTGGGTATCAGCAGATCTTGACGTCCCGCGACCTACCAAAACGAAACTGGTTGTGTTTATGAAAGGCGAGTTCGTGAGTACGTTATGCTTTTAATTTTCCATCAATCTCGTTTTGCTCCAAAGTGTGATGCAACGTTTTAGGTAAAAAATATTTCTGCTTCATATTGAAGTCTAATCAATTTTATGCAGACAATGTACTTAATTTTTTTCACGAAAAAGTTGATAAATAACCTCTGGCAGGATTTGTCATGTGGTTCATTCAAAAAAAAGCATTTGCCGTGGTTTTTCAAGTTTGCAAGCGATATGACTACTGCCTTACCCATCTTCAAACTCATGTATGATGTTTCATGGTACAGCACTACTTTTTTAACTCTTTGTTTCACCATGACTTTGCATCTTTTCTTAGTAAGAGTACACTGTAGTGTTTATATCATAAACTCTCTTCTCGCAACTTGCTGTATGTGCAGGTGAGTATCAGGTTTATTCAATTGTAAGCCGCGGCTTATAAAGTTTTTTCATTTCATGCGGTTAAAAATCACGGGCGGCTTACACTTTTTATTTCTTTACTTTATCGAAGGGTGTAGATGACGCTCAGTCTTTCCTTGGCTACGTTTTGTCGACCAAACTTTTCTTTCGCAATCGATTTTCTTCAGCATGTGTACATCCGTCAAAAGAGCGATTATGATAAACAGAAAGCACTTGTAGTGGCGTAACCATCATTTAATACCGGGATTGCCAACGGGAAACGCAGTGGTATGCGAACGTCGCGAATCCATCTCAGAGGCTTGGGCAACCTATGTTCAAGTGCGGTTTACAATTAAGGGCAGCTTACATCAAGTTTTAACACCATTTCGGACTGCTTGCAATCAAAGGCGACAAACAATCGAGTGAATTTTGCAGGCACATAATCGACTACTGGAAAAAGCAAAAACAGAACGTTGCGCATCGGCGAAAACAAATTTTACAAACGATGACGTCATGAAATACGTCATAAGAACCCTCCAGTGAAAATTGTCCCGCCCCCCTCCCCTTCAATCCGGCTCTGGTTGGAATCAACTGTTTTGAAAATGAATGACATTTTTTACAAATGCAATTGTATTCGTTTACTTTGTTCGTTTTTTTTGTGCTAACTAGATTGTCCGTTTATTTCATTAACATTGTAATGTTTTTAAATCAGAATAATATTTTGAGCAACACTGAAATCACAAGTGAGGTGCAATTTTTAGGTTACATTCCTGTTGGGAGGCGATTGAACAAAAATGGTTGAAGACCACTGGTCTCGATATAGCAGTGATCAAATTTGTTGATGAGTCTGAAAGGATTAACTGCTCTCTGTGTTCTACATGTGAACTGTGCAGTACTGTGTTTTTTCTTGGTAAAAATACATATTTTGTGTGACTCTTCTAGATGAATGGCAATATCTCAAATTTGTAGAGATTTTTGCGTTATGTTTATTGCTTGTTTCATATCAATGTGCTTTCACGAGTTTAGCTGCCAAGAAATCTACGCGATTACTTATGTTTTCCAGAAAAAATTAACATTTTTCATTTCCCAATGTCCGAATAAGAAGGAATTCATTTCACTAAGAGGCAGTTGCAGACTGCAAAGCTGTTTTGTTCGCAAAGACATGTCTGTCATTTGTCCCAGAATAGCAGAAAAACTCGCCGTAGCAGTATTCACTGGCCTGCTTTTTTAGACATTATGAACGAATTGGCCAAATTCTTTAAGTCATTTAAAAAAATATTACGTCTATGACCGAAAAATTAAACCTAGCTGTGCGAAGTCAAAGAATAAAAAGTACATTGCAAGATTACTGGAGAATTTCCGAACCAAATTTGACGATTTGCAGGAGTAAAATCCATACTTATAAAATCAATCGGCGTTAATGTAGTTCGGTAATAATGTTTATTTCGTAAGTGCTAAGGGCGTTTGCACACTCGTTAACAGATAGCTGGCCATCATATGGTATATGGTATACGTATGGTATACGTATTTGATCAAACGCGTACCCATAATTTTTTGAGGGCAAACGACAACCGCGTCTCAAGATGTAACTATTTAATGCCCATTAACTTTAAGCCATCGTCCGTAAAAGATGCATTTGTCTGGCGTTTTTTCATGAACAATTCTGTTCAGATTTCAACCGCCAAATAAAAAGTATGTTTTCGTTGACAAGTCTTAAAATTTAATTTTCATTGAATTTCCAAGATTCTACTTTGCATCAAAGCCACCATTTGCTCGTAAAACTTTTGTGGTGTGCTCTAGTTATAGACACGTGTCGAAATCTCATACAAATATTCGCTTGCTACGGTTGCATTGCGAGCTGGTAACTTCTTAGTGCAATCTCAGGATGCATTCCGTCAATTGCATTTCGCCATCCTGGTGCCTAACGCTTTCTGCTCTTATGTCTCCAATTTGAAACGAGACCTCGATGTCTGTGGCCGTCATGAATCAGGCAAAATATAACGGCATGAATGGGACAAAATATCTACACGTTTTAAAGGAAAAGTTAAAACTGCATATGTCTGTTCAAAAGTTAAAACTGCATGTGCCTGTTCAAGAATCTCTTTTTAAGAGAAAATCGATCACTAGTTGAGCTAGCCTGGAAATAGTGCTGCCTTAAATCCCATTTAAAATTTGTTGATGCTCTTAAACAATAAAATGTGAGAGAAAAACAAATGAAAAGCCTATGATAATCATTTGTTTACTGCTAATATAGACTTGAGAACCATGGATTAAAGAAGCACCAGAATACTGCAACAAGCTTGTGGACCGCATGCCTAACGGATTGAAACGGTATTTAGGGGCAATAGAGATCACACAAAATACTAATATTTTTGCAAAACTGTTCCATTTTTGGTGTTTGTGGTTGTTTTTACGCATTTCACGCAAATATTGGTGTTTAATTCAAATTCAAATAACTTTTTGGTTAAATATGAGTAAAATGTAAAAAAAACTTAATATATGTAAGCGGTCTTAAAGTTTTTCACAGCATTGCACTTCGAGCGATGAACCAACTATTTGGAGGTTTTAACTACTTGTTTTGGCCATATTTGCTTTTTGTAGAAAATGTTGCTACCAACCAGCTTTGAATGCCCTTATTAACTAAACCTTAAAATATTCACATGGCACTAACACTTGAAATGTGTATGTGAGAATGTTTATTATCACAAACAGTTGCTTTACTAAATTATGATGGTTCTGACTATCGATCTTCATAACACTAGCAAACCAATTTTGTGTTGATAATCGCCTTGCAGCAACTTGTGAAAACCACAGGCAGGTACTCTTGCGTGACATATGTAGACATCTGCAGTTGCCTGATAGTTTGTTCTGTCGTTGAATCGAATGTAAGATGATCACAGGCGAGTTGTGATCTGCATTTCATACACACAGTAAGATGAGGCAGTTTTCTTGTACGACATAAAGTTTGCGCCAGCGCGTCTGCCAAAAGGAGCCACATGACATGGCTTACTTTAGGACTTTCAGCGGATTGACAGCGCTCTATTCCCCTGGCCGAATGTAATCGACATCAAACGAGATCATATCCTCTTCACGGAAAACGAAGGAACTNGCGTCGCCGCAATGGTTGTTGCGCCAGAGGGCACATGTCCTTTTGGCGGGCGATTTTGAAACGNAGCGTTTTGGCACTGCTTTTTTCTGCGCTGTTCCCAAAAGCACCGATGTCATCAAGCTCTTTTCACTCAGTAATGTTCTGTCCAGGGTAAAGAATGTTTGAAAAATAATCGCGTCTTCAGTAAGCGTTCTCAAAAATGAAATACTGTCTTAGTCGGTAAACGTCGTGAATCGTTTTAGGAAGGTAACTTGAGCTACTGCAGTGCAGTTAATTTAAAAAGTAGGCCTAATTTGTCTAAATAAAAATACTCATCTTTAAAGACTGCAGCGAGAATTTGCAAAATGTGATGTCTGCTTAACGGACATTAACGTTTTAGTTTTTTAAGTAGCCTGCAATGAAGGTGTGAAGCATTGTCAATTGAATGGGTTTTGCAAAGGTTACACTATAATAGATCAGCTTCATTTCGAATGTAATGACTATGACTAGTACTGTATGTTTACATAGCATGCACTTGAATTTTTCAACTGTGCTGCTGCCGAGGTGTGACCTGGCAGCAATCTAGACATTGCAAGCTCAGGAGTAGTGGACCGATCAAGAGATCTTTCGATCGAATTATCACTAGACATGCACTGCGCCATGTTCCTGATTAGTTCTGCATAATCAGTTACGTTTCAATAGCTGCTACCATAAAGCATACTTTTCTTTATTTTGCGGAAAAGG
>JGI24159J19872_10013776_pt1 | contig 10496 bp, 7 predicted proteins | sample Ectturendosymbi4_FD_19872 | JGI IMG/M metagenome (IMG submission 19872)
AGAACATGGTGGAGTACATCCGGTGATTTATGGACTGTTACCTAATAAGACTGCAATGAGTTATCAGCTTTTTTTTGATATGTTGAAGGGACTTAGGACAAATTTGAATCCAGATTCAATTTCATGTAACTTTGAGATCGCGTTGTTTCGGATGATCTCAAACTCTTTCCCTAACGCCGAAACAAAGGGATGTTTTTTTCCACTTTGTGAAAAACTTTTAGGTGGCCTAAAAAAGTTTTTAAAAAGACACTCGCAGTGGATGGTTTAACGGCTCGATATAACAGAAAAACAAATTTTGCGCTACAAGGGCGTATGATCCCAGCGTTGGCGTTTGTGCCAATAAATGATGCAGAAGGCGCATTCGATGCGCCTTCCGCTGAGTGTTCACAGGAATTAATCCCCATGTTGGACTGGTTAGAAGATAGTTATATAGGTCGACTACATCGGCGTCGAGGCAGACCATAGACGGGTGCAGGCGGAACTCCAGATGGACTACCCAACCAGCTGGAAGCTCATAGATGGGCTAAGACGTGTGCAAAAAGGGCGTGATGCTTTTCATGAGCCTTTAGTAGCTGGAAACCCTCCGCCCAGGAAATTATCACGTTGCAGAATGTGCGATGAGAGGATTCTGCGAGTGGTTCAGGGATATGCCAATTATGGTGTGACCGGATATCTGCGCGGAATTGCCCACAATTTCCAAATGTACGAGTTCAATTTCTGATGTTTTTAGCGGGTATTTGTGTGATTGCGAACATGTAATGTGTCATTATAATGTGTGATTGTCAACGTCACGTAGTAGAAAAAACAGTCAAAACTGCATCGCCTACATAAGATGTTTGTTTTTGTTGTCATTTTAAGGGTCAGGAGCCAGTGTACTTCCCCGTCCGCCAGGATTTTGGAAGAGCTTAGTACGAAACACAGCATCACTATGTATGCATCATGAATCCCATTAAATACAGCATAACTGGAACAAGTGCTAGACCGAATCTTGCGTCCTCACGCTTCACGACGGCAGTGCGAACTTTTGCACTTTGGTGACATTCCAAAGGAAAACACATTTCACATTTCATCGCCGAACTGTCCCATTCTGGGCTAGCCCAGTGCACATGTCATTAGACCTACTTAATAATGTTATCTGTGCTGGAACTGCGGGGTGAGACTATTGATTGCTTATACTCACTGCAGGCCTAGGTCGAAATTTTAAAAAATTGCGAAATGGAGCTTACTCCTTGAAAAAGTGTGAAGGAAGATCAATTGTTTGGTCCAAGTTTACACTAGTAGATGATGGAGAAAATTATACCAACGCAGTAAGTGTAAAAATTTGTCTTGTTTTAAACATGGGTCTTCAGGTACATCTACTTTGGCTAGACATACAGATCAATGCTCAACTCCAATTGTGAGGTATTATTAGAACATCAAATCAAAATGAACAGAAAGAAACGTTTCAAACCACTTTGTCTAGTTATTGCAAGATACAAACAAAGTGTGTGACACGGCAAGATTCCGAAAAGTTTTTAAAGCTTTTGTAAGTGTGTGTGTTAATGACTTCCGACAATTCACAACCTCGGAAGGGCGTGGTTTTCTTCAGCTGGCACAAACATCAGTGGATTTTACTGCCAAGTATGGATGTTTTAAAGTAGAAAAGGTAATTCCTGCAAGGATTACTGTTAGTAAAAAGATCAGAGAGCTATCAAAAGATGCTTTAGACACTGTGATGGTTAGCATCAAAGAACATCTCAAACAGTCTCACCTAGTTGCTTTTACAATTGATATGCGGATAGATAATTACAAAAAGAAAAAATAATTAAAAATAATTACAAAAGCTTTATCGGTTTAGCATGTCATTGCATCTCAGATAAATGGGGACTGAAAGAAATGACGGTTGGTTGCAAGGAGTTTGAACCTGAGATAAAAACTGCACAGAACATACAAATGGAGACTGTAAGTCTTTTGACCGACCTTGGCTTATGACATACAGACAAAAAGTTACTTTGTGACTGACTGTGGTGAAAGCATCAAATGTGTACTCAAAAATTACAATTGGTATCTTTTTAGTGCACATGTTATCAATGCAGTCCTATTTCACACATTCAGTTTCATGCAGAACCATTATGTGATGTACTAGGACTCGAGCGTGATCTAGATATGGATGCATCTTCAATTACAGACGTAAGCAACACAACCCTGAAAAATGATGTCATGCAAAGAAATGTTTGCATGTTTTCAACGAATTGGTGAGATTGAAGGAATGTGCAGTTTCAAGCAAGAGGTTGAAACCCGTTGGAACGCCAAGCACTCAATGCTTCAAAGCTTTTTGGAGGAAAATATAATTTGTGACATTTGGCGTGAGAAAGGAGAAATGCATCGACTGCAAAAGATTGACTTCGATGATATTCAGGCACTTTGTAAATACTTGAACCATTCACAGAAGCATCTGAAATTCTACAAGGGAGTTTGTATGTCGCTTTTCATGGTGTGCTGCTTATTTATAAAAAATTTAGAAACACTGCAAGTGAATGCATGCAGACAAACCATTTATTCATGGTTTGAAGAAAACAGCTCCAGTTTGTTTGTTGGAAAATTTCGGATTAAGTCGTTGCAAAAAATGCAACACTTCTTTGTCCTAAGCTCAGGTCACTTCAGTTTTTGAGTGAACCTGAAAAATATGGCACATACCAATTGCAAAAGAAGCCTGATAAGGGAAGTAACCTGTAACGGCAATTTGGGTTCATACTTGTCACAATCCGAACTCCACTAACAACAAAAAGCAAACAACAAAACAAATGTTTCTGAGTTCGAAGATTCTACAGACTTGGATTAAGTGGATGAGGTGGAGAAATATCTAAGAACCTCTTTTTCTGGCAATGTGCGCGGTGAGGATTCAGAAGAGCCTATTGCTAAAATAAATCTGCTTAAACTTTGGAGTAAAACCAGAGCTGAATTCCCAGGGCCATCAAAACTTGGCTATTTTGTGCACACTTGCCACCAGTGCATGTTTCGAACGAGTCTTCACAAAGTGGCGGAATGTTTGAAGAGAGGAGAACTCGTTTAAGTCCTGAAACCCTGAACTCCATTCTGGTTCTGAACAGTACTTAATAACTTCAGCAACTAATTTTACAGAAGTTGCTGAAGTTTTTTAATATTGTTGGGGAATTTGACTCAAAGAACGCAGCAACTGCTTTGCAGATGCCTTGCTGTTAGATGGGTTTGTGGAGTTGGATCCGGAGTTGCAATCCTAGGCTACCAGGAGTCTGGGTCGGAGTCACATTTTTGTGCGACTCGCATTTCTTTTTTTTGACCTAAGTGTTGTTACTTTGCTTTTGAGGTTACGTTATATTACGGGCCAGAAAATAGTTTGTGGTTTAACACAAACGGGCCGGGCGGTTTCTTGTTAGCTCCGGCGGGCAGGGTTTCAAAAGTGATGACCCGTGCCATCTCTAATTCTGAAGACAAGTAAAATTAAATGGAAACATAGTTGCAGCAGAAGCCCGAAAATGTTCGCAGCAGTGCAAAACTCCCACGGAAAGTGTTCCACACAGTTTGCAAAAAGAAAAAAGGTAAAACTCACTCGTTCTTTTTTTCGGTTTTCGCTGGTTTCTTCGATTTCTTCGTCTTCAAAACGGGCGTCGGTGTCCTGCAAATACGCAGCATCATTTACAGCCACTTTCTTCACCTGCGTGTACTTGAATCGATCGTGCGAGAATGAGCAAGCGTTAAATTTCCCAAATATTTTAGTTAATCTTTGCCTGAACAAAGCACAGCAAACTTTCTTTGCTGCAAGTACGCTTAGAATTGCCAGGACCTTCAAAAGACTCAGAAATTATTTATGAGACGCATGAACTACAAATGTAATGAAAACCGATTCGTGGTTTGCATTGGTGTTTGTGACGCATGACACACACCAACTATTTCAGCAGACACAGGCTGCGTTTAACAACACTGGTTCATGAACTGAAAGGAGGGTATTCTGAAAAGATGAGCGTGTACCTAACAATCACTTAAAAAACAATATCGGCAACTAGTTTTCCACTACCTCGACATCTCGCTCTCCATTCCACTGGGCAGGTCTCCGACGTAAACAGGTCCATTACGTTCACCGTAAGCTCTTAAGCTTTCGTGAATGGAAGCATTTACGGATGACCCTGACTCTGCGTGATAAAAACAAACGTTATTGCGCTGGTCATGTAGCAAACGCAGTGACGCTGCAGCTGATTTTGCGGAGGCCCGCTCACATCAGTCAAGTCAAGCCGCGAAAGCCGAGGAGCGCAGTGTTTTTGAAGAAGTCTGGCGGTTCACACTTTCTCAAAAAAACGCTTCGGCATCGTCTTAACCGAGTTACTCGAAACTAACTTGTGCGCACTTGGGATTGGACACCATTCTGTAGCCCCACATTTGTCAGAGATGGAAGCGAAGGACAGATAGCACGAAAAATTTTTGCGCACTGTATGAACNCACTATCATTCGCAACTTGATTTTACGCTTTCTTTGTTAGTTTTAAGGATNAGCACATACCTACACGAAGTTTTATGACCAAACCTGCTGTAATCTGATCTACTAACCCAGGTCTTCGATTTCTCCCTCGTCGCAACTGCGTTCAAGTTCTTTGCGGTCGCTATTATGACTTGGAGTTGATGAAATGATGGGATGGTTCGGTTGACGACTTCGCTGTGGTCTAAAACCATTGGCGTAAATAAGTCGACTGGCAAAACAACGATTTTAATGACAATAAACCTTGTCTGCGAAATATCAGCTGTTGCAAAAGACAAATGGAATGACGAATGTCAGGATTGCCAAGTTCAGCTGGACCAAATACGCCTAATCTCTAGGAAAAATGAGCCAAATAGTTTCAACAAATACCAAACCAGCCAAAACAGGCCGAAAAAGTTTTAACAGTTTAAGATCACAGCTGCCGTCTCTCTTGTTTTAACCGCAACGTTTAGATGACAACCTGTTGCATACTTTACAAAGAGCAGTGTGTGGGACGTGCGAAGTGCTCTATCCGATGCACAGCACATCAGATAGTTAGGAAACCATAGGAGAGGGCCAGTCAGGTGCTTTACAAAAACATTATATGTAACGAAATATTTAGAAGCAGATCTGCATGACTCAACGAAGCAGAAGAACCACAACACAAATATTTTTTCGCATGGGCCGTATCCAACATTGCTTTTCATAGGTTTAAGAAATTGACGAAATATACCATGAAGCGCAAATTGCTATTATCACCAATTGTTACAGTGATTGATGAAGTGTGAAGTTGTACAACTATTGTGAAAATCAAAATTATACTCATCGCTTCCAGATAGAAAAATGAATTCTTCCACTTTTACTAGCTTGAGCGGGCAAGCAAACATTGCAAATGCTATTCACGTCGCAAATAGGTTTACACATGACTTTATTTGAACCGTAGAATGTCTTCAAATCATCTGGGGGGCGCACCAAAGGCTTTTGCGCATGCGCCTCACGGACCGTATGCTGCGCTGGTCTGTGTCCAGACAAACGCGAAGAACTGGCTTTTTTATGTAATCATCAANAAAATCCGCAAAACAACTTCACTGTGAGAGTCTTGGTTGGTCCGAAAACAAAANCAACGCGGATAAAAATTTTCGCCGAGTGTCACGTGATTGTCTTTTTTTCTTTCCATTTTCTAATTCGTTTCCATGTCAAATGTCGTTTGTGGTTTTAGTTCTTATGTTTAGCCAGGCTTTGATCGCAGTCTTGAAAAATCATAAATACAGCAGCGCGATAAAAGCTTTGATGCATATTATTCCAGTTAAATCAATCCTTCCAATAATGAGCACATGCTTAGTGCACGTTATGCCAACGAGGGTTGCGAAGTCGTAGTCGGATTCCTAACAACATCAGGAGTCGGATTTTTTTGTGTGAACCGTTGCGCGCGTGAACCGTTTCCTTGAACCCACTCGTCAACGCCGAGCATAAGGCTAGACAAGCCGCAAGTACCGTTGTTTAAGTCTCGGGTATGACTCAACCTTAATAAGGCCCCAGCCTGCCAGCTTGGGTGGCGGGCGGTCCAACTGCTCTTCCGTTAACGACCAAGTGTATATCATTACAGTGGATATTTTACCAACCTGCTCCGCAGCCCTGGGATGTGACGTTCGTCTGCGGGGCTCATCTCAACGCGATGGTCATCAACTGGGGAGTTGATGTCATGAAGCGGCACTGCAAGTGTTGCAAAAACGAGCTGTTACGCGCAGTGGTTTAACGGCGAGGTTCACGCCACCACAGAAATTGCTGACTTTGCTTCAACAAACCGAGATATGTGCTCGCGTGCGACCAGCGCGTTCAATTTCAACGAGGTTGCAACCTCATATTTATTACACTTCGTCAGCACGAGTATACGCTTTAGTGCAGCGCTTTTCAAACTTTATTTCGTTACGGCACACTATAATAAACACTGGATTTGGCCGCGGCACACTTACTTTATAAAAACCTACTCTTCACAAACTTTGTAACGGAAGTGATGTAACATACAGAAGGTTTTGTCAAAACATAAAACTTTCGCTGCACACTTCAGCCTCTTCAGTGGCACACAGTTTGGGAAACACTGCAGTGCATTATATGTCCTATGAAACGGGAGAGAACAAATGACTTAAGGCATTAGTCCATTACAAAGCAGGCAGTGAAAAGAACGGCTGGATGGAGTCGTGCAGGTATTGAAGTAAGTCATAAAAACCCGGTTTGGCTTATAAAAGACAAGTTTTCACATACTAAGATTTTCATAAACCAAAAATAAAAGAAGTAATATTTTGAAAAAACAAGTGTTTAAAAGCACATGGAAAGGGAATTCACCCAGTTAAGTTTCTGACCTCGATCCAAAGCATTGGTTCGCTGCTTGACTGGACCAGAAAAAAGAAGTGTTTGAAGCGGCGCACCTGCTGGCGATGTGAACGGATCGAACTTGTTGCCAACAACTTCAGAATCTGTGAGGTGTGAAAGAACGAAAATTCCATTATACTTGCTTGCTTCGTGCTCCTGTTGGAGTGTCAACAGTGGTCTGCATGTCCCTGTCTCCGGCAGGTCTGCGCCATGAGCCACTTCCGCAGTGAGTGCTGCACTGGTGGCAGGCCAATGGCAGCACCGCTCGTGAAGCTTTCTCCTGCACTTAGTGCCAGGCACGAGGCTGGACAAACGTCAATTACAGTTTTTCAAGTCTTCGGTGTGACCCGACCAAGATTCGAACCCAGCCTATCAGCAACTGTGGTGCGCGCTCTACTCCCTTACTGGGTTAAATCACTTGCCAAAACAAATGTCGCAAATCAACGCATGCAGCTGCGATATTTTTCTCAACCGCGTCTTTCGCAGCTGAAAGTGCATCTTGCTTTTGGTGCCGTGTTTTACCTGAATTGAAAAAACTGAAAACTGGTCAGTTGAAAATTCTCAAATACTGAATATAAAGGCATCTAAAAAAACAATGGGTTCGTGAACTGCTTGAATCTGTTTTTTTCGATCATAGACCGCATTTTTTTAAATGACCGAAAAAAATTAAGTCAATTCGGTCAGAACGTCTGAAAATATGGGCTAATGAACACTGTTACGGCGAGTTTTAATACAACAGTGAGACAAATGACCGAAATGTCTCAGCGAAAAACAACAGGCTTGAATACGTCACTGGAGGTACTCATGTTCAGTAAGCAGGTGCCCTGATTTTTTGAACAACTCGCTTTATGATGTCAGCATGGAAAGCCATTTCAAATTCCTAATGCCACGCACAAGATTTGAACGGACAAAGAAGAATCCATATAAAATTATTTGACGCCATTCAACTAGAATCGCAAAGGATAATCAACAAACTCAATAGTTTTCAATAGACGTTTTCAAAATGAAGTAGAAACCAGGTATTTTCCCAATACTTTCGGAAAATGTAAATTTTAACACGTTCCAAACTAAACGTTGCTGAACAACAAGGAAGAAATGCATATTGACATAAATGGTCTTCCCAGCTTTTTGAACGGTCGTTGGAGTGTTTGATTGACTTGAATCATAACACAAATCTTTCGAAGTCGCTTCAAAACGTATCATGTTCGGAAAATTAACAAAACATCGTTTACTAACGTTTGGACGGTTTCACGATCACTGGTTCTTTCGACGTTGGTTCTGTCTTTCGAGTTGTATTTGTCGAACCATCGTCAACCTGCGCAAGTACCCACATGTATAATTATTGTGCAATCCATCCATACTGTCGAACTTTGCGACTTTGATTCAAATGTGTGTTATCCTCTAGACCAGCGGTTCTTAACGTTTTCAACCCCGAGCACTTCCTTTCTCAAAATTATAGACCTCGGGACCAAAATCTTACCCTATTGTGACATGGAGGTAAAAAACACCTTTGAAAGTACTACTGGGGCTGGGTTTATTTTTTCGGTCATTTTCCAGTCATAGACCAAAATTTTATTGAAATTACCGAAAAAAGTTAAGTGAATTCGGCCATAATGTCTGAAAAGGTAACCAGTGAGTATCGTTATGGTGAGTTTTAATGCTATCATGGGAAAAATGACCGAAGTGTTTCAGCAAAAAAAGAAACCCAATACTGGGAAAATCCAGATTTTTTACTGGCAACCCCTAACGGTCCCTGTTAAGAACAACTGCTATGGACAGACAGGCATACAGTTCAAATATGGAAGTACACTGGGCTTAACATAGTATTTCATCCTCAACCCTTTTTACCTCACTGGGAATTGCACTTACGACTTTATGTCTCGGCACAGCCGCTTAACACGACCGTGTTCCGCACGCACAGCGCGACAAAAGACACAGAACAGAACACGTTACCGATCGCAGCCACGTGCGAAGCGACTGGAAAGAATCGATGTTATCAGCCTCGTCTGTGCTGGATTGCGGGAGCTTTGAGGCCCTTGTCTTCTTCGTATTCGAAGAAGACTGAACCGGATTTTTATCTTCGTCAGATTTGTCTTTNACAGATGAACTTTCGCCAAGCCGACCTCGAGCCCTACTCCGAGAGGCTTCATTTCTTGCGCCAGAGCTCGACTTCGTGCTTTTCGGAGCAGTTTTCCTTCGGTGTGTTTCATCAGCTCGGGTTGGAGACCCGGTCGTCATCTCGAGTCGCTTTTTCGCCGGGGGCGGTTGAGCTGAGAGCTTGGAATCGCCTTCGCGGCTGCTGTCGTCATCGTCCAGGCCAGCCACCCCGCTTACGTCTCCTGCGCTTTGCAAAGCAGCGGGCTGCTTTCTGGAAGCTCGTTCCGAGCGTCGCGTTCGCATTTTCTCCAGTTTGCTCGCCTCGCTTGAGAAAAGCTTGGTCGTGCTGATGTTCCTGTCAAGGACGAAATGCGTTGACCTTTGACCTTACAAAAGCAGTGCTCGCGGCCCTTTAACGTTTTTTTGCTTTGACAAGATGGGAAACAACAGAAGCACATGACACATTGCCAGCTCATACCACAGCCAAGTCTCATTTTTTTATAGACAACATTTTAAATATCACATTTGTTATTCCAATAAACAGACGAATAGGAAGTATCATCATTTTTTCAGAGATATTTTCCGGATAGCCAGCAGTAAATTCCAAGTCATCCTCCGCTCACCACAAAACGTACGGATAAAATTCGGAACAAAGTTTATTTAAATTCATTTCCACCATTCCACTTGCTACATAACACACTTGCGTCTGCTCAGCTCATGGCTTCCTAGCAGAGCATTCTTCTGATTTGCTCTGAGCATTAAAACGACATAACTAACCACACGTTGTCCACAGCCGAACACGGTTGCTCGTGTTTTCCAACTTACTTTGACACCTGCTTTCGTTGAGAAGACATGGGCCTCCGTTTCGATGCTTTTCCCCGCAACGTTGTTTTAGGCTCTGCTTCCACAGACGTGTTATCCAACTTTTGGCTCTTCCTGCTGACATCCTACAACAAAATGCTATTTGTCCTGAACAAGCTCATTACTTTTGCAGGAACTCAAGCGTTAAATGAGTNNCTTTTTACACAAATTACACCAGAAAGCAGGCATAACTGATTGCAACTCAAGCAGAATTATAAGCTGGTCAGGAATCGGCNACAGCGTTGGTGAACCAAAATGACAGCAGTGACGATACTAGCAACCGGTTCCTGAAGGTCTTCTTGGGAAAGGCTAACATGTCACTTTATGATCTTAAATCTATTTAACAANCATCACCAGTTATCTCNCCATTTAAGCAGTATAAATACAATGAAATGAATTCCACGGATCTTTGATTACTTTATGGTAAGACAGCGGTTCCCAAAGTATGGGTCGCGAAGGGTCGAAAACTGGGTCGCACCAAGGTGATTCAAATCTGCCAAAACGAATTTTTTTTCTTTTTTCATTTTCAAGTTCTTCCAATTCCATCATAGACTGAATTATTGCATCGTATGCATTTCATTTGGCTTCGTCATACAGGGTGACTCAAAAAGATGCGTACGCATATTTTGTTCGATAAAAAACCCATTTTTTAACGAATGTCTTTTCTGTTGCAGGACGTGATAGGTGAATCTATGGATGAT
>JGI24159J19872_10013779_pt1 | contig 10493 bp, 8 predicted proteins | sample Ectturendosymbi4_FD_19872 | JGI IMG/M metagenome (IMG submission 19872)
TTTCAAAACAAAATACTATTTTCAGAAAAATTATAGGAAGGGGGCGATTTTCAAGCAAAGTGCCTGTAGGGGGGCGATTTTACAAAAAAGGTTGAAGACCACTGCTTTACGGTGTTGTTGGAGAAAAATAAACTCTTCCGCATCCCCACGCATCGACCCCATAAAAAAAGAATCTGTACAAGACCGCTGGAATGGCGCAAGACTCTAGAACAGCAGTTCTCAATTGGGGGTACTCGCACCCCCTGGGGTTGTGAGAAGGGACTTCTTGGGGTGCGAACTTCTCTGTGCGAACTTCTCTGTGCGAACTTCTCTGTGCGAACTTCTCTGTGCGAACTTCTCTGTGCGAACTTCTCTGTGCGAACTTCTCTTATAATACAAAAAACAATACATCAAATGGTGCAAAGGGTGCAAAAATGATTTTTCCTTCCGGAAGGGGTGCGGGCTTCAAAATGAATTGAGAACCGCTGGTTTAGAACTTAGTGAGCAGTTATGTTTCTGACAGTCATGCAAGCGACTTCCTAAACCTTCGTACGCAACCATGATTTAGGTTTTTTTACCAGAGTGGTTGTCATGGCGGGATTTGAAGGCATCTTTATGCAGACTGCATTGATTTAGTTTATCTGCCTAAGTTGTCAAGCTACAAGAGCGACTATTGTATGAAAAGGTTTCTCCGATCTATTCCAGGCTCATAGCCATGTTTCAAGGTTTGGGCGGGCAAACTGAGTTTTAGGGGGGCATTTTCTCCGAATGCTNCCCGTGGCTACGGGCCTGCTCTATTGCGGTGAAGCTATTTTTAAGGCGCATAAGTTTNCAGTTCTGGATAAAAAACATTCCAAAAATAGAACTGCAAAAACAGATGCGGGTGAAAAATAAGTTATAGTATAAGTTATAGTATAAACTGTCAAAGTGTAGTATAAACTGTGTCAGATAATAATTATACACAAATGTTACTCGAATTTTCCACAGTACTCTCAAACATATCAAAACACGCTAGTGATATAGGATTATTTTTTTAGAAATTGCCTCTAGACCAGATGGTCAAAGATAACGTTGGAGGCAGGTAGTGAGAGAAGTCTCCCCTCTGCAGTTGAAAAAAAATTGAATTTGGGCTAAATTCCGTGAAATCAAGCAGCAATAGGTGAAAAATTGTGAAAAAAAACTGATGAAAAGTTGGAAAAACTTTTTACATTTTTTAACTTGGCACACTTTATCAAAAATTGGCCAAGCACGTGATGGTGACCTGTTTTTAGTCGCTCGGAGATTTCTATGAAGCAAACCTGAAATCCAGGAAGAAGTCAAAGCGCTGTGATAACTGGAAAAAAACTGGGCAAAATTTTTGCTTGCTCACATAATTCGGCTAGTGTACTGCACACCTAACGTAAGGCAAATTTTAACAGAAGTTCAGCACACGAAAAACTGTTGATCCCCGTATAGCAATCCGAAAGGGCATCATTCACTACTAAGTTAAGCTTGGGAGTCCCTTGCATCTATAGTTTAAACGCCCTAAATCAATATCAACAAGACTAATTGCTGATGCAAATGTTTTGTTCTTGTTCAGGATGCTTACGTCAATCCGAAGACCTGTTTTCTGAATTACAAAAACGGAATGATTTGGGCGTTTGCGGGACCAGCGGCAGTAGTTATTTTTGTAAGTTCAAGATTTAGTAGAAAAGAAAATATCAAGGAAATATTTTTCTGCAACTTTTATGTAAAGAAAATTGTCGCATAAATAGTTTTAGAACATTTGTTAATTATCTCATAATTTTTGCAGATCAATCTGACTGTTCTGTGTGAAGTGGTTTGGATAATATACCGTTCGTCGCATTCTTCCAAAAGGTTTGTGACAACCAACAAAACTGCAAGCATTTCGGAATCTTTGAAGTAAGGCAGTTGTTTTAAGTTCTGAGATGCGTAAACAACACATTTGGGATTTGCAGACGTAGCATTAAAAGAGCACCGGTGTTTACATGGAATTAGTTAGTAGTTAAGTTTTATAATTAAACAACAGAAAAACCTATTTGGCCAAAATTTTTTCACGCTGAAAACACCAATTTCACCAACGTATCCAAGGTAATTGTGGAACACGCGACTTTCATGAAAGGCGAATGATTTCATAACTGGGTTTGCTGGTACATAAGTAATTCTATTGTACAAAATTTGAACAGATACATGATTGAGCTAATGTGAAAAAAACGTCAGTTTTTTATTTTAGTTGTAAAAAATGCACTAAGTAAACTTTTCAGTAAGGTCGGTCCCAGACTTCTTGACAGGTTTGGAATTATATCCAAAAGCAAGTGCATGAATCACGGTTGGACATGTTTTGAGATTCTTGAATTTATTTTCATTTTCTTCTTTGAAGTCCGAGAAACTGCAGAATAAATATTTTAAAACTTTACCGGTTATTGCCAATAAATTTCTTTTCGCTCATAACAGGAAAGACTTGTATTTGAATCTATGTTATAAGTTTTCCTCCAGCAAATATCTTTGGAAAGACATTAGACTTTCGCAGAATGAGGAGTTATTCCACACCAACCCCAAAGCAACGTCTCTCCTTTTCAATATCCACAAAATGAAAGTTTTAACTCGCTTGATTTCCTCACCTGCAGCTTTCTCCACTTGCACTCTTATGGAGCTATTCCTTCATTTATGCTACATTGAACTTTTACCGAAAGTTTTACTGAATGGTTTTCTAAGCTCACTCATTTTCGGTGCATTTGTTGCGTTCCACTCTATCCAGTTCTTTCAACGTTTGGCAAGATTGACACAGTTGTGAGCACGGTTGCGGAGTCGGAGGTAAAATATCCAACGCCAACTCCGGCCTTTCCAAATTTTCCGACTCCGACTCCTTAACATAAAGGGAATGAAACTTGGCTGTTAAAATCAATGTATATCGTGGTGCACAGCAAGAAATCTCTGTTTTAACAAAAGTTTTAAAAGAAATTGTACCATTTCAACAGGAATTCCCAATTTAGGAGTGTGATGTAAAAAATGATCCAACTGGATATCTGGAGTGTGAGTCGGACAAAAAAATCCGACTACGACTCCCAGTTTTGTCAGGCATCCGACTCTGACTCAACCCAAAAGCCTCCGACTCCTTACGACTCCGCAACCTTGGTTGTCGTCCGTTTTTGAATCACACAGTCAAATCTGCGTGAATTGATTCGGCTAATTTTTAAGTCTAAGCTTGCTCTTTCTGCCTAAATAAACCAAATTTAAAACAATCGATTGTCAAGTGCTGCACTTAGGAAACTACTAATCAATGTTTTTATTCAAACAGCGAATGTGACAACACTTTTCGGCAGTTTTCTTCTTCCGCTTGCTCTTTGCAATTGCTTTTCTTGCATCTCTTTCAGGAGGGCAACGCGGGGAGCACTGTTGTTGATGCCCATTCTCAGTATACCGTGGATTGTGGGCTTTTTGTACAATCTTTACGCAAACAGCTCGCCTGCTGGTGTAGTTGTTGGTACCACCGCCGCTTACCTGCAAAGTATTTTGGTTGGAATTCAGGGCATTTTGGTCTTTTTATTCTACTGCTTCCACAGCACTGAGGTTCGAAACGCCTATGAGCTTTCAGCAAGAAGACGTAAATCAGAAGGAGAGGTGGTGAGTCGCAGAGCGTCAGCTCTCAGGAAAATTGTGCATATTTTTGATTGCTTTACACTGCAGCCGGCAGAGGTCGCCCGGACGCAGTAAGCGACTCTCCTGGAAACAATGCAAGTCGTTAAGTTTGTACAAGCTTGTAGAAAACTGTAGCTGTGCTCACACGTTTAATGACGTTTCCAGTATTGAAAGGCGGTAGCTCCTGATGACAGTTTATATTAAATTATTTTGACTCGAAAGAGATATTATGAACCAGGGCGCAACCAACCGATATTTTAGGGGGGGGGACAAAATGATGTAACTTGTTGCTGCACCTAACAAATACAAAAGTTTGTTAAAATTTCGGGGCGGAGCAATTGNCCGATTGCCCCCTCTGGTTGCGGGCCTGTTATGAACCTTACTAGACGGCATGGACGTCGAAAGGATCTTTTCCACNGGTAGCCAATGGCGAATTTTTCCAGGGTATAGCCAAAAGTATTTTNACAGGGGGGCCAACAGTGGTGGAATTTTATTTTACCCACTCGAAACTAACAGAACAAGCTTTTTGTGCTAAAAATGTAATAGGAAAATATACAGTTTCAAAATCCATGGGGGTCCTTGGCNTTCCTGCCCATCTTCCAACGCCCATGNTAAACAATATTTCTGCAGTTGTTTTTATAAATCGAAAACAAGCAAANTTTGTTGGAAATCACGTTAAACTTATTANCTGTAAGCAATGTTTTACGGATAAACATAAATAGAAAGCAAACGAAACCTAACCTTTTGATGTTTAAGTTGCTATCATAGAGCAAATGAATGTGGCTTACTGTGTGTTGTATAGGACGATTAAAAAGCGCTGTGTAAGCAAACAGTTGTACTTGTATTTTAAGGCGACCTACAGTACTACAAGAAAACGGAGTCGTATACCGTTGCTATTCACTCGAGAGATTTGTGAATCAGGAAGAGCATCTCGGCAAAATTCCTTCCGGTAATTTGAGCTGCCACCTCTGGTGACCAAACTTCACCCATTATTATCCGTTGTTTCGTGAGCTCGTTACTTGCGCGCAGCGATGCGTGAACGACGTTGTGACACTGTCATAATCATCCCGTTCGAAACAGCAGCAAACCAATGAGTGTAACGCTGAACAGAAACTTCTGTGTTGATCATCGGGTGAACCATACAAAATGATATCCGGTATTTAAAATCATGCAATGCAACATATGGCCCTTTTAGGCATGGTGAGGGTTTTGTGGGTGGCAAACGTTTATACTCCACTGTCAATCATTTATATTCGAAAGTCAAAATATCTGTTTTGGGTTATGTACAGTAGTTCTTGATGTACATACAGTCCTGTCGACACGGGGGGACTTTGGTGGGCTTAGCCCCCCAAACAAAGCACCAAGCTCCCCACTGAAATTTGAAATTTTATAAATCGATGAAATTTTTGTCAAATTTTAATGTCAAGCCCCCCTGCACAAACGTAAAGCCCCCCTATTGACGACTTTCTGGCGGCGGTTCTGTGTACATACCAACAGTTTGGCGAATGATCGCACTGAATGGATGGTGAGTAAACTTTGATACAAGAAGTAAACTTTTGAAGTGCAGATGATACTTCCATTCATTATCACAGAAACAGAATAAACGTTTTCTCAATACTTCAGCTTTGCAGTGCTCGATTATATTGCAGTGTTGCAGCCACTCCGCTGGCGTTGCGCTGGACGGAATGTGCGCGAACGGAATGTCCGCGAAGAACAACACCCATGTATATGTGGCGCGAACAAGCAATAATAGAGCGATCGTGGCGTGCAAGCTCTGTCGATGCTAACATGTGAACGATTGAACATGATGACTAGCGTACGCGGAGAGTGATTACGGTGCATGATCTCTATTGTTGCTTGCTGCCACAGTGCGAAGCTTTGCGCACATGCCGCTCGGCCTTTCCGATCACAACAGCAGCACTAAACTACAGTCATTTCTTTGGATTTCAGTTATGATTCGTTTATTGAAATTTTCTCTGAATTTGATGATTGTTTTTAAAATCAGCTTTAAACACCAGAGTTATTTTAAATGAGTGTTTCTCGGTGACGAGGAAAACCTCTACAAGTTATTTTCTTTTATGCCAGGAAGTTTTTATTGGAGTTATGGTCATATTTATTCATGCATTTTTGTGAGTTAAAACACGAAATTACGCAAATCCAACAAGAGGAAAACAAACAACATTAAAAGTCAGAAATTAATTGCATGCTGATAAAAATATAAAACATCAAAAACTACAGCATGACCAAATTTATGTGATCGAACATATTTCAATCACATAGGGTTGACGATGAGACCGTACGAGTCAACTGCTCAGCGAGCCCTGTTGCTAACAAAAACATCAATTTTTAAATTGAAGATGTTTCCCATGTAATAAGAAAAGTAACAACATGCATCGAATAAACGCTTGATAAAATAAGCAAATAAAACAGCAACCACTTAAGCAGTGGGGAAAAGCACACCTATGTACAGGGAAGTGGGGCGAACAACTGGAGAGGTAAAATATATAAGGGAAATGAAGGGAACTAAAAACAATATTACAATAAAGTGACTAGCATATGGAAAGAAAATCAACAGGAATTTCGGCAAGATAGCAGGACGTTTTTGTATTGTCATCCAAATGAATAAGGTGAGAGATTTCAAACTCTCAGGAATATCTGATCAAATTTTGGGACCAATATACTTTGGGACTAATATAATTTGCGACCAATATAAATTTGGGACCAATATAATTTCGGGACCAATTAGGAAGTTGACTCAGAGATGTTTTCATTATGACTCATGAGTAATCAAACAATGTATTGTTATTTTTCTGTGTTTAATTGTAAACATATCAAAAGCAATTTGTTGTTATGCCCTGCGCCTGGGACCGAGGCTTGTTGCTATGTTTCAGTCAAGTCAGATCACACAGCCAAGACACAGTCCAAAGCAGACCTTCTATTGCACCCACTGCTCAACAGAATTCTTCCTTGGAAGGAGGATCCACTTTCGCTGGTTCGGTTTCAACTGATGAAAAACACAAACGGACTGCTCTTTAAAGAAAGCTTAGCTAGCAGTTGTGTATTTACATTTGCACCGAATAAATTCAGTGTTTGTGTTGTCTTTTGATATGANGCCGTAACTGCAGCACACTGTTTTTAGCCTGCTACTGGGCACCACGTTGTATTTTGCGCGGTTGCTTGCTGCCAGTTGTTTTTCGTGAGTTGAAAAAATGTCTATAGCGCATTGTTACATGCTTGCAATGCCTTTGGTCTGCAATTCGATTTATTTAACAATATTGACTTACAGAAACAATAGCCTACTAGACTGCAACAATTACACAGACGTTTTTTTGTTGTTGGGCTGAAGTAATAAATCCGTGTAGTGCTCTGGACAGCAGCGCTGATAAGATCTCTCATGAAGAAAAAGGGCAACCTGTATATAATCTTTCTTGAGATAGAACCAGTTGTGCAATTATTTTTACCAGCTGTGTATGATTATAAAAGTTGACAGGTGTTATTTCGCAATAAACGTACTTTTTTGTTGGCGATCGCAGTGTTTTATATTCCTAAGAGTTCATATTCGGCCCATACTTTTGGATTTTGTTTGAAAAAATTAATCTGTTGATAACACAGCATGCTTTCGGATATAGAACGCTCGCGAGCGTTGTGCAACCAACCTTCCTTGATAGATTTAGATTTAATCGTGAATGCTTCTTTGCCAATGCCGACTTGTCTTCGTGCTATTGTTTTTCCAAAATACTTGGAGCATATCACACTTGAACTTTATAGTTATGAATCTGGAAGCGTTGTGATGAGATTCACCTAGAATTTTTTCGCTCTTCATTTTATGATAATTTGTTACGAAGTGCAAATGTAAAATGTTAATTCAGACTGCAACTATTAATACTAGTTCGTGTCAGGGGCGGATCCATGGGAGGGCGATTGGGGCGATCGCCCCGCTTAAACCTATACAAAAGCAACTTTTTTCACCATGATTTTGTACAATTCGGAAGAGCATTCGTGATATAAGACCATTTTGCCGTCCATTGTTTTGTCACAGCCGTGTTGTGACGTATACTTCTTCTCATTTACAGTAGTGAACCCATAATGAGACTTGACTGCCAAATGTTACTGAAATCTCCCCCCCTAAACTTACTGCCTGGATCCGCCTCTGGTTCGTGTAACCTTAAAATGGTAATTGTTGGTTTCATAAAAGCTAAAAAGTTTCGCGTTGGTTTCAGATCAATCTAGCGCTTATCAACCTGAAACACAACTGTTGATGGATTATTTTGCGACGAGTAAGAATGAATTCTGTGTAAATGGAAACTTGTCTTCAAAATAACTTTCCTTACTGTTTCACTGTGGACACCAATGGTGAACGCATAAAACACCACATGAAGTAATGCTCTTCAAAATTGAACTAATAAAAGCAAGTTTGTAAACATGGGTGTCAAAGGTGTGCGCTACAGCACACAACTAATATAAGAAACCAAGTGTTAGAAGCGAAATATTCAGAACAAGCCCTGCGCGACTATCTTCCTTAATAGGGAAGTGTGGGAACAAATTGCAGCATACAGACCGAAAAAATTGATTATTTTGAGCTTCAGTAGGTATTAATGATCAGCTGTATGCATGGGACATTGTTTTGTATGAGAAGCAAAAGATGTACTGATCATGATCGAAATTTGAGGGCAGTTTTATAGTTTTTGAGTGAGAAATGAAAAGTTTAAATGATACCAAGTAAAATAACTTCTGGCGGTCTTAATTTTAATTAAGTTTTTATAATGATTTAGGACATGTGTCAAAAAAACATTACAAAATTAATTTAGTCCTCTGACTGGAGACGAAGAGAGAGAGATTTGGGTTTTCCACTGGTTCCTTAGTTGGGCTTAAAGTACTTATTTTGATTGTTTCTGTTAAATCGTATTCAAGCATTTGGTTTATTTTAAATAATTATACTAGGATTTTCCAACAGAAAAAACGCCCGATTGCCCCTCCCCTCTTGCAGGCGCCTATTCTGGTGACCTAAAATATTAAATCAATTGTGCTAGTTGTACATTAAACCGTTAAACATTTTAAAATAAATTTTGCGGTTTGGTCTATTACAAAATAGCAAAAAATGCTGGTTCTTCGTAGAAACGGCGTTCATCAAGAGTGCAAGACAATGTTGCGGCGTGCTCGCCTATGATAATGATACAATCATCAGTCATGGCTTTAGTGTGACAGATGTATAGGCTACTAGTAAACCTGCCTTAACTTTTCGTCATGTTTTAACAAAAATTCAGTTGAATATATTTGCCGTGAGATGATTTCTGCAGACGATGTTGAGAGTGGTGAAGTAGTCAGATACAAGAAACTGATATGAATGTCAAGACAGATTTAATCACTTCAAGCTTTTGTTTCAATCGTAGATACGAGAGTTCGTCTGCCAACTGCAACAGGAAAGGAGATGCTTGAAAGAAATCTTGAAAAGAAAGGAATGCGGGAAGAAATGCAACTTGAACTTTCTTACGAATTGTTTGGTCAGGCTCGCCACCAGATGTGGATGGGCCACACCACTTTTTCCAGGACTACCCAAGCGTGTAGACAAAAATTTTATTAGGGGGGCAAACAACAACCGAGTTTCAACATTTAAATATTTTTAATGCTCCTTGTTTTTAAAGCATCATCCATGAAACCTGCATGTTTCTGGCGCTTTCTTCCTGAACAATTGTGTTCAGATTTAACCCGACAAATAAAAAGTCTGCTTTCATTGAATTGACAAGTTTTAAAAGTTTGGATAGTGAAGTTCCAAGCTTCTAAAGCGCTAGTAAACCTCTCGATGCTATAAGTACACGATCTGCAGTATGCTTTTTGCAGACAATGTTACAGTTGAGCAAGACGTTATCGTGGCCGCCATTACGATTGCGCTTATTATACTGTATTTATACGCTTCGGATGTACACCAACACAGCACGTTCAATCGAGGCCGAGCAGCGACTTTTCTGTCTGAGGAGCTATTTTTCTCGACCTTACGGCAGCTTACGATACTGCATGGCATCTCGGTCTGCACCTGAAGCTCTTAAAAGTACTAGCATGTCAACCCATGTTTAACTTCATCATGGAACTGCTGTACTCGAGATCCTTCGTGCTGTATACCAGCGACGGACAAGCAAGTCGCCCCTTCAGAACCAAAAATGGAGTCGCACAAGGATCTGTTCTCGCCTCTTGTTTGTACAACATCTACGCAGCAGATTTTCCGGAAACGTCGGCCAAGCGGTACATGTACGCCGATGACGTCGCTCTGACCGTCTCGGCCCCCACATTTAGGGAAGCAGAACATGCTTTATCACACGATATCTCTGTTGTTAGCGCTTACCTGACTAAGTGGAAACTCAGGCTCTCAGTTGAGACAACTGTGTGCTCCGTCTTCCACCTGAAGAACCACTCAGCCAACTATCCGCTGAATGTCAAATTAAAACCCAATGTGACAGTGAAGTTTGACTCACATCCATCATATCTCGGCATATGCTTGGATCGCTCTTTGTCGTTCAGGACACACTTACACACACTCAAGAAGAAAGTTTCGTCACGAGTGGCACTCATCAAGCGACTGGCCGGTGTCGGTTGGGAAGTTCATTCAAAGCTCTCAGAACCTCTCGCTTGGCACTTGCATTTGCTCCGGCAGAATACTGCGCCCCCGTGTGGTGCCGCAGCGCTCACACAAAACACATCGATGTACCTTTAAACGAGTCGATGCGCGTTATCACTGGCTACCTATGAAGCACTTCCTCATCCTTCTTACCCATTCTATCTGGCATACCCCATCTGAGACAAGGCGCAGTGCTTCATGCTTGAAACTTTACACCAAAGCCCTCAATCCGAAACATCTTCTACACGAAACTCTGTACCTAAAA
>JGI24159J19872_10013780_pt1 | contig 10492 bp, 5 predicted proteins | sample Ectturendosymbi4_FD_19872 | JGI IMG/M metagenome (IMG submission 19872)
CAAAAAGTAATAATTAGGTTTTGGTGGGAATCTGGGTTATCGTCTGCGTCCAGAAACCATCTCACCACTTTTTGCAGACCTTTCGTCCACTACGCATTTAAGATCAGTCGACAGTTTATTTTGTCTGCTAAGGCTGATCAGCGTAAGCCCTGACCGCATTGACTACATTACCAAATTCTGTAGCATGATAGAACTGTTGCACGAACCCAAAAACAGCAGTTGTTAAGATACAGTAGAAGCATTTAGGCATTTGATAATGTCACAGCAGGGAAAAAGGAAAACTAAAAGTTTGTAGAACTTCTATACATAACATAAAATCGAAAGTTCTATTGTGTACTTTATGCGCATTCTCACTTCTTGCGTAGTTAATGAGAGTGTAGCAAGATTCGCTCATGCAAACCAGGGTGTACGCCAGCGAGTCCCGTCGTGCACTTTCTATGCTCGATTGCTCGTATTTGACAAGACATCAGCGCAGCCTGATTTTGCAGTTGTATTGTTCTGACGCAGTGATACTGATGAGTGTGTTTTACTACTCTATTATAACACGCAGCCCGATATTTTTGCAGTTATGAACTGCTATGTCGTAGCGTTGAGTTTTTTTCCTCCAATATCGTAACTTGGAGCGCTGATTTAAGGGGAGTGTGTGTAGAAGAATATGCCTATTATGTCAAACTTCGCCAAAACGTTGCTTTGGAAACATGAATATGACGTCAAATTGTGACGTCACAAAGAGCGCACACCAAATACAAATGACCACATTTTGCCACTGAATGAAACTCCCCCATGAAAATATTCTGCGTACGCCACTGGTCCACTGGCTGCAGCTGCAGGTGTCACCACCCACAAGATTGGCGATACCCTTTTGAAATCTGGACTTTTCCGTGGACAACATATTCAACTCCCGGGCCACCTTTGGCCCGCAGACCAAGGGTTGCACACCTCTTCCCTGGTCTACCTACTACAGCTTTCAGTTTTAAGATTCTCATTATGGTCTCGTTAACCGTTATAAGCCAATATAGCCTCTTACGTAGCCTAATACAGGGGTCCGCAAATAGTGGCTCGCGTCCCAAATTTGAGTCGCGAGACCCTCCACTCTGGGTCGTGTAATAATTTAAATTTACCGTAAATATTGACAAACTAATACTTTTTTTAAGTGAAAAGAAAACCATGATAAAGTACCTCATAATCTTAGAAAAATCTCAAAAAGCATCGTATGAAGTGACATATTTAATCGCAAAAGAAAAAAAACACATACCATTAGAGAAACACTCATCAAACATGCTGCTATTGCAATCAGTCAAATTGTAAATGTCGACAATCTAACTGAGGAAATCAAAGGGATACTAATGTCTGCTGATACCCTTCGCCGACGTATCAGTGAAATGGGGAAGATATTAAGTGCCAACTTAATGAGTGAAAAGTGGAAAAGATGCTTTGCAATTGGATGAATCGGCGGATGTGTCTGGTTTAGTGGAGTTGATTGTGTTCGTTAGGTATATAGCCAATGAGAAGTTTAAAGAAGAATTACTCTTCTGCGTGGCGCTTTCTTGACTACAAGAACAGGTGAAGACATATTCTCAGCAGTGGACACGAGACTACAGAATGGTGGATTATCGTGGCAGCAGTGTAACAGCATTTGTACTGATGGGGCTGTGGCTGGCAGGAAAAATAAATTATTTTTAGCATGAGTCTTACATTGCGCCCCACATCAATTTCACGCTTTGCATTACTCACAGAGAAAATCTTGCTAGCAAAGCACTGGACCAACAATTAAAATGTGTTCTCGATTCAGCTGTAAAAGTTGTTAATTATATTTAATCGAGACCCCACTCAGACAAGACTTTTTAAACGAATTCGTTTACTCCTTGAAGATCTCCTAAACCTCCTTGAAGATCTCCTAAACGAATTCGTTTACTCCTTGAAGATCTCCCAAACCTCCTTGAAGATCTCCTAACCGAATTCGTTTAATCCTTGAAGATCTCCTAAACCTCTTAAACTTTCCATTGGTTGACTGTTCCAACGTTTCGACGAGGTCCAAATTACATCTTCAACTGATGACAACTCGCCTTTTCTTATCTCCTAAACTAAACCCTTTCTTATTGGCCACTGCTTTAACCAATGAGATCTCTTCTGTATATGAACCAGCTCGGTAGTATTTCCACTTCATACTGACGATATCCCTTGAAGAGTGTCAGACGAAAAGCTTTGGGATGAATCTCCTACTTCACGCCGTCTTCAAGTTCTGTACCACCAAACGTCTTTTTTAAAGATTGCCTGCGATACTAAAATAACTTTGGCTAAATTTTGGATTTCAGTTGCAGAATGACTATACACAAAGATAAGCGGCTGCAATGAATGTTGTTTCATCATTCGGAACTACTTACTTCTGTGAAAGAGCGTTTTCTGCATTATCATACATTAGAAAGAAATATAGATCAAGACTAGAGTTCCCGTCTGTCAAAGTACTGCATGTGTGTAATATATATCGTAATCAGAAACAATATTTGTTTGTTCGAGTCGTTTTTTCACCTCGAATCGATTTGTTGTAATCTAAACACAAAGCCCATAATTCTCATTAGAAAGAATACATACAATAATTTACGGTTGTATGTGGTGAGTTCATACTATTTTGTGCAAGAAAACTGTTACTGTTAAAATAGTAGTCTTAAAATTTATATTTAAATGACAGTAATATATTTTCCACAAATTTATACGCTCGCGAAATGTTTGGGTCGCGCGAATTTCAGAACTATTTTTAGGGTCGCGGCAAAAAGTACTTGCGGATCCCTGGCCTAATAAACAAGGACTTATCTTAAATCGTCACTCAGGCATCACGGCAACCTTCATGGACTTTCTAAAAAGTTTGAATGACGACATACCTTCTAGGTTCAGTTGCCTTTTCTGCAAAATTGGATGAACCCAAAACCGACGTTTCGAAATGCGACATTTCTTTGCTTTGGTCTTCATATTTCGGTACAAAGCCAGCATCAACAACAGGGTTTTCCTTCGGGGAGCCATGTTACACCAGGATTTCCTTCTAGGAACCAACTATCCTGAACTGAGCGGGAACTGGCGCACACCGTGGAAACTGGACCGGAACATGTAAACTATGACGTCACACACCTGGCAAATCCCTGCGCGTCGCGTCAGCAAGTGTAGACAGACATGCCAGTGTAGACAGAAATTACGCCGCGAAGAACGCGGCAACTCCCGCACGTCCTCAGTGCAGACTGGCCTTTAGTTTAAATCGAGCAAAATATTGCACTGCTACAATGAAGTCACACACTTTACTACCCTCTGCGTTGTATTTATCGTCTACCTCAAAATTATAGAGTCAGTCAACAGGAAAATAGAAAACAAAAATTTGGCTTAACTTTTGCCTATTCAAAGGCGTCGATCGCGTTTCAGCCAGATTAACAGCTGTTTTTCTTCAGGACAAAGATTTAGCCTAATCAAGCGCATTCGTAACATCGCTAAACGCCTTACTTACACCCCAAGAGAGAAACCGTGCTGACCTACCTGCCCTACCTTCCGCATGAGAGGTAAAAACAATTATGTGAGGACGTGTGAGATTTGCCGCAATGAACCCATTTCAGTCACAGACTTATTGTGTAACCAGCCAATCAACAGTTTAACACCTCAAAAAAAAATTAAATCTAACTAGACCGAGAAGCTTAACTGAGGTATCACCTGAAAATTCGCAATGGTGGGTGCCTCGAAATAACTTCAGAGGTGAGCAAATTTCGAACAAAACATTTAACTTGCTCCTGAGGAAATTCAGCAGTCATTTTAACAATGTCTCACTTCAAAGTGTGTTGATAAAAATTCCGAAATTTTGATTAAAAGAAATTATAATTTAGCTCACAAAGCTTCAGATACGGGAAATGCAAAAATGGACCAATTTCTAAGCTAAGCAATTTCGCGGACAAAACAATTTCCTTACGAAATGAACAAATTTCTTTCATAAGATGATTCCGAAATTTATGCCACAAAATTTAATGCTGATTTTTTTTAAAGCTGTGTTTGTGAACCAAATAGTATTTTGAACGTTGTCCGACGATCAAGGAATTCTTACAGGTGCACCATGAATCTAATGATTCGATCAAGCAAGAAACATCGGTACGGTGGTTGACGGCTGTGAACACAGCAGCACATATTGATTGAAGTGCACTACACGATTGTGAATGCCCTATATTTTAAGCGAAACCGTAAATACATGAAGAGATTACGCTTCAATTTAGCATTGTGATCACTTTACGTACAGCGAGCATGAAAGTGTCAAGCAATAAACAGGCAAATGTTCTTTTATTGTCTGAACACAGAAAAATTTAATGCAGGAAACCACAATTTCCTTTAAATGAGGTTGACGTGCTTTCGACCAACTTGTTCTACAGCAGACGTCTCCAAACTACGGCGCGCGGGCCAAATCTGGCCCGCAAAGCCATTCCATCCGGCCCGCAAAGAGGGTTTGTCAGTCATGATAAAATAATATTTACGAAACATTTGTTGATTTGGTAGAATGTAGCATATCCCAAAACAATCACATTACGTAAGTCCGGCAATCGAATTGTTGTGTCGTAGCATATGTGGCCCTCTGACAAGAAAGTTTGGAGACCACTGTTCTAGAGGTCTGTTTCCCATTTGTGCATAAATGAATGTTTTTATTTCTGACCACTGAAAGGTGGGCATGTTTACGCCATTTCTATCTCTAAAAAAAGAAAGCTTTCCGCTGTCAAATTTGTGTAAATGTGATGAAGTTAAAATATACCATACACAACTTTTTACAGTACACTCGGATCACAAAAAGGCAACATATTTCGAAATCACCTATGGCATTATGTTTAAAGAAACCTTACCACATATCTTCGCCGTGTACATGTTACAGACATGCCATTGCCAACTACTATTTGTAGATGGTAAGTTAAACCTAAATAACTTCACGCCTGGAGAAAATTTGCGCTTTTCAAGGTCTTCCTGATTATACATTTTTGTATGCAGTTTTGAGCAATCTGTGGGTATCCGCAGATAGCTCAACGCTGTTAAACCGGATCCCCATGTTCGTATAGCAGTAGTAGTTTACTGACAGTCCAGAGGCGACTTTGAAATCTTAGAATTTAATTCATTCACAGGGTTTCCTAAACTTATCAAAAATTTAGCAGCTTTCTTCTATTACAAAATTGAAATTCTCTTTATTTCTCAGATTTAAATGCTGAAATCTCCGATAAAAGCGCGGACGTTCTGTTTCTGAGTTATTTTTTCGTTGACCTGGTATACTGATAAAAGTAAACGCAGGAAGACTGGCGCTTTAGCATCGGATTGCTAAAAAACTGCAATGTCCATTTTCTATTTACATATATCTATGTTCATTTAGAAGAAAATATCTACCATCGCAACAAACGAAAGCGTTTGGAAATATCTTCACGATATTTCCTGCTGATGCATAAACACAAAAATGAACCCTTACCGTCTCTGTTTTCACTGTCAGAGCAACTGCAAAGTTCCGCATCGAATCGTTCCACATCGTTTTGCTCGGCTTCGTTACGCGGAATATAGGACGGCATAGAGTTTTTTAACCAGGTTGTCTCACACGGATTACAAGGATGCGTTAACAAAGTATCTGCCATATCTTTGAAAAAAACTGTGAAGCTCCTTCACATAAAAAAGCTGTTAGTACAGTTTTATTTATATTTGTTTTACCTCGGCAAATTCGCAGTCGTTTAACTTCTATATATGTTTGTCATACCTCTTCGACCTTGCAGTCATTTACCTTTTATATATTTTTGTCATACCTTTGTGACCTCGCTATCACTTAGGTTTTACATATGTTTGTTATGCCTCAATGACCTTGCAGTCACTTGCTGGCATTTACAAACTGACTGGCACGGTGAATTGATTTTTTGCGACTGTTTATGACAAAATTTCCCTTTTTTCTTTGCAGACGTATAGTCCTATCTCAACCGCTTCAAAGAGATCAAAGAAAACAACTGTTTCCTGACGAGCCTGATGCTGTGCGTGCAACTGCCAGCGGGAAACCGCGAATGTCAAAGCTGCCTGCGAATGTAGGCAAGTCGAGTGGTAAAAAGTGGCGGCTGCCTGCTGCGGGCTAGTTGCGCTGATACTCCTCTGACTGAGGAGCCAAAGCAAAAGAAAACTCCGACAGCGGATACCACTGCAAAGTTTTTCGAGCGCAGTTCCCAAATTTTGCGTTTGTAACGTAAACATTATTGCAAAATATTTGGAGGGATTTAGAGGAGGAATGATTTATCTGGTGTCTTCCATTAATTAATTATTTGAGTCATTGCACGTAAACACTGTGTCGTAGCAAGTGAAACTTTTAGCTACAAATTTAGAAAGGTTTTTGATGAATGTAGTAAAAGCTTTCTTCAAGAAAAAAAAGTGAACTCAACTATTTATTAAGCTTTATTTTTCCGACAGGCATTAACTCAGTGCTGAACAAGAAAGAAAATATACGCTAACTAAATCATGATAACCATAGTATTATCTAAAAACTTCGTGACGCACACATTTATAGAGCATATATATACCACGCGATCTCAAAAACGCAACAAAGCCAATATAAACAGTGTTACGAATAAAAGAAAAAATTACTACAGACACCAACATTTCAAGTAATAAAATCAATGCTTGCGTTCATGCTTACAGCGTCAAGCTGAGTAAGATGTTTTGCAAAATCACAAATTCGTAACTGTAGTTGTGTACATTTATAGGACCGTTCCAAGGTTTGCAGAAGTATTTTTAGAGCAACCCATAGCACAAACAATAAATGGCTAGAACCTTAAATCATATTAAAAATATACGAACGGAGGTATTATTAAACATTGGTGTTAAAAACAGTTTTTCATATTAGTGACAAGCAAGTCACGTCAACCTCAGGTCTGACCTGGGATAGATGTAAAAAAATTTCATCTGATATACTTTGCGAAGAGGTCTATGTCTACAATGATGGTCCATACACTTTTCTATTTATAAACTTCGCAATTCTTCAATTAAAAAAAGAAAAAAGTTTGTAGAAAGCTGCATCTTGTCTCGTATTACGCATCTATTTAAAATCTCAGAGACCTTTTTACAGTGAAATGAAATAGCAACGAAATCTTCACAAACATTGCGCTGATGGCGTTAACACACAAATACATAAATATTTACATCTTGAGCTAGTTTTTGCATAGACACAACAAGATCTTCATAGCAAATTAATGCATATTAATTGTTATGTGCAATCAGCATACTGATTAAAATAATGTTATTTTACATACAGATGCAAAATATCATGACCCCTCCCACATGCATGCTCAATAGCGGAAATTCGTTACCAGGAAGAGAACAACAAAACTTGATTTTTAACGCTGCTACAAAATCTGGGAGAATGCGCGGTGGATTGTAACGCTTGCTTGTACTTCTAATTAAAATCGGATAAAAATTGCTTCATAGGCGTTTAGTGTGGGCGGGCAGTTGTATGTTTTTTCTTATTTACCTAAAACAAAATTTACCATTATTTTACTGTAAGTGGCGAGGTGATGATTACAACAACGTTTGTCTTATATTTTTAATTTACCTGTACTTGGAATTAAGATTGCGAGGCTTGCGCAGTCGATCGGCTATAGTTTGATCCCTGCTCTAATCACCAAAGTGTATTAGAAGTACTGTGGGATTTGTAAACGAAGAAAGCCACATAAACGGACTTAATTTCCGTAGAAAATTACATTGGTTTCAACAAAATATCAAAAATATATTTGTCAGCGTAGTAAAAATGCTTTTTTGCTATAATCGAGGCAATGTTTGCCAAACGTCTTTAGCTTTCCAATATGCGTGCACATACTTTAAGATATTACGCAAAACGCACTATTAACGTTTTTTAAAGCAAAGTTTACTTAAAAGACATTCGATGGAAAAAACGATATCTTGAAAAATACTATGAATACTTTCTCATTTTGTCGAAATGAAGTATGCCCATCTGATGCAGAGAAAACCGTAATCGCATTGACTGACTGAAGGAACTTTTTATAGTTTATAAAAACGTATGTTCTGCCAGCAATTAGCAAGTTGCCACCTCGGTGAGAGTCGTGTTTGTGTTCTCGTTCCGTCAACCCGTAAATGAACAGCTGCTTCAGTTCAAGCTGAGTTAGAAGAAGCCTCCTAATCTCGTCCTGCTCATTCCGACGAAAAGAAACAGCTGCAAAGCTCGAGCTAGCATTGGCAGTTGTTGGATGTTTCACACAATTCCTTGGGAAAATCAGGTTGTAACCCACTTTGCCGAAAGCCTGATATATATACATATAGGTTGGGCGCTGCTGTGGAGTTCACGAAATAGCAGAAAAAAGTCGATGCACTAATTTTTCATTTTTTAGTATTTTTTAATGCAGGGCTTTCTTTTGTTATCGGAGCATGTGAAGAGCGTCTTGTCTGGGCTACGGTTTTTGACAGCATGACCAACAAAAGAAAAAACTGGCGGACTAAGTGAACTTACCGTTACTACTGAAAAGCACCTCAGTGTACAAACTTTCCGGGCACTAAAATGCAGCCACTGAAAATAGTCAACAGCTGATGTTTATTCGATCTAAGCGTTTCTTATATAACACTGATTTTAAGGGAGGAACGTTTCTCTTTGCTTTCGTCGAATAAAAAAAATAAAAAATAAAACGATATCATACTGCTTTGGCGATGAACTTGACCAAAGTACCGAATTCTAAAATTTTGCTCGACATTTTGCTAGCATATAGGCGTGCTACCAATATACAGAAACTTCAAAGAAAGAAAAACTCTTGTTTGAAGTTGTTTAAAATAGTTGTAACAACGACTATAAGTGCGATGCTACAAAATTGATTGCTGTAGTTCGGTATCAAACATGTTTCAAGTCAAAAAGACGATTTTCCGGTCTTTCATTTTTTCTCACGTTTTTGCAGAATCCTAAAATTATTCACCAGAGAGTTGTAAGTCGGGCCGGGCTTTTTAGGTCGGCCCAGGTTTCCGGTCGGGCTTAAGTTTATCAAAATGTTTCGGCCTAATTTCGGGCCTGCATATACTTTTTTTTCGCAACGATGGACGCTTTCGTTGCCAGTTACTGTTGAAGCAATCGAGTTGATTAAATCTTCACTAAAATGAATAATAGTGAATTACTTAGTCATAATTAGCTTGCTACGCCACCATTACCCCGCAGTTGCGCATATCTTACGCACTCGGTAAATTTGGCTTTCGGGCCTAAATCGGGCTTCCAAAATATTTGTCGAGCTTGGGCGGGGTTTGGGCTTCAAAATGAGGCCGGTTTACAACTCTAATCCATCAGTGTCGCTGCCTATCACATGCAATTTGTTTTGGAAGGTAGCTTTCATACCCAAAAACAAATTCTTTATATTTCATCGGATGTCTTGAAACGAAAAGGTTTTTCCCATTTCAACAGATTTCTTGATATGGGTTAATGGTGGCATGAGTAAATCAGACTAATGACCTGACAATGGCAAACGACGTGATTCATTTGGTTTCTTACAAATTTACAAGTTTTCAAATAGTTGTGTGAAAATTGACTGTTATCAATTTCATTTTTAGATAAACTTTCCACTTTTCAGCATACTCAGCTTTTTTTCAACCTCAGCGACAAACAGTGGCGTGCGATTGCGTTGGATGCTCCTAGAAGTTCAATGCAAATTAACTATTGCCCACAACATGAATCGAGTGATCACGCTATTGTCAGTGTGTATAGAAACTTGCACCTTTGCAAACAAAAGATCCGTGACGTCGAAGGGCATCACATTTTCACACCGAGTCGTTATAAGACGCTCAACGATTGTCAGGAGCTGGCAAAATGTGAACAGACTTACCTTTAGGAACCCATTATTTCAATCGACCTGACCGCTTTGCATCCACTTTTGCTCCTTAATCGTATGAGCATTTCTTTCAACCCACTGCTAGACAGCACTAGATTTTGGGGCAGCGATTGTCTCGTCATCCGGAACCGTCAGGCCAGGCCATGTGCTCCACGGGGAGGTTGATGGATTGGACATTGGAGGACAACATGGTCAACGGTCTGTTCTTCTGCGCCACACTCACCAGCCGCAGAGGGGGTCATACCTCAAGTGTGTAAGCAGGAGCAGAAACGTCCGANACCGGTGCGGAGGCGGNTAAGCCGGACCCACGCTGTTCTTGTCAGGGCCATTCCAGGAGGGGGGTACCGACACTTCTGCTAAAAACATTTTTATCTTTAGCGTTGTTCGGAAAGGAACTATACTAGTCACACTTGTGTAGCACTGAGTTTATCTCGACCAATTTTTAAAGGCACTTAATCTCATGCCACGCTTTCGTTGCCAGTTACTGTTGAAGCAATCGAGTTGATTAAATCTTCACTAAAAAAAAAACGAAATGCTGGGCAACCTTCTAACTCCATCAAAGACCCCGTTGATATAAAGTCTCGACAAGGCGTTGTTTATTCCATTCCATGCCGTGACTGCAATAAACGATACATTGGAGAAACCAAAAGAAG
>JGI24159J19872_10013781_pt1 | contig 10492 bp, 5 predicted proteins | sample Ectturendosymbi4_FD_19872 | JGI IMG/M metagenome (IMG submission 19872)
ATCAGAAACCATAAGGGGGACCAAGCGAACTTGGCTTTCGTGAATGTCATCCTTGTTACGTCTATGATCGAACTCACGTGTAATATACGGACGTAGCTAAACGCGGCTATCTAGATTTTATATGGTCTAGAAACCCGTTACACATGTGGCTAAAATGAAACTAAAATAATTTTTCCCCGTCGATTGGATTTTGTTATTCAAACACTAATGGATTTAAAAAAGACTTCAACCGCTTATGCTAGAATGGCTATATTATGCTAGAATGGCTATAGATCAGCGAGTTCCCAAACTTTTTTGAGTGCGACCCAAATCTGAGCTTGGTGAACACCCCACGACTAAGTTCGTTTTTAATATCAGCAATGTACTCTTTCTCAAGTACCTACGGTAAAGACAGACACGGACAAGCTGTGGCAACGTTGAAAATGTGCAACTCAGGGTTGGACCGCCTGGTCGCCACCCTTTTTGACTCTTCACCTCCCTTGTTTGGATTTCGCCCCTGCTTTGGGAAGCACTTGACTAGATCAACTAATAAACCGTCGTGTTAACTGTGGCAACACGTATTTCTTAACTTGAGTGCAGAGCCTTGGTGATAATCGATTGTGTCTTCGTTTTAGCAAATAACCAGCCTTTCTCACTGTTTGTGTAGTGTTTTCAGACTGAGTGGGTCAAACATATGCAACTTTGTCCGGAGAACACATGGAACTTACTCCAGTTTACGACACTGCTCTTATCATGTTTGTAATTTATATAATTGTTAAATCTAAATAGCTAGAAAATGCCTAATCCCATTTGGGAAGCAAGCTTAGAGCAAGTAGCGTACAAAAATACTAGCGCAGTCGCGTTTCATAGGGTTTAACATAAAATCCAAACATTTTTCAAACGCGTTGAGGGTCTCTAGCCTTCACGTTATTAGCTGCACACGTCAACCACTGGCGTTACTGACGGAGGCAGGGCAGGGATACAAATTGTCCCCTTCCCTTGGTAAGCAAAATGCACAAACAGGCCTTCATTTTGCTTATATGTAGGTAATTATTATTCTTTAGGTTTTCAGTAGGTTGTTGTTTTTTGCGTTTATTGGAGTGTTTTCCAGTGATTTCGGGTTTTAGAACTAGATATCCACATCCGAATCCATTATCATTTCTTAAATTTTTTCAAAGTTTTGGTTAGTGGGCTTCCTTCAGTTAAGTTTCCCCTGGCTCAAACCTCATTTACGCCACCGACGTCAAGTAGGTCACTCAGGAATAGGACAAGATTCACGTCTTATATGCGCGCATGTTTTGTGGAACTACACTTCGAAAGTCGGTCTCTTAGCACGAAATCGCTACTCGGCTTCGCTAGAAAGTTTGGTGGTGTACATCAGAAGCATGTGAATCCAAAAAGCGCGATCATAATGGCGGCAGCGATGACGTTTTGCTCAACTGCAATATTGCCTGGAAAAAGCATACAGCACATCTTGCACTTGTGTCATCGAGATTTTCGCATACGGTTTAGCAGGAAAATTTTACGAGCAAATGGATGCTTTGATCCAAAGTAGACGCTAGGAATTTCACTAAAAACAAACTTTTAAAACTTGTCAACTTATGAAAATATACTTTTTATTTGCCGGCATATGTACGAAGCACATACAGAAAAAAGCGCCAGAAAAATGCATATTTTATGGATGACGCTTTAAAATTAAGGGGCATCGAATGTGTAATTGTTGAGACTTGCTTGTTGTTTGCCCCCCCCCCTATTAAAATTTCTGGCTACGCGCCTGTCTGGATCCGCCATTGCTTTCTACAGTTGAAAAAGTTCTCGCGGGCCGCAGGAAAAGCTTTCGCTGGCCGCATGTTTTGTAGGCCTGCTCTAGAGTGTTACATAACTTTTTAACTAAACAATGGTGCAAAGCTCTCAAGTGGGGACACGGTATCTCTGAAAGAGAGGGGCCCTGGGCGACTGCCTCGTTATCCTTCCATAATATCGATCCCTGAACTTGCAATCTCTCTTGTTGGCAAAGCGCATGTGACTAAAATGAAACTAAATTTGAATTTTTTCCCATTAGGGCTTCAAATTTCGTAGATAACTAAATGTATTTTCAAACCCATGACATAGGCGTAGCCAGGGGGAGCCAAAGGGGCCATGCCCCCTAAAATTTTTTGAAAATATAGTCATGTTGTGCTTTGAGAGGCGTTTTTCCAAACAAAATACTGTTATTCGCCTAAAGTCATAAATTTTGCCCCCTCCCAAATTTTTGATTTTTGGGGGCCAAATTTAATTACAAATTCAATTACGTGCAGTGCTAAGCTATTTTTACATGGAGCTGAGAGTGGTCAATATGTTTTGTAATACTGGGGTTACGATTGTGTTAACTGTTTAATTCCATCTTTTATTTCAATAATGCCAGTTAAATTTAAGTCTCATCAAACAATTATAACGTAGCCGTATTTTCCGCCTAAAAAGCCGAATCGTCGAATATGCCGAGGCGAATTTTTAGCTCTGAGAATGAGTTTTTTTTCATACTACCGCCCAATAAGCTGAGGCCATTTTTAAGAAGTGACAGATTTCTTCAAAATGATATTTATGACGACGACGAGGAAGACAACATTGTACCTGCTCAGGTAATAACACCAGAAATTACCCGTACGACGACCAGGTATCTGCCGAGGATTGGAATCTATTATTCGATGCTTCTGACAATGAAAATGATTAAATTGATGGATTTTCACAAATTACTGAGGTTGAAGTGTTATTTTTTTCTGGTCCAAAGCTGATGATCCGCCCAATAAGCAGACCCCCAAAAATCAGGTCCAAAAATTAGTTCCTGATTTTCGGCTTAGGCTTATTAGGCGGAAAATACGATAAGTTTTTAAGTAACTACAAAAGTTTCACGGAATAGGATGAACATAGCCAAAAGATCTTACGCATAATCAAAAATCAAAACATTTTTCAAACGCATTGAAAGACTCTAGCGTTTACGGTCATCATCTACATACGTGAATCAATCTCTCAAAATTTAAATGACAACGGGATCCACTCCTTATATGCGCGAAAGTTTTGTAGAAAGCCTACTTCGGAAGCCAGTGCCTCAGAGCAAAGTCGCTGCTCGGCTTCAGTTGAACGTGCTGTGTTGTTGTTGTTGACTGGCTTTGCAACCTCAACATGAAACTTCGTCTGATTCCGGGATACAATTGTTAAATGATATTAACGACTTTNCATGCAAGTCAAGAAAACGACCAAGGAGTTTATCACTACTTTCTGTCCACAGTAGTGATTGGAACGACTATTGGGAAACTAAGACTACAAATAATGAGAAGGACTTACTAACAAAAGGATTAAAATCGAACATTACGAGGACTAAAATATCCATTCCACCCGGAGCGGATATTGCCGAGTCATTCTACAGTTAATGTGTTATGTGTACTATTTATATTACGTTATTGTATTCTAATGTTGGAGGTAGTAGCCAGAACTCTTAGACATATGAACCCAATTCATGATTTTGATATTCCATAGTTCATAGTAATGATCTAACAATATTAAAATCACGACGGATGTAGCACCCAGGAGGAGATCCTGGTTTCTACTAAGATAAAGTTCGATATAAGTCTGATACTCAAAAAGTCGTGCCTCCGAAAACTCGCGACTAGTCCAAGAAAGCTGCTGTATTCCCTTGCGGCACTACGATCGTAGATAGATGATGATAAAGCACCCAGTCGATACACATTCAATCACAAATTCAAGGAAAACAAGCTTTTAGAAAAATATCCGTACCAGAACCAAGCAGTTACGAATAAATTCCTGGCGAAAACAAATTCGATCAGAAACAACGGAATTTTACAAGCCAAAAGAAATTCGACTGCACGACAACGCGCATCACATTTCAAAAGCAAAGACCACGCGGCGATCTGCTACCAACAGTTTTCTTCGGCTCGCAGGCGCTGCACTAATCAACGCGTGAGGAATGCGCGAAACTAGGCCGGAGGAATTGCTTGGACGTAACAACGGACATAATTTTCCGATTAAAACATACAAGAGCAAGCTCCAGGACTTGCCTAATTTCAACCAATCAGAAACTCACTTATATGAGAAAGTGAGAGAAACCGCTCGATCAAAAGAAAATTACAGGAGGGTCCCAGATTATTAGGAGAGGAGCGCCTTTGGAGTGAGAGAAGATAAGACACCAATGAAACGTCTTATAAACGAGAGAAAGAACTATTAGTGGAAAAACTCTTGTACAGAAAGTACCTAAGAGTGACATAAGATTAGAACAGATAAACTAAACTTCGGAGGAGCAGTTGTCCCTACTTTTGAGTATATAAGCTGGCGACTTCCTAACCGAAGTTCAGTCTGTCTCAGAGACCAGCCCGTGGTCTAGGGGCAAGTGCGTCCGCTTCGGTGCTGGCACGTCGAGCGTTCGACTCTCGGGCGGGTCTTACCAATTATGTAAATTGGTTCTGTAGCCTTCTCACCAGGCGCACGGTGTGCGGAAGAGCTGGAGGTAACTCACCCAGAACGCAAAAAAAAACAAAACCAGAAATTGTACTAACTCAGTCGTGGCGCTACAAGACCATTGTAGTTATAAAGCGCCAACGACAAACCACCTTATACAAAAAAAGTCTGTCTCAGGCCACTGCCTGATAAGCAATCTTAATCCACCGGCTAAGAAAGATTCCTCCCAACGGAATCTATACATGGGAATCATGGTTTGATAACCTGTTTTATCCCTGAAAGTCTACGATAATACTGTTTACTCTCCTCCATGAAGGAAAGAATTTGCACTCGTCTTATAACCCTTGATTTTTATGTTAATGTCACATTGATATTAATGGCGCATTGCTTAACGTTACATTAAAAAAATACTAATGATTTCATACATTAAACAGAGCGATATGTCGAACGATAACGGACAGGTCTGATTCTCTTCATTGTAGTTTTGGGCGTGCCTTGAATAGTCTTCATAGAATAACCAGTGCTCTCCGGGGGCTATTCTAAAATGCAAACCCCTTGTCACGGGTCCGTAACAACGTACATCAGAAGCGTGCAACAAGCACAATCTTTATGGCGGCCCCGATGACTTCTTAAGTGCAATATTAGGCATTGAGAGGTTTACTCGTGCTAATAAAATTTCTTTCTACGCGCCTCAAAAGATCTTGTGGCTTGGTTTTGATTTGATCTATGTGGTGATTATTAGGAGCAGTACATTTTATTTATAGGAACTGGCCAAGTTGAATTGATTATCACAAATTTTGAGCATAATTCTGTCTATCTAAGCCCAACTCTCTGAATTAATGTGGTTTCATATTAAATGCAATGCGAAGTGCTAGATATCTAGTTCAAGCAGATAATTCTTGCCACCCAAAATTATTTTTCTGACTACGTGCCTGCATTGGACAAAGAACAAAGCCGAAAGACAACGATGATGACAGTGAGATCACATACTTGAGAAGAAAAAAATCTACAGAGGAATTCAACTTACAAGTTGAAGATATTGCATCAGTGAAACTATAGCTGATGTCAAGGCAATTTTACCTCTATCCAAACAGTGTGAATCAACTAAACGACAAAAATCAACATTTGTATTTCAGTATAACTTTTTTTCTCAACGTAAAATGAATAATTGGAGTGACTTGAACTCCTGTAGATAACAGTTACAGCAACAGCAGGCATGGCCAAACAGCATAAAACAAACAAAAATTCTTTAGACTATAGTCAATCAAATTGAACTGAGTAGTCTTTCAAAAACATTTTTTATGCTTACTGCATTGTTGTCACTTAATGTTTTGGGAAACCATCCAAATGACATTACCATGAAAGAAAGAGGTAACTAGAAAGTGACAGATGGGAGGTAGGAGTTAAAAAAGTGCTGAAGTTACACGACACTGCATGTGAATACTCTAAAATACAAGCAACCATTTTATTGTCATGATGCACCTTTTGACCTAAGTAGCCCAACTGTTCCACTGACCCAAACTAACCCAATACAAGTAGTCTAACTATTATATTTCCCCACAATGTGCCCTTGGCCTGATTCAATGTGCCCCGGGTATGTAGCACACTGGGACAGAAGGGAACTTATTGAAAAAGTTGTAATTTTTCTTTAAAGTAAATTACATATCGTTTTGGGTTGACGCACTGCATAAATTGGTGCTACATAGTGCTACTAACTTTGCGTTTGATTGAACCCGAATTAAAATAGCAGCGGCAAAGATGAATTTTTTTCATTTGGGACCCACTTTCCGCTATACTTATTAAGTTCTTTTCAGTTCATACTTTAATGACAAAGTGATTTCTCACGAATGGTCGCAATGTCCGTGAAAGGTAGTCCTCGACACACTACTTTGACAAAAATCTGGAATAAAACTTCAGCAGCTTCTCATGCTGTTACGAGTCATACCTTCACCAGCGCAACTGATGGTGAGTGCTGTGTTCAATGAAGGTGATCGACCTACAGAATAAGCCTAGCCTTATTCAGAGTAATGCCAACAGCAGATTTGCTCTTTGGCGCCATCTCTACAGTAAAGTTGTTCTTACAACTTCGGCGTTCACACTCTTAGCCATCATGTTCCACTAGTTCTGACGATCTTGGCTCTTTTCTTTTTGCTTCTAGTTGATATATTCGTTGCTTAAGTGCTTGATGGGAGTTCGTGTAGTCGGCCATCAAACGCGCAAGTTTCTTTTGCATAACCTGCATTCTCTTCTCCATTAGTTGAAATTTGACGCTCATTTCATGTTCGCTCATGGCAGAGGATTCCTGAAACATAACGCCAATTGCAGCTGAAGCAACTGTGGAAAGAATTAGTGTTTTATTTAAATCCAGAAATAAATCTTCAGCCAGAGGCAGCTGCAAGGTTTCTATAGTGATATTACAAACCGAGATATGCTGTTTCAAGATCACAAAAAATGTTTGTAATAATGCAAACTTGAAAGTAGATCTATCGTTACAAATTTTAACAGATACTCGAAGTAGTGTTTTCAACTATAACAACTACAAACCGAATGCAGTGATGTTTTTCTACAGCAACTATGTACTCTTGTCTGGATTCTTTCTTTTTTACAACGTGGGAGAAGACATGCTGCAGTTTTCGCTTTCTGGACAAATTGTCCACTGCTTTACTATAGAAGCTTAAAGTTTGAGTATTTAAAAGGAAGCACGCGTGTTTCTAGCTGGACAAAGGAGAAACGCTAATGTTTTTCAGTTTTTGAATATTTTTTTTCGACATGCACAGATTGAGGATTCTGTCCAAACGTGTCGTGGAAGCTTTAAACAATCAGAGCTTTTCAAAAAAGAAACCAGCAAGTAAAAACTGAACTGCGATTTCAAACTTATTTTGTGAGTGATTGGCTCGTAACAGTCACTACTGTTTACACTTATCCTTTTGTTTGGTATATTAATGGTTTCAACCTAACTAACTCTACAATTTTCTCATGTCACTTTCCGTAATGTGCGGAAAAGTGTTTGGAAACACTCTGGTTATTTTAATCTCCTTGATGATTTCTTTGATGCAGTGGTCTTCAACCTTTTTTGCACAATCACCCCCCTACGGGAACTTTGTTTGAAAATCACCACCTACTATAATTCTTGCGTTCTCAGAAAATATCATTTTGTTTTGAAAATAATTTCAGTGCTAATGAAACATAAAGGGGCTATATAGTTAGCACAAAACAAAACGAACAAATAAAACGAATTCAAATGTATTTGTAGAATAAATGTCATTCATTTCCAAAAAACAGCTGGTTCCAACTAATGCGAATCATGTGATGGTGTTTATCTGCGAGATTTTTCAAAGCAGTTTGCAAGTTGGTCAGCTTCAGTCTTATGGCGCTTCCATCGGTCTTGTTCATATTAAGATGATTGCGGTGTTTATTACGCGTGTGCAGTGTAGTAGTTGGCAGAAACCTTGCTCAGCAAAATACGTCGTGGGAAACGCCGGTAATAACAGCTTCACTTTTACCAGAGTTCTGGAAAACGCTCACTGCACTTAATCCAAAAATTTGATCATTCCTGTTAATGAAATACAGCACGTGCTTCATCTTCGCTTTGGATGTCGATGAGACATTCCTGAATGGTGGAATCACATAGGCTTGTGCTATAGTTAGCTGGCAAAAAGTATTTCACCCAGTAACTTTTTGCGTAATGTAACTTTCGGTGTGATCTCCACAACAGAATGACTTTATAGCAAGCCTCAAAGAATAGATGGCGAAAAGGATTTTTTGGACTCCCTAGTTTAGCCAGGTTGGGTGTTTGGGCTTACTCGCTGGTCTAAGTTACTCCTTTCCTAGCCAACTGTTCTGTTATACTGTACTCTGTCATAAGTCAGATGAACATAGTGTAGCTACATCAACAGCACAGCAAAACACTTGAACTGACTGAAAAACACGATACGCACATTTTACAACATACGGTTGGCTGTAATTAATTGTGCTAGCCATTAATTGCTACATAAATCGTCCCGTAACAGTCATATTTCCAGTATTTTACAACAGAACACACTTCAGTAGGCCTACATTGTTTTACGCAAGGTATTAACCGAATATTATAAAACGCGTGATAAAGGACGGTCACATTTTTTGCCCACGAAACAATGGTTTGATACAGTCCCGTCGCCACGGGGGGCTTTGGTGGAATTAGCCTCCCAAACAAAGCTGCAAGTGCCCCCAAATCGAAATATGAAACACTATAAGTTAGTGGAATTTTTGTCAAATTTGAATGTCAAGCCGCCCCCGCACGAACGTAAAGCACCCCCGCGAACACGTAAAGCCCCCCTTATTGACGACTTTCTGGCGACGGTTCTGGTTTGACAATGCTCTTCCGAAGGCCATGAAGGCTTGTTTCAAGAAAATTTTGCTAATAAGAGCACAGTACAGTTGGAGGGATTTGTGACAGTTCACAGCGAAAATTCACTAGGCTAATCTTGACAGCAACTTGCAAATAATATTCGCTATCGCCCGAAAGTCAATGTGATGATTTAGTGGTAGCAATGTTATGATTGTTGAGCCATTTTTACTGTCTTCAAAAAAGCTGAAGCTTTCCTCTTGAAAAATGGAGTTTGACCGAATGGATATTTTCCGATAGCTATCAGTATTAGTCGCTTTCAACCAATATCAGTCTAATGGAACTAATTAACGCATACTCTATGACAGGGGCGGGCAACATTTTTCTGTTTGCGTGCCGAAATCGGCTAAATCAATGACAAAATTCTTCCGCGTGCCAACCAAAATTTGTGAGAACATACTACTTGACATCCTTAAAGGTGTATGTGAAGAGCCTTGAAGAAATGATACAAATTCACCCAAACAGGGACAACACAATATAACCAAATTTACATTTATTCACCTTCAAAATAACTCCCAAACAAAAACAATGCTTTGCCTCTTTCAGCCCAACTCTGCCCCCCCAAAATAATCCTTACAGGGGCCCCTTAATGGTGATTTATAAAAAAGATTTCGACGTTATGCTACATCTCGAGGCCGAATGGCCTTCAAAACAGAATATTCTAATTGCAGACACTCTTGGCAGAACCAGGCCCGGTTCAGCGGGCATTGGCTGAACCGTCGCCAGAAAGTCTTCTGTTGGGGGCTTCATGTTTGTTCAGGGGGCTAGACATTCTGCAAACTTATATTTAATTCACAACATGCACAGCATTTGCAGATTGCGCAAATTAATTATAAATTTTTCTCGTAAATACCTATAATAGGCTCGTAGTTTCCTACTAAAACTTTTTGAACGAGCTTAACAAAAGGAATTTGGTCTAACTGTCATTTAATTGATGGCGAATATTTAGAGATGTCGTAATTAAATGCAAATGTAAAAAAAATTTGCAGTAAAATAACAATCAGTCCTATCGTTCAGTTATGAAAACATTATTACCGAAGGAACAAACATGAGGCCGTTCAAAGCATGTGCGCCGCGATGAACGTTTACTTTCACTAGCGCAAATTGATAAATTTAACCATGAGCTTAAGTGAAGCAAGCTTATAAAGGCTTTTTACTGGCCGAAATACGCATGTATAAACCTTGCTGATGTCTGGACTTGTTAATCCCCTGGTGCATGGCACATGTTTAGCCTAATAACATTTTTTATCTCAAATCGCCTCTAACTGTTAACAAATACAGACTGAGGCCTACGTGACGCAAAGGTTAACATCCATAATCCACTAACTGCACTACTCTGGGACAACTTAGCAATGATTGCAAAATAGACTCTTCTAACTGCACAATTAACTCCATCTGGCTGTCTGAACAGCAGGCTGCGCAAATGTGTAACTTTGGTTGTAAGCACTGAAGGTATCTTGCTGCTACGCAGTACAAAACAAGAAAAGGGATAACACTAATTGTAGGGCCGGCGGGCTGGAGGACCATGTTTCCAAATGAAAAACGTGAATTGTCGGCGGGCTGCACAGAAGACAAGACAGAAGGGCGGGCCGGCGGGTTGCACAAAAAGGCGGTGCGGCGGGCTGCGAAAAAGGGCGGGGCAGGCTGCAGAAAAGGGCAGCCCTCCGGACCGCCCTTTTC
>JGI24159J19872_10013782_pt1 | contig 10491 bp, 8 predicted proteins | sample Ectturendosymbi4_FD_19872 | JGI IMG/M metagenome (IMG submission 19872)
CTCTAAAGCATACAGAAACACTAGTGCTTTTAAGTGAACTTATTAAGTTATTATTTCATATTGTGTGTGGTGCAAATTAGTAATTCATCATACTCAATGAGGTTCTAGCTGTTGCAAACACATGCATTTGTAAATACACTGTCAGTTGTTGGCTTGTAGTCCACAGAAAAGTGCGTTTGTTTTCGATTTTTGTGTTTGCTTTTAGAATTAGTGGCCTCAGAAGTACTTAAAAGTCGACAATCACGCTCACTTTTAAACGAACTAAATATTGTAAGTAATGCAGAACCATACAGAATTGTTAAACTAGTAACTGCTAGAATACCAATGCTGAAAATTTGAAGAAGTCAAAGCAGATTACTTCTTTCAAGGCTTTTTCAAGAGCTTAGCAGCTATTTTCTTTTCACAGGTTATGAGTAATGACTAGTTGTTAGTCAATAGGACCGCAAAACCATTATAGTGCGAGTGACTTTGTCCAGTCATAACTTGCCGACCAATTGAGCTAGAGAGCTGATCAAACCCTTTGAAGATGTGGAAAGTCTTGTAGTCTAGATTTAAAAAAATTGGGAAGTTTTGGATTTTGTTTTTTGTAGATGACGTCACAATTGGGGTAGGTTTACACATTTTGGCCGAGGTTACAGGGCCCTGGCGCCAATCCAGCGAGGCAATTTTCTGGCTCAATTTTTTTTTGGAACTAGGCTACAATCTGAGCCTTCAGAGCCCTTGATAGGCTTCCTAGCGTTTCTGATGCCAAAATTATGGCTCAAAAACCAAATTTTGGTCTTTCTATAAATCCCAAAAAAGGTCATAACTCGCCAGCCGATTGAGCTAGAGAGATGTTCAAACCCTCAAAATACCCCGAAATTTTCTGGTTTCGACTAAAAACTTGGGAAGTTTTGGATATGAGTTTTTTTGTGGGTGACGTCATATTAGGGATAGGTTTAGGCTTTTTTGGCTTGCGTCATTCGGCCCTGGGCCTCAACCTTAAGGGGCAATTTTTTTTCTTTCAAAAGAAAATTAGGCAAGAATCTGCATCCTTATACCCTTGATTGGGCTTTTAGCGTTTGTGTTTAACAAGTTATGACCTAAAAACCACAAAATAATAAACACAAAAATAAATTAATAACCCAGGGATTGATTATATAATTTGTTGTTTTTAGACCATGACTTCCAAACCACAAACGCTCCAGCAAAACCAACCTAGGCCTCTAAGAAGCGGATTTTCTCCTAGTTTTTATTTTGAAAAAGGAAACAAAAAATTGCCCCATGNGGTTGGGGCCCAAGACCCGATGAATACCTGCCAATTAAAAGCATAAACCTACTCGTTTTGTGATGTCACCAAAAAANCAACTCAAATTCAAAACNCCCCATTTTTNAAAATCGAAACTACAGTAGAAGACTTCCCGAATGAGGACTAGAACAGCTCTCTANCTCTATTGGTCGGCAAGTTATGACTTGACAAAGTTACAGCCACAGCTGTGGCTTTGCGGTCCTTAAAGGGTGACGTGTTTGAAAGTTCAAAGTCCCGAAGTTATGACGTCCATTCGCTTGAAGTTGAGAGGAATTAGAAAAAGTCTAAGGTTTGTTGTTTCTTGTCATATTTAAGAAAATGTACCTAAATCTAACAGTCAATGAAGCTATTTTGTCAATATATGCAACTTCGGATTTTCCCGGTGGTAATACCACGGACAATCAGCCAGTTGACTGCTGTAGTTTTGCTTTACGCATATTTCCTGCGTTTCTAATAAAAAGCAATCAACGAAACCTTCCAAACATTTTCAATATATAAACATCCAAACATTACTAACATTGAGCAACCCGTATAAAGCTCACTTGTTGGAACCATTTCAAGCAGAAAACTGCTGGAGAACATTAACTTGCGCGTTTTGTCTAACTATAACTATTTTCTGCGTTGCGTTTTCAAGACGGCTTTCGAGTAAATACCAAAATATGATTGAGAAACAATGAGCGCAGTAATGGCGAAGGTGCCATGAAAGATGAAGATGAGATCGTTAAAAGAGATTTGCTGGCGATAAAGCACTGTTTTGTTTGACTGTGCATCCTGTGTGCTGCTGAAAAAACGTAAATGCCAGAGTTACATGTGAACCCAGACCGGCGAGGAAACAGTCCTCTTAGTCTCCTTGAGATTTGCACGGGTGATTCAGACGTTGGCTTGCGTCGAACTCTGAGTAAGTACTAAAACTATTAATTTAAGAAGAAAAAAACTTCCCCGTTGACCTTTTAGGTACGAACGGGATCACTCCAGCAAAAAGAATGATCAGAACTTTTGATGTAAAACAACTTCCCAACCGATACAACCTACCTATGATTCTTTAACTTTTGCGAAAGGCTGGCAAGCATTTGTTACCAGGTTGTGACTCGCATGTGATTATTGCTACAACTGATGATAATGATGAGCGTTAGGATTCTTGCAAAGTGACCTGTGATCTAAACTGAACACAACAATTTCAGTTTTGATGTGAAGTAAAATGTTGCTTAGCATTTTGTTGCTAAGGAAATGTCGATGCGACCCGCGTGAACATATAGATGTGACCAGCATCAGAATTTTCGTTACCCAATTCAGAGTACAAAATCACGTGAAAACGAAGGTAGGATGTAATACTGTAAAAAGCCTCCATCCCTCGTAGTAAGATAAAGGTAAACTTTTAGGATAGAATCAGCTGTCATTTGCGGCCCGGCAGCAATAATCCATAATTTATGCGGTCCATGATAGTTAATAGGCCACCCACCCATGATCTTGTGATTCAGACAATCCTTGGCAGTAAATGTGAACATTATAATTTTGTTATCATTTCGACTGCCTGTATTGATTTTGATTTTCCCGTTCAGGGTTGCAGCGTGAGATTAAGTCAAAAACACAAATGGAATTGACACGGTACTGGGAAACCAAGTAAACCTTTTTTCACCCAATAGGGTTTTCGATTGAGTTTATGCCAATTTCAGCTTCAAAGCTTCCTGTGCTGGCTAGTTTCCGGGATTGCTTACGCATGTGGGCGACATGTAGCTGACGAAACTGTTGTGTTCATGACCAGATTCCGACCAAAAATATTTCTAGGTGCATTCGGTAGAGAAAACGAACTGTTGATCGAATGCTTTTCCACATCAGTAACTGACCCTTTGCTGTAAAATTACCAGCGACAATTTTACAGCCAAATTTTTGTAAACACTCTTAAACGCATTATAACTTTCAAAGATAGAAAAAAAACTTATTGAACGCAACATTACTTTCAAATTCAAATTGTGTCTGATTAAAACCTGCAGTTGAGCGCAATAAAATCATGGCAAAGCATCATTTACTCTTTAATGCGGTAGCCTAAAGGAACAATATGTATGCAGGGATAACGAAATTTTAAGGAGAATTGTTTCCATCATGTAGAATTTGGAGCAGGAACTATTCAACACAATAAACTGTGATAAGTGTACGACATTTAGCAGAAATGATCTTTACCTACTTCTCTATTTATTTGTTAACTCTGTCCTGATCAATCCGATAATATTAAAATTCCAATGTTTTGTAAATTTAAACTATGGCAAATGATCATCTCACAGAAGTTTTGCTTGAACTTTTTCTTTAATGCTAGGAAGAGAAAACGAATAATTTTATACATTAACAGAAATGAAAACAATAAAAACTTAAAGAAAAAAAAGCTGAGGCTGGAACTTATGCGACTTTACAAAGCAAACGAGTGATCAAGTTTGACGTAATCACAGCAAGTGGCCAAATGAATATGTTATAATTCGAAGTTACTCATGCAGCAAATGTCAGACGACTAAAACCGTAACACTGCATTCATGGTCACTAGTTTCCCAGGAACCGTTTCATCAACGTGAATCTCAATTCTTCACCATAACTACCTTTTTCTGAATGAAACGAGCTTCTGTGAACGACCGCTGAGGGCTGTGTAGATTGTGAAAAGCTACCACAGTGCCTGTATTCGGATGGCGTGATTGGAACTGCGAACTGCGTCATAAAGTGCCCAGCCCACGCCGACAGCCTCGGCCCACACAACCTTATTGGCTAGAGCTGAAATGACGAGAAAGGTGGCGCGTTCCTATTGGTTTCTTGGTTTTGGCAATCGGTTTGACGCAATTGCCTGTTGATCACGCAAAGATCAAAGGCTTGTGCTTGGCAGTGCACTGGAAAAGCAAGGCCATTTCGTACTCAACCAGATTTAAAAGAAAAAAAAGATTTAGGAGTACTGTACATGCTGTAAGAATGTGATTCCTGCATGACCCTCTTCATTAAAAAGTTTTAAACAGTTTTCAACGAAAGAGAAATGCACAAACCTTTTAGATAAGATCTCCAATGTTGTGCAGTGAATGTGTAGCAATCACACTATGCGTAACAATCTCTACAACAGTTTTATACAAACCAGTGAAATGGAGCTCACCAAGAAGATTTTTGCACCAATTATACAGGTTTTTAACGTTTTTTTGTTTTACCACCAGCAGAGCCTGATAAAAAGTATTGTTTTATAGAGGTTTACGCCTATACAAGTCCAACCTCTCCCAACATATTAACAGAAGAGAAATTAAAATGACAGCATTTTTTCACCCAAACAGCATTTTTCTTTTTCTCATACAGAGAAACCACTGGCCTTGAAATCATAAAGGCAAATTGACTTCTCTTAAAATAACAGGACTTTCTCCGGATAAATGGTTGGATTAATCACGTTTGCAAACTTGTTGCAAATCCATTTCCACCGTGTTGAAACAACTTTTACGCTGCAAAGCTGAATTGCGATATTCTAGGTATATCAAAATTCGTATAAAAGCATCAACTGCTAGAAGCCTTTGTACGACTTTCGATCCTAAAATATCGCAGTTCACTTGTTTCACTTATAGTAGATAGCTAACTAGTTCAAAAGCACTTAGCTCTGCAGACAAATCAACATTCTAAGTCCTTCCCCTTGCTTAATGGTTTAAACATTTTTTTATACATGATCTGTTATTGCACACAAATAAATAGTTATCTTGACAAGCTTATGCTCCTGCAAACCTTCAAAGACATTAAACATGCTCAATATTCAGTAATACTGCTATGGAGCTAAAGCACATTATGGATATTTTCTAAAATGATACTTATAAAAGACAACAACTATACGAACATTATTAGCCAAAGGAATCAGCAAAAATATTCGTTGTTGTTAGCTCTGTGTATGAAAAAACAGGCGTTACCTTTTATTGCACAAGAGCTTAAAAGCAATTGCGAAAATATTTGAAAAAATATTCTAAGTGCTTGGAAGTTATGAAATTGTTTCTTGGCAAAATTTTATATTATTAGACATGCCTTTTTAGAAGTTGTGCGTTTCGATTCGAGTACTTTGTAAAAACCGGAATTTTTCTTGAACAGTCACACTTAAAAGTTGTCGGACGTGCGTTTCATTCCGTAATGGGACATTCATTGCTTTTGAGCATAATATATTTTCCACTTTATTTGGACAATTTGCAGTAAAAATCGTGCCGCCGGAGGAGGAAAAGAAAAAAATATGAAAAATTCTTCAAAAAACAAAAATGTGCTTTCAAAATCGTTGGTCGAGTCCTTTTTTTAAAAAAATGGAAAGGTATCTCATAGAATAGTTAATGAAGTTGGCAGAGCTGCTGAAATCACTCACATGTTTACGAATGCAGATACATGTTTACACAAGCAAGGTTTAGATTGTGTTCGTATTGTCTTTTGTGTTCTTTCCTTTTGTTTTTTAACTTTAGGACTCTTTAAATAGATTTTAACATTTTTCACAGCAGGATTACTGTAAAAAAAAGAAATCAAGGGGCATGCATTGTTTAAGACTATTAGAACAATAGTAATTGACCAGTAGTAAAGCAATAGTAAATAATTTAGCGCAACCTTTGGTCATTCAAGGCTGAGAGATGGTATGCCTAGTCTATCGAACTTTGAGGTCATTTAGACGTATAACAACGGTAAACGAGGCCACTTTGTCATCAACTGTAATTTTTTTAGTATATCGGAAGCTTAAGTTGAAGTTAAATCTGGCGTGGCTCGAAAACATGATCTACATTATTGAGCAAATGATGACGATTGAACATTCTTTTTAACTTGGTATAGTTCTGCGATGCTGCCAAGTGTGTACGTCGAGTTTTTGCATATACGTCGCTGCTGCCTCCTGTGAAGCATAAAACCGAACTGATGTCAATGATAAACATAAACCTCGCGTCGTCATTTCCTCGAAAAGGCAAGGAAACGCTTTCCTACGCAGGCAGCCCTCATCTGTCAATTAGATTGATTTAAAGAGCCAGCCACTGCCACGCAGCGAACGCTCGCAAAACCGCAATGACGTGCGCAGTCGTTCTTGTATTTTCGCTTTTCCTGCAGACGAATGTCGAGGTTCTCACTGAAAAGGATGTCGTTGGAAGTCACGGTTGACTTAACTTAGCGCACGTAATAAACTCTTGTTATAAAATGAGACTCGGCGTGTTTCCTTGTAAGCCTTAGCCACTGCTGAGCATTTATAAGGTTGTTGCAATTCCGGATGTTTTTGGAAATTATAACCTTTCAAACTTCGTTGGTATAATCGTCGCGTAACGTTTCGTGCTATACAAAAACAAAATACTGAACACGTGTCACAAACAATGATTCCCGTTGGTAAAGTGTACTCTAAAAGTGGCTTTAAACGTGTAGATTTAAATTTGTCTGTTCATTTTTTACGAGCGACCGTCACATTGTCGCAAAATCCGTTGCTTTCGTATCTACAGAGGAAAACGTTCAAGCCAATGTGATTGACAAGCGAATGCGTTTCCTTGGAAGGTGTGTTCTTCCAAAGAAGCGGAAATGGCGAGTACTAGTTAACACTATTTGAAAAGAAAACTAAAAAACTCTGCGTCAGTTGTGGTGTATCACCAAATGTGATGTTTGGCGCCGAAATGAAAGCAGCTGTTTCTTGCTTTGTGTGCCATAATAAACATGCAGCGAATTAAAATTTTCCTGGCTACAAAACCACTTTTTCTGAAGTATTTAATATTTGTTTGGTTTTGTAATTCAGTGTGATACTCCAACTCAACACGTATTAGCAATTCTAAATGGAGCAATTAGCAATACTTTCCTCTGCATCAGCAATACTTCAAGATGAGATATTTGATGCACACTGGGAAATGCTTTTGGCGTTGAACAAAAAAACTTATTGATATTTTTATATCCTGCATGTTGAATTAACTCTCGTCTATTAGGCTCACTTCATATTTAAATGAAAAGCCCCTTTTTTATCTTAGTTTGTTTTTCATGAATATACTCTTACAAAGAATGCTTTTTGCAGCTTCGCCACCAACGAACTCATCATTAATCACATGGATCATGGTAACAGATTTCAGCCTCAACAATGCAGAGTTTACCCTGTAACATGTATTCTGCACTGAGTGAAAATACAAGAGCTTTGTACTGGTTTCAAAAAGCGCTCAAATAGAATCGAAATTTATATGGTCAACAGCTTTTCTTCAAATGAACTTTCATTATGGTGGGGACGAACCCAAATCAAATTATCAAGGAATGATGACGTGATAAGTCATTTAAAACCGACCGAGGAACATGTGGTTTGGTTGCAAGAAAATTTTTACCACTTCAATGTAAATCTTCTTCAAGGTGCGGATCGGACAAATGTTGAAAAGTAGTCTTAAAATTTTGGAAAATACTTTACGTTTTCAAGCAGCATAGCACTATTCGAAAAGGAAATTGCCTTTCTTCATCGTGCCAGTAAAAAGTTCAATAAAAATAGCTTGCAAATGCTTTACTGAAAGTGCAGCTGCAAATTATGTTATTATATATGAAAAAATGTTCACAACAAATGCAACTTGATTGTATTTGACACCAGCAACCTGTCTGCGAAACTGGAGCTTTGTGAAAAATGATGTACATTCCTGTAATTTCCAAATAAAACACAAACCTATATGTGGAATGCAGAATAAGATTGGTTTAGGTACAAAGATGGTCGCCAGCAAAGTGACTTCACGTGGGCTTAAGGAGATTTTGTAGAAGCAGTTCACAAATCATGAGATCAGACGCAGGTGTCGAGTGGTACTTGTAAATTTTAACAAGTATACAAGAGAATGGCAAGAGCAGTTACACGAAGAGGTGCTGCTGCTGGTGCTTTCCGAGCGCATGAGCACTACAACTCATTGAGCAGCATATCACCGAGTCAGCAAGACGGGTAATTCAAAGTTTCCCAGGTTCCTTCAGCTGTATTTTTGTTCTAGCAAACACATCAAGACATCTGACCGATCTGGTTTTGACCTAACATGAATATTCTCTGTATCGTGGCCATATTCGTGACCAGACATGATAGGACCTGGTTATGAAAATTATAAAGTTAGAATGGGTAATTTCCTCCTGCGCTTGTAGTCGAAACCTTGTATCTAAATTTGAAACCAAACCTAATGAATAGACTAAATCATGTTACAAGAAATGTGTAAGATTCTAAAAATGTTTCTGGAAATGCCAAAATAACTTTCCCCTGATTGCCTGAAATGTTCAAGAAATCTATCAGCATATCGATGCTAAGGGGAAGAAACAAAAATAATAATAAGCGACTATTCGTTAAAGAAAAAGTCTAGTTTACAATTAAGCTTCTTTTANAGGTTTTAGTGTGTCGTGATCTTTAGCTTTAGTGCAAGCATTTAACAAATGTTGCTGATATAGCTACATACTTGTTTCAATGAAACAGGGTGGTTTGTTTCAGCCTTTGCGTTTTCTGCCGACACAGAATCTTCGCACTAACAAAAAATACAGGCAAAAGGTGAAAATACACTGCACTGAGATTAATTTTGGAAAAGTACTCGCTGTACACAATCAACCTGGGCGAGATTACTACTATTCTAGTGACAGACTGCAATTAACATTTAATTACAGTTCAGCTGGCGAAGACAACCTCTTCACAATGCAAATATTGGTGCCAGCCAATAGACAAACGCACAAACACAAAAGTTCAACCACTCAGGGGCGTGATGAAAGAGAAAAAACATCATGTGAGTTTTGATTTTTTAAGTCCTATCAGAACTGACTTCAACTCTCATTTACTTCAGTAATGCTCGATTTGTTTCCTGAAATATGCAGTCAACCCAGTAAATATTTGTTTTGGTGTCCTGCATTTGATTTTGTTAAATCTCTCCTCAAACCTGTTGACCTGGTTACTCTCCCAGCTAATGTATTGATAGGCTTATTTGAAAGTTTTGACCTTGATATACTCGACGTTCTTCAGCAGGACGACAATCATATTTTTCAACAGTGCTTCCCTTAGATTTTTCTACAAACGTAGTACATATTGAAAAACACTTTTTGCATTTTCGGCTTCATTGTAAAGCTTTTAGCAGAAATTTAAGGCAGATGTGCACGTCAAGAAGTTTCAATAGTTTTTGGCTGTATCTTTCAGTTGTAGGAAGTATTTTATGAAATTAAACTTGTCAGGCGTAAAAAGATACCTTAGCCAACTACCGTTGGTACAAAATTCGAAATAAAATTTTCTTAAAATATGCATCAACCTCAGAAAACATTGTAGGCCCGTAGGAGAATAATTAACCAGTTTACGAAAGTGAAGCATATGCAAAGTTTAAATGTAAATGCAGAAAAACAGAGGCCTTGGTGTCCAAATGCATTTTTTCCAATACAGTGATATGTTGCGGGAAGAGACATCCGGTGCACACGTACATTGGTCTTGCTTTTTGTTTTGTGGACCAGCCCATTGTTAAACAATATGCATGAACCAGCAAACCACTGCTGAGCAACACGCATGTGTGGACAAAGCTTGTCTGACCTTAGTGCTCAGTTAATGTGACTTCACAGTGGTTTAGGAGCTGGGGGTGCAGGGGGTGCAAGCGTACACCCAAAAGTTTTGATTTGTCGGAAATTCGGGAAAACTCACTTTCGACATTTTTAACTATATTGTATCAATAAAAGTTGATTATCTTCTAGAAAACACATGAAATCTATATAAAGTCAACAAATTTTTTCTTATAACTTCGTGTTTTAGTTTGTGAGTGTTGATGAGTAAATGACTCACTTGAAAGTTCTGGAACAAAAAAACATTTCATATATGAACTTTATTAATTATACACTGTGGGGATAGAGTAGGCTGTAGGGCACCTACTTCATAGTAGTAGAGTTCATGCCAGGCAAGTACAGAAAAGCTTTTGTTTTGATTTTAACTACAAGGTTTGGATGAATACATTTTTCCATCTAGTTTGTTGCATGTTGCACCTATGTGCATTTGAACAGACAATGTTATGAGACTCGCGGCACAGACATAATTTAAATAATATGAAACATACCATATATACACATATGTGTCTTCAGAGAAGGAAGTAGCTTCAGGCCTACCTCAGCTGGGTGTGAGGTTCCTTGCTGACAGCAACAGCTGGAATGTGAAGGGAACACCAAACCTCAGAACTGTGAGGCAGATGCTCAGAGTATCCAACTGAGCCAGCTGGCTTCTGATAATGTTCTTGCACAGCCTAGCGCACTTTTCTGTT
>JGI24159J19872_10013784_pt1 | contig 10490 bp, 9 predicted proteins | sample Ectturendosymbi4_FD_19872 | JGI IMG/M metagenome (IMG submission 19872)
TTTGCATAAGGTACCTTCACCACTTAGCTGCCATGCAATGCAAAACCACAATGTGGTGGCAGCAACACTGTGAGAACTGCTGAGTAATGGCCTATGCGTACACAAGCTTTTAGGCTTAGGTTTTCAGGATTAGGGTTGTAGGGGTTTTGGAGCTAGCGTTTTAGGTTTTGTATTTTAGGATTAGGGTTTACAGTAAGGTTACAGTTTAGATTTACCCTAAGAAATGCAATGATTCAGCAGTTCTCGAGCAGCGTTGCTGCCATGTTGTGGCTCTGCAGTATGCATGGTAGGTGGAGGTAAGCCTACCTTGTATAAGTTGATATTTTGATTGTGCATATCTTTGTATATACTCACCAATGACGGCTTTCATGCATATATTCATTGTCAGTGTGTTGTAAAGAGTCCACCAATATGGTTTTTACCACTATTTTCCATTGGGTGTTAAACTGAAATTTGACCAAAATTTTCTAGACCAGTGCTTCTTAACTGGAGGGGCATCAATAAGTGCTGTACAACACTGAAAATTTGATCAATAAATTTACCAACCAATACTTCTGCTTTTACAACTTATTTATAGCCAGGGGGCATGAAACAAAGAACAAGTACAGTAATTAAGGGAGGTATCAAGTATGGTAAGGAAAAGGTTAAGAACCACTGTTCTAGACAGTATTAATGTCAATAAAAAAAAATTTTACTTGTCAGGACTGAAAGAAAGTTATGCAAGTCAGTTGTATTTTCAGCACTTGAATGTCCATGGACAAATGTGGAGCTAAGTAAAATGTTAGACCACGACTTAAATCTGCATTTAAAAAAAAAACAGGTTAGGAAACTTGAGTTTTGTTTCACCATTTTGTTAACATATGCTGTGAATCCATGCATTTGTTCATTTATTTTATGATTACCAGAAAAACTTAAGTTGGCAAACCATACATTGCTTATATTTAAGAACTACAATTTTGTTCAAAATGCATCTTACTATATTTGACAAAAGATAGGCTGTCTACAGAAGTGCTTGTTAGCATGGACTTAAAACCTCAAAACCTGTCATAATCTTCAGGATATTTCTGGCTATAGCTTTTTTAATTTATACCAATAGTACATTATCATTTGCAGTGACTATTTTTGCTGAAAATTTTATATCATTGTATATTTCTTATGTATTACTTGTATGCCCAGCTAATAACCATTTCATTTTGGATTGTTTCAAGACAAAATTTCATGCGAATCCAAGATCTGCTGTCCATGCAACATCCAAACGAACTGTTGCTTTCAATGTTGTGAGCTATAATGTTGATTGTTTCCCGAAACAATGTCAACGGTTTGTAATTTTTTTATTATTTTTTGTTTATAAATTGTGATCACTACAGCCTGCTCTTTTAGAGATGTTGCATTGTGTTGCTAGACATTTTTGCATATTAACTGCCATCATTTCACAGAAAATAGTAAAAAGATGAATAAATTATTATAAAATATTAATGATTTTAGAAATCAAGTCTACTTATTGATTAAAAAACTGGCATTCTGCTTCATGGCTGAGATTAAGTAAAACCAAATTTTTTCCTTTAATGCAATTTCAAATAATGAGAATGCTTGGATTGGTCTAAAAGCATGTTTCATAACTTTTTTTACTGATTACCACATGGTTCAGTTACAAACTCAGTTGTGTAGGAAACTTTCAGACAAGGCTTTACATTGTCAAACTGAAAAAAACATGTTTTGAAGCAAAACAAAGCTGTCTCTTTGTTCACCAAGTTGTTGAAAGATTGCATATCATTTTGTGCTGTTAGTTATACATTTAATTTAGTTTCATTGATATGCAGCTGGGCAGAAAAAAATTTGCAGAAAATTTGCACAAGATTGCAGAGATAAAAAAACATTTCTGTTAATGTACAATTCAACAGCATTCCTGCGGAGTCTGGAAAAGTATGGAAAAAATTTTGGTCATTTTCCAGCTTGGAAAAGTCTAAAAAAAATTGTTTTTGGCCTGTTAGTATGGAAAAAGAAAAACATTTTCCAGACTTGATTTTTTGACATGCATTTTCATAATATTTTATTCAAGACTGATATAATTTTACTTTCGTCATGTTAACTATCATAGTGCTTGCATTTGACCTGGGTATGTCATTCAGAAAAGTCTGGAAATTTATATTCAAAATTCTGTAGGAACCCTGCTTCAATTTATGCTTCACATCAGGCCGAATTGAGCTGAATATCAAAATCAATTGGATCTTTGGAGCATAAAATTGGGATAGACTTAACAGTTTCATTAACACTAAAAAAGCCTTCAGAAATGTATAAAAATGTATAGTTTTTTGAAGGCTTTTTTAGTGTTAATGAAATTGGATCATTATTAACAACTTTTCAGATCAGCTCAGCATGGCATATGTGCTTTCAGTTTTCATTGTTTTTGTGTTGACTCGGAATAACAATAATATTAAATATGTTTTAAGACGAAGCAAGCATTTCCACTGCGTGAGAGTGAGCGAGACAAAATATTTTTTCAAATCAATAACTTGCTGACAAGTATATTTTCAGCTATTGCAGTCCTTTACACCTTAATGTTCTGCTGCAGTATTTTACCAACAAAACGTCGAATGAAAGCACAGTCCACTTCTGTTTCTNTAACTATGAAGAATGATGAATGTCCGCCTGCGACAGACATTTTCCTTGACGTTGACGAAGGTGAAAAATATTTTCAGAATCACATTTNAAAGAACATCCTTAAGCAGGGTCCTTTTATNATGTTTTACCACGTGGCTTTTGCTCATTCAATTTAAAACGTTACCGTGTGCTCACGTTGTATAAATATTTGGAAGTAAACCCCAAATTTTTGGCAGCGTTGGAACTGTTTTTTGCCGGTATGACAGAAAAAAATTATTTGGGGATGCACTGGTGGGTTATATATAAAATATTTTGGGAGTTATTAGAAGTGGGGAGCAAATGACTCTTCATGCAGAACAGTCAATTTCGTGGAAATTCTAAACACTTATGCCCACAAACCATTCACTGATTTTTCAAACCTTCAGATCGATTCTGTCAAAAAATCTCTGGAAGGAGCCCTGATTCAAAGTGGTTAGGTAACAGGTAAAAGCCCTTAGGTAATCAATTGCACTAAATGGTCTAGTTACCGAGGTTGTTCAAGCGTTAATTCAGATTTACATAATATTTTTTTAGAATATGTGATGTTTTCCACCACTAAAAACTTGTTTTAAGTTCTAGTGCTTGCGCCAAAACTAGTGAGGGAAATTGTCTGCAATGACAACAATCATGAAATTGACACGAAAAGTTGCGTTGGCCATAAAGCATGCAAGGTTGAGAGTTATTTGTGATGTAATCAAAGGCAATTTTTGATCAGGAGTCATTCATTACACACAAAAATTCACTTCGATCGAATCAAAAAGTCTTTCGTTATGGTACATATTGTTTTTTACAGATGACGCCCTGGAACAAGTTCACAACGAACCACCGAAGTCTGTGCCTTTGAAGAAATTTGTTTTGAAAGAGTGGCTAAATCCATAAAAGTTTTCTTTCCAGATTACTGAAACTGTAGCGTTAACTGAAACTTTGTTTACTGATGCTTGGTTTTTGGACTCGTCGAATGTATGGCAAGCTGTTCGGTGAAACCCCTGTGCCTACGGCTATATCAAAGCTTCGCGAATGGACAAGCAAATTTAGTGCAGCGAATATTGCGGAACCACACACATCTGCAGGCCTCATCATAGCTTTTGTTTTAGGCAGAAAAACAGTGAGTATTTGTTTAGTGTTTGTTGCCAGTCACTGCATTGAAGCGTTTTTCTGACTTTTTTCCAGTCGACTATGGCATTGGTTCTAAAGTTAAAACAGCTAGCATTTAAATTTTTGTCTGGCGTCACCAAATCTTACGTGATAAAGCTTCAGCGTTTACTACAAAAAAGCTTGAATGCAAACGTTGCAAAGTAACATCCTGGTACCACTACAAGACTTGCTCGATTGACTTCTAGCGTCAGGTAGAACAACCGTTCATTGCATTTTTTGTATAAAAACAGACTTTGTCTCATGCAGACATCGTAGAGGATGTTGGAGAATCAGGTGTCGAATCGCGGAATTTTATTTGTGCTGCGTGTGGTCTTTATTACCTCGGTTGATGATGCGCTCTGCTTGGTTTTTGCTTTTTTTCAATTTCTTATTTACATGTTCAGTTTTTGCAATTGAGTGGTCTTGAAAAGAGGCGTCAGCTTGAAATTTGGGAATGCAACGAGATTGATGGACTCTGTGTAAAACGACTTACTTCTTTACCGGTACAGTACGTGTTAGGAGAATGGGATTTTTGTGGAATGACCTTGAAAATGAAACGGCCTGTTTTCATCCCTCGGCCAGAAACGGAGGTTTGTTTTGTACTAAGCGGTCATATCTTTATATTTTAATAAGTTAACCTTTATTTGCAAAGCGCAAGAGAACCAAGTATGCGTGGTTTGCATGTTACCTTGATTAAACAAGGGTTGGAAATCTCTAGGAGCTTATTGGACTTGTCATCGAAGATATCAATACGTCGGCGAACATCGAAGAAAAGGAGACTCTGGAATTGCCCGAAAATTCGTCATTCGCTGTATTGGAAGTTGGTTGTGGTTCCGGGGCTGTGACGTTGGCTCTGCTTTCGGCGTACCAACGCGGTGAACTGAATAGAAATCTTTTCTGCACTGCTGTTGACAAAGACAGAAGTGCGGTTCTTTTAACAGAGGAAAACGCGAGAGTTTTAAAGGTTAATATGAATCGGGTAAGTAACCCCTAAATGCATTGATAAATTGGTGTGATACGAGAGTGTTAAACGCCTTCTAAGTCAAACGTTTGTCGGCATTGATAGTAGGTAGCCCGCTCAGTTATGCGGTAGGTCAAAACTGAGTATCCGTTTTCTAGTTTTAATTTTGACAAAACAGTTTTGAAAGATAGATAATATTCTTCACTATGGAAAAATGCGTCCGGTCAGTCAATAAAAGATGGCTTTATATTCATTTTTGTAAGACTGTTTTTATCCTATTTGCTGTCACACACCAGAATCATCAAACTGATAGTTTTTCGTGGTTGTAGCGTAACTATCAAGGTGTAATTTATTTGGCAACTTCACGCAGTCGTTGATTCAGCCATATAGGCGCATCATACTGCTGGTTTATTTTCGCTGAGGCATTTCCGTCATTTTTTGTTGTGACATTTTGGTCACTGAAACATTTCGATCATTTGTCTCATAGTTCTATTAAAGCTCGTCGTTGCAGTGTTCGTTAGCCTATATTTTCAGACATTCTGACCGAAATTACTTAATTTTTTTCGTCAAAAACATTTTGGCCTATGACCGAAAAAAACAGCTTCACAGGAAGTGGACATAAAGATGCGAAATAGTTTGCAAATCTACTCTGGTCACCCATGGTTAGGATTAAAAGTCCCGAAAATGTTTCCGTGATGAATTCAAGCTACTTAAACCAAGGCGCAATGTGTAACAGTTTCGTTTCGCATGCGTGAGCATAAATTGTGTTTTTGAGGTGTCTAAACTCGAGCTCACTTTGATTTGACGGGGTGAAAAAATTTTGTCTTATTGTCAAGCGAAGTGGTAAACGGCGGTTGTGTTTTTTCAACATTTGGCCTCGGATTTGGGTCGGTCGAGCTCGAGCCATGAACCTCGGAAAAAACAACCACGGATTCGATGGCAGCCACTTCACCTCAGGATCGATATCTAACTCAGCTTATTTATTTATGCAGCTAACAGTGTTGCATGAAGATGTGTTTTCGAGTCGGATTCTTGGCAAGTTTGACGGAATTGTCAGCAACCCTCCTTACATACCTACCCGCGAATTACAGTCTTTACAGCCTGAAATCAGGTTCGTTGAAACTCTGGAGGAGAAATGCGTCTACGTCTAACATATGTATCCGATGCTAGTACTGATTATGAATACCCAGTGGCATGGTGTAAAGTTGCAAGATCCAGGATACTGAATCTAAGTCTAGAATTAGTATTTGGTTGGCTAAGCAAAATTTTTGCAATGGTGCCTTGCTCAAAATACTGTAATTTCCGCAAAACTTTAAACTGCTTCGTAAAATTTTGTTTTTAAACAAGTAGGTCGTTTAGCCGGTCTGACCTAGTTGGTTGGGTACGCGCCACCAAAGCTGGGTTCGATTCCTGGTTGGGAATCGAAGGCTTGAAAAACCGTTCTTGCGGGTTGTTCAGCCTCGTGCTTGACATTGGTGGGTGGGTGCAAGGGTTCACGCGCGTTCACAACAGTTCACGCGCTGCGCTGCCGTTGACTCGCCACCATGGAAGAATTCATTGTGAAAGCAGCCACGTGGCACGCGGCGCAAACAAGTGGAAATAGGCGCCGCAGACCACTCGTGACACATCGTAAGGAGTACAGAAAGCGAGTATATACGAAACTGAACTGCAAAACCTGGTTCCATCGTATTACTTAATGCGAGAATCACAGCAATGTCTCAAAAGAATAGGCTGAAAAACACGACGTGCGACCAACTCATTTCTGATGCTTTTAAACTACTGTATAGGTCTTGTCTATCGAAAGGAATTCATTCCCAGCAAAGAATCAGACTGTAAGCTCTTATAGAGTATATATTTCGCCTACGAAGTAGGCATCATCAGCTCTTATTCAAATAGAATCTATAGGTATTGCTTCAAGTTCATCACATGGTGGGAACTTAAACGGTCGTAACAGGTTCTGTTTGAAGATGTAGACCAGTGAGTCCGATTTTCTTGAGGTATTCCGTCCGAAGCATACACATGAGCTGTAGTGAATGCTGCTTGAAAGGTCGCCGCAGGCTTAATTTAGAATTGCCGTATAGATGTTGATTTTTATCTTCCAGATATTGATTAACGAAAAAAATAATCGCACTTTCGCACGTTGTGTCATCGAAAGAAAATTATTCGTTTACCTTTTGCATCTGAAATGCTCATTACTTAATTCCATAACTCTGCTTCAATCATTTGATTGCGTGCTTATCTTATCCAGGTATGAAAGTGAGTTGGCCTTGAATGGCGGCGAAGATGGATTGGATGTAGTTCAACAGATTATCAAAGTTGCCACAACTTGTCTAAAACCGAAAGGGTCAGTAATTTTATAAAAAACATTTTTCGGTTAGTGAACGTTTTCGCTGTGAAATTCGTTTCATTAGAAAGTTGTCTCGACTGACGTCTGAAAACTTTGTCTGATCCCTCTGAAGAAAAACCTGTCAAGACTACAGACCTGGTTTGGGGCCTGCTCTGGTCTTGTCGAAGAATTTGGAATTGTTACTTGCCACACGCCAGCTTGGTACACGGCACTGATAAATTAGCCATAGCCAAAACAAAATTGAGATCGCGTGCGGAACTGAACAATTTGTACTGCCAGCAGGCCTGCAAGGTGATTTCACAAGAATGACAACCAGCATAAGTAAAACATACTTTTAATAACTGTGGGTTTGTAATCCTTAATGTCAGAATCATGAAATTCATGTTTTTTTGTTAAAAATGCAGCCATGCACACAACTCCTCACAGTTTCGGTATAGGCGTACGGGAAAGTCTTTTCCGGGTGAGGGAGTGTGGTGGCCACTTTTGCCCTGAAAATTTGCAACGGTCTCGATATCTGACGTCGGACGTAATAGAGGGTTTTCTGTGCAAAGGGGGAAGAAGAAATATTTTGATATTTGATACATTTTCACTAATTTTTGTTTTTCGAACTAGCTTTCTGCCATTCTCGATTTTGTTCCAATCCTACAGCTCTGTCTGCGAATTCTCGAGATATCTTGGGACATGCCAAAGACTTCTACGCATGTTTTGTCGGCCTTGAGAAAGCATATGACCGAGTCCCTCAGGAAAAGCTTTGGAATTGTTGCGGAAGTACGGTGTTGACGGCCGCCTGTTACCCGGGTCGGCGGAGTTTAATCGCAACCGTCCACCGTGGGTGTTGGACAATGGACACCGACAAGCGTGTGTGCTGTCGCCGCCACTTCTCTTCACATTCTGTATAAATTGGATAGGCAGTCACAGCCTAGTCGACGAGAGTGTCACTGTTGGAAGCTGCAGGATCGACTGTTTGCATATTGCGAACGATTTGGTGCTGCTTGCATCCTGTGAACAAGGCCTCCAACATGCATTTGATCGGTTTTTAGCTGCGTGCGACCAAGCGGGCGTGAAAATCAGAGTTCTGAACTTATTGCAACATTGACCAACTTCCGTGGTTTTAAATCAAGAAAAATTCTTGTATCTACACAAAAGAGGATAAGAGAACATGAATGAAGGGACACCAAGGTCAAGCGTTCAACGCAAAGTCTCGCTCAAACTACGACAGTGACAAATTGCCGTCACCAAAATTAACAAAAAAAAGACAATAACAAATGCGATATGGGTAGCCGTTCTACTGGTCGCTTTCTTTTGCGAATTACCAACACGTCATGAGCCCTTTGTTAAAAATACGTCCACGAGGCAGTGGCAATCACATGAGAAAAATTTCGCCAAGAAACAAAGTCATTGGGCTCACCCAAGAAATGACTCAGGCAAAACACTAACTTACAACAATTAGCACTAAAAATACTTAGGTATTTATGTCTCCCCAGAAAACCAAGGCGGTGCACGCTGCAGGTAAGCGGCAATATACTGCAGCAGATTCAGAAGTCCAAGTGCCTTGGGTGGTATTTGCGAATGACGGAACAAGGAAGTGGATACACGGGTCGGTAAAGCAAATGAGGTTCTGCGTGAGCTTTATCGCTTTGTGGTCACAAAACGGGAGCTTTCAAACATCGCAAAGCTGTGAGTTTTTAAATAAGTCTTTGTTCCGATGCTCACCTGTGGTCACGAATCCTGGGTAATAACTGAAAGCGTCATATCTCAACTGCAAGCGCCAGAGGTAGGATTTTTGCGAAGAGTTCAAGCTGTGACACTTCGTGAAAAACTGCGCAGCAGTGAAATTTGTAAAGCTCTGAGTGTCTAGTCTAGCCACTTCTCCGAATAGAGAGATCCCAGCTACGATGGTTCGGCCACGTGACCAGAACGTCCCAGGAAAAATTGGCGAAGCAAGTCGTGCTGGCTAAACCCACGGGAAAGCGGCCCAGAGGTCGCCCAAGGACCAGCGGGCGTGATTAAATTTGTGGAATCGTCTTGTGGCAAATCTTGCAACGCCAGGAAGACCACCTAGAAATATTTCACGTGTAGAAATTGGAAGTGCGTTGGTTTTAAATGATTAACGTGTACAATCCGGTCCTGCTGCAGAAGCTCAGAAGAATCCCAACAGATTAATGAATTTGTTACTGAAGTGCGTATAAGTTGTCAAGATCTTAACCATCTAAGTTATACACAGGTGGATATGGCTGGAGGTGGATCCCGATCATCCCAACTTGCTGCAGTCTGAGCCACCAGCGAAGTTCACCGTGACCAGAGTCTGCGAAGACTTTGGCGGAAAAAGCCGATTTGTGAAGTTAAAAAAATGCTGTTGATGTATAGAAAAAGAACCACCATAGACTTCAAAACAATCTATTCCGAACTACTACGAACAGAAAATGTGAGTTTCGCGACCGTCACTCAACCGACAACAGCAGTGGCGGATTAGGTTGTATGAGGACCCTGGATGAAACTTAAAAAGGGGCCCTTTCTATCAACCAGACATCACACTTTTTACTGACTTATGCATTGGGGGCCCCTGGCTGTAGCCCAGTCAGCTAATCTGCTACCTGAATCCGCTACTGGACAGCAGTCAGGGCAGGAAGAACGGCTGCCTAGTCGATTAACAAGAGTGCGACGTGCCCCAGAGAAGCTCAGCTCCCATAAACTCGGTTAATGGGGATGTAGCGCTTTCAGTGACAAGGTAGGAAGAAGTGTGTTGTGAACGCATGTGATTCCTTTCAATTACATTATAATTTAAGTCGCATTGTGATACCTTTTAATTGCGTGTTATCGCCTTAAAAGCGCTGAACCATTATTGGCTCCTCGACTCCGCTTATTAGTTGGTAGCAGTGGCGTACGAAGAAAATTTTCATGGGAGGTTTTATTCAGTGGCATGTGGTGGTCATTTGTATTTGGTGTGCGCTGTTTGTGACGTCACAATTTGACGTCATGTTCATGTTTCCAAACCAACGTTTTGGCGAAGTTGTTGACGTGACGTGCATATTCTTCTACATGCACTCCCTATATTTTTTGTGTCATTGCATTGCACTGAATATAAACTATCAGCGCTCCAAGTTACGATATCGGAGGAAAATAAGCTCAACGCTACGACACCGCAGTACATAACTACAAAAATATCAGGCTGCGCGTTAAAACAGGGGCGTAAAACACACTCATCAGCAGGGGCGGCTCGTCTAGACGGGCAGCCCTCCCTGAAAAATCTAAGGCAAAAGATTCCGCCAAACGGCCAAGCTCGCCTTAAGTTTGGATTTAGTTCCGAAAATTTCACAACACAATCATTTTTGGTACTTCCGACACCATTTTGGCTCAACGTTTCCTAGGAATCCAAAAAAACAATGTTTCGCTCATTTTCAACGATGC
>JGI24159J19872_10013786_pt1 | contig 10490 bp, 11 predicted proteins | sample Ectturendosymbi4_FD_19872 | JGI IMG/M metagenome (IMG submission 19872)
CAAGTTGGTTGACATCTGCACTTGGTTGAAGATTGGAAAGAATATCACCTTTGAAGCTGTCCGAACCTTTGAAAAAAACTTTGTTGGCAGAAAATTGGTTGACGTTTGCTTCAATTAATGGTGAAAGTGCATGTCTCTTATTCACTGTTTCCACTTCGTGTGATTTAAAACAGGCATTGAAATCGTGATGTTTCCATAGAGTGGGGGTCGTAGGTAAAAACCTGTTGTTAGTTCTTTGATCCAAACTTGATGTGTCGGATTTCTGCGCTGACTCTGCATCCGAGATAAAGCTCAAATTAGATGAACGGTCACTGCTTTCACCGGATAACCAATCGTCATCCTGCTGGTCATTGCAGCTATCAAAAGAAGCAGAACTGAGAGAGGAAGACAAAGAAAGACTGAAATCTTCTTGAGTTAACGTGCTTTGACTTGTGTGGTGGTTTTCCAAATCGTGAATGCTACATCTTGGCATTGGTTGCAAAGGTGGGAAATCATCGGAGTCAGATGGAGACAATAACTGAACGATGGTAGGAGGTGATGAAGGCAGCTTTTCTGTGTTGGCCGAATGCAAGAAGTTGGAACAATCTTCAAAAGTATTTATTTCACCTGTAACATATTTCAAATCTATACCAACAAGCTCTCATATTATTATAGTAAACCACATAATGATGCAATTTTGAAGTTACTGGTTTCAATAAACACATGTGAAGGAGGAAAACACTTGGAAAAGTTGTTTCGGCAAGCAAGCCACTGGGTAAAGATTTGGTATGTGCGAAAAGAGTGGTCATAACTTTAAGAGCTCTAAGAGATATTGATCGTATGGACGATTCGATGTTAGCATAAATTACACCAAATATCGCTTACAGTGGAAACCGCTAACTGGAGTACCCTCGGGAATAGCAAAACCTGGTCTAAGAAACGGTTGCTCTTTCATCCGATGAGAACTTTTTGCAATAAAAACAGGGTGTCATTCACACTAGGGGTTCACGAATACACATATCAATATCAGGGTACTGTATTTTATTCTCATTGTGAGCACTGTACACAGTATTGTAAAAAGAAAAGTCACTGTATTTTTACAATATTTTTGTCATGATGTGTTGCAGAGTAGCTGTTGTGGTGGACACTGTTCACTCTTGCCCCTCTTCAGCACAAAAGAACTGGTTGATTATTGATTATTTTACTTCATGCTAAACACGCATGACTTCTACGCGTCAACTTTCTGCATTCTATGGATTTCTCACGCGCTAACTGGTGCTGCTACACGTCTAACTGCTCTAATAAGCGAAGAATTTATAAGAGGAAAAAGATAGGAACGTTTTTTTTTCAGCCGAAACTACTCGAATAAGCGGTTTGCTCTATAAACCGATGCTCTACTAAGCGGTTTCCACTGCATAACAAAATATTCCTGCACGCACTGAATGTTTACATGTTTTCATGTAACGACACATTCGTAGGAATAACAGTGCACAATCACGAATATCTTCTCTTTGCTATTTCCATCACGCTGGCTCTAAAAAGTGCTGATGAAACCAGTGGATTTGAAAATAAATTAAAACAAACTTCGGAAACCTTCCTCTAACTTACATTTTACCGGATCCACGGCTGATTTTTCACCATAGTAGTTGTGCTGCTGACATGGCAGATATTGTTTTTCCCAACTCGGTTCTTTTTCTTGCATCTCGTCACGGATTGTGATCACGTTGAGAGCAGAACTGTCACTGTTTTTCATTAGTTCTTCACCGTTTTTATCGACTTTGTTAAACGCAAACGGAACTTTTTCAGTCATGGACGAATTAGACGTCAGACTTGTTGCTGGTTCATGAAAGGAATTTGATTGGCTTAAATGTCCAAACTGAGGCAAAACAACATTAAGTTTGGGCAGGTGTTGAGGACTGGTACTTGGCTGATGATGAATAGGAATAGGTCGAAGAATGCTTTGCTGGTCGCAGCCCAACTCAGTCCTAGCTTGGATATTTGACCAACAAGCATCCTGCAGGAATCGATAACCAACAATACTTGGTGGAGAAGGAGGAGGAGATTTTTGGTAAGAAGAGCCACAATGGTAAAAATTCCATTCTGGGGAATCTGAACACTCGTTTCTGTTGCAGTGAAACGACTGAAACAAAGAACCACTGATGGAGTTTCCCTGATGCTCATCAGTGGTGACTTTTCCGTGATGTGATGCAGCGCAAAGTGCGGGCAGAGATAAGTTTGTTTCATCAACTGGTGGAAGCCATGCTGGTTCATCTGCAAGCACAAGCATTGTGTTAGCGATAATTTTAAAGAATTTCTTTGTACCTGTTTTCAATAAAAAACATGGAAAGTTCTGTTTTCAAAATATTCACCAAACTGTTCACATATTTCAGTTGCCATTCATCCACCGCAATGCTGTTATTCATGAGAAAGTATTAAGACAAGTTCTTAGTTACATTTTAAGTGATATCAGTGAGCTTTTCTGTTTTTTGATTTTTAAAAATGTTCACAATTCCAAGTCTAGCAAATCTAGGAGTAGAACCAATTATTGCTATAGTTGTCATTTGCATAGTATGTCATCGCTTCACAATTCTTAACTTTCATGGAAATTAAAAGTCAGAGCATGTCGCAATGACTTTATTCCGACTACTTGAACATAATAATATTTAGTAAACATAACCGAAATTTTTTTCATTTTCTATTGACTTTTTTGGTTTCTTCATTATTGAACACAAGATAAACATCTTCTTATGCCATTGAAAAATCATCCGAACTTTATGAAACTTACTTCATTATCATCGAGGATGTACAACCACGTTTAAAGTTGTTATGTGAGCTTACACTGAATGTTTGAACCTCACCTTGTTTCGCACATTCTTCATCGTTGTTTCCATCACGCCACAAGTAAGACAGATCTTTGTCGCAAAGACCCTCACTAACTTGTTGAGGTCGCCATTCGAAAGTGTATTTTTCGGACGGTGTTGGTTCAGTAGCTGCAAAAGAGACATCGGTTTGATCGATTTCGGCGGATACTTTGAAGGTATGGTGCTTAAAACACACGGTCATTGCTGCTGCATACCCGTGATACTGTCATTGCTGATTGATTTCATTCCAACATTGTTGAAACGTTTTAATGTAAAATACATTTTCGATATTTGTGGCTATGCTGTTCACAACAAAATTTTGCAGCAATTCAGTGCATTTTTTACTGGTGAACAAACATTATTATTACTGCGCAGGAAAGAGGCAGTGGGCGTCTTAACAAAGTTTTCCTAATATTCTGTGCCTACGAAAACTGTTATGAGGCATTAAAGAAGCGTTGCTTTGCAGCCAATAAAGCTCTGTTTTGATACAAATTCGATTGATTTAACGAGACTGCAAGAAATGGTACGCCCAAGTCCTAAATTAAATAATAAAATAAATACAGAATTGGAAGAAATATTTTCTTTGAATATATGCCCCAGTTCACAGAATCATCCTATAGATTAAAACGTAAAATGTGTGGAGTAGACACTGAAAAAGAAAACAACAAAAAACGTCGAACAACATCAAGATGATTTTTGATAAGACCAGCTGATGATTCTTCAGTGCAACAGTCGAGTCACTGAGGGTGAAATTATTGTTGTTCACAAATCAAGGCATTTCGTTTCCGTGAATCACTCTCTGTGCTTCTGCCATAATGAGCTGAAATGTTTTTACCGATTTTGCGCTGCTTTCTACCGTCTGGACGAAATGGTTTAAATTTTTTTCGTTTGAAGACATGTACAACATCAGGTTTGATGCTGCTTTGTGTCAGGAATTCGATTCACTTAATTTTGTATTTTTAGATAAAATGATATTTAACTTTGGTTAAAGGCCATGTAGGACCTGGCCTGGATTGTGTGTTGAGGGAACTGGTCTAAAAATACTTTACTTCTCAAAACCGAAATCCTTTCCAAGTTGCGTACTTGACCAACTGGTGTCCTGTAGATATCCGTATCCATACGTGGGAGGCGGAGATTGAGGAGGAGATTCTTCGGACGAAGAGCCGCCGATGTAAAAGATGCATTTGGAGGAAAGATCGTTTTCTTCTATTTGGAATGTGTCAAAAGACAGGTCTCTGACACTGTTTGCACTGATTTCATCATTGGTCATTCCGCGATGTAAACAGTTCCAAGAAGAGGGGAGTGGCAGGTTTTCTTTATCATCAGGTCCACGCAACAACCGGCCACCTGCAAACACAAAGAAGGTCTCATCGGTCGTGCAACATTTTAGATTTACAACATTTTCGATTCATTTGATGAAAAGAAAACGTTGTACGATTTGGGTTCAGATGCGGAAACGTGGGTTTTGTTGCATAAACTGTTACTTTTTATATTTAAACTGTTGTTTCTAAATATTTTTCTCGTTGTTTTTCTCCATGATGCATAAAAAATGAAAGGATAATGTTGAAGATATCAAAGCGACTCTGTCTCAAATTAATTTTGTTACTTGACAAATGTAAAGCATGCGATTCAATGCGAAAATTTGGAAGACAAATTGATTTTCAAATCATTATAATTTTCATTTTATTGCATGGAAAACTGATTCTAAAAACTTCCATTATCATTAACCTGTAGAGAATTAGTCAATTCTTTGTTTATTAATTTTGTGGTCTTCAGGTCATAACTTGTTAACCACAAACACNAGAAGGGCCAATCATAGGCTCTAAACATGCGGATTTTTGNCTGCTTTTTCCAAAAAGGAAACAAAAACTTGCCTCTTGTGGTTGGGCCCAGGGCCTGATGACTTAAACCAAAATAGCCTAAACCTACACCTGTTCTGATGTCACCCACAAAAAACTCAAATAGAGGAAATCCCAATTATTTTTAGTCGAAACTACAAGACTTTCCAAGTCTTTTGAGGGTTTGAACAGCTCTCTAGCTGATTTGGCTGGTGAGTTATAGTATTTGCCCAAATTGGCAAGGCATACCTTTCGTGGGATTTTATTGAACAACCAATAATTTGGTTTTTGAGCCATAATTGTCGCACCGGAAACGCAAGAAAGCCGATCAAGGCTCGGATTATAACCTAGTTTCCAAGAAAATCTGAGCCAAAAAATTTGGCTCGTTGGCGCCAGAGCTAGCTAACCTCAGCCAGAAATGTGTAAACATACCCCTATTGCGACGGTCTCCAACTCAATCGATCGGCAAGTTATGACTGGACAATGTCAATGGCTCTATAGTGGTTTTGCAGTCCTTATAGCGTTGCACTTCAGGCTCAAACTTATAATACAATAGTGAGTATTATTATTGGGAAAGTACCTGCAGCTGCTCAGTGGCAAAAGTGTAAACCAGATAATTGTTTCGATTTGAATAAGAGCCTACTTAGTGATGTGCGAAATTTATACTCTGTAAGATCTTAGTGTCTGATTCTTTGCAGGGAAAGGATGCCTTTCGATAGCCAGATAATTATTATGCGTTTGTTTTATATCGTTTCATGTTCTATCAGCCATCCACATCTAAAATGCGCTCAAAAATTTCAAAGCTATGACTTTTTAATATAACCGACAAGAACATGATAACTTTCACCTTCTTCCCTGCTGACAATGACATTCGGTTTTCACGACATTATTTTCCAAAGATTGTGCTGCTTTACGATAGTTCTACTTGAATGAATAACTAAAAGTATGAATAATATACTGACCCTTGCCAACATCTGTCTCGCTCCAGCAGTTCCATCCACCATGCCTCACAGAAGTTACTGCAGAAGACGAAGCTTGGTGTGACTGATTCCTTACTTGTGGTGGGTTCTTCGCGTTGGGTAGAAGCTGATATCGAATGTGGTCGTGATATGAAAATGTCGCAATGCTGTTATCTTCTGCCACCTTCGTTTCCACTGGATGTGTTTCTGGAGAAGATCTTCCAGATCGTTTCATCAAATCGACATTCGAACATTGACCTTTTGCATGTTTGAAAGGAAATACGTCCAAGTCCTTGTGTCCTCTGGAGTTGGTGGATCGAAATGCAGCAACGAGAAATTGGGTTCTTAGCAAAAGCATGAATCTGGAAAAACAGAGAAAATCTGCAACATCTTTAACTTTCTATCCCATAGATACAAGCATAGCCATATGACACTGGAGTCTAAAGGCGGTCACCTCAACTAGCACCGAAAATTTCGTGAAAATTAGATAAATTGATGCAGCTTTTATGAAGTTTAATAAGACAAGAACGATTTTCAAGGTAAAATAATAAAAATCGGGCAGACATCGTAGAGAAAAGAGAGATGTGAGAAAGCGAACACTTTTCTTTCAAAATTGTGCAGAACAAAGGATGAGGTTTTGTGAAAAATGTGCAGGACTGTAAAAAGGTGGATGACTTTTCTTCTCTTCACCATGTTTTCATAGAAACATTACGGAAACCTGCATGCTTAGGCATCTGTCAAAAATTAATTGGACACATTTTCTGTCCTATATCACTCTATGGCAACTTATGACCGTCTCACCCCATGGGATTCCCACAAAACTATTATCGCGAACTCCATTATATCGAGTCTTCACAGAGACGTAGCTAAAGGACACTTTGTGGGACTACGGCTGTGAGGGAGACCAAGAAAATATAGGTGACAGAAATGGAAGGACAGTTCAAAAACAACCGTTCTAACAACTTGTAAGAAATCTTTAAAGGACATGCGTGCAGGAAGCCTTTTTTTGTAAAATATTTTTTGTAAATTAAACGCTTTATCATGTTATCAACACAAAAATTATGTTCATGTTATTATTCACAACAAAAATCTACATTTATTTGCCTTCCGTAGCTTACTAATGTAACCGCTGCCATTTTATTTGTTTCTGTTTAATTTATTATGTGTGCTTATCACCCTGCTTTATAATTAATCCAGTACTGCATTGTTTTTTTTGCAATTTTGATGACAGCAATCGGCGGTAGGCCGAAGCCTGAATTGTGCTTCTTGCTGGGTCAGTTGCGGTGAACGCTCTTGCCCAAGGAGAGCTACGGCAATTCACTCAGTGGTCGTGGATCGAACACCGAACCTTCCATTTGAGAGGCAGGCATTTTACCACTTAGCCATTGCCCCCCTGCTATATTACTGCATTTTGTGCAGGAGCTATAGTACTGCATTCTGTGCAGGAAGCCTTCAAAGTCTGGTTTTAAGTAACAGTGCTCGAAATTACGAAGCCTTTGCCTTGGCGAGGATGGTTATGTAAGCATCGAAACGTGATCTTGTTTTAGTTATTTTATCTGTTTTTCGAGTAGCTGCATCATAGTTTGTACTTCAGTAAGTTATGAAGAAGTATAAGTTGTAGCTACTTTTCCTTTATGCCAGGAATTCAGTCTGATTCGTGCTATGAGATAGAGGATAGAAAATGTTACAAACAAAGCAATTAACAATTCAGCTTCATCTATTCCACTGTACTGGTTTGTAGAACATGTCGTTTACGTTGCGGAATATCAAAATCATAATAAATGTTTATCCAGTCGCAAAACATTTGAATGATCGCTCATCGATCACAGGTGACATGTCCACTCAAAGAAGCTGAGGCATGGGTCAGGGCCACCTATCTTGGCACCACCTCGCGCCCACAAGTCAATTTCGAGGCGGGCGGCGGGAAAGGAGGCCAAATACTGAAAAAACTTGAAATAATGCGAAAAAATTGAGTCAATTTTGTTCATTTATCGTCGCCAGCACAGCTAAGACTTGCAACAAACTGCCGGCTACGTTGGAGGCAAAATTTGCTTCAAAACATTAATTTTGCAGATCATTCTGGATAAATTTGGAACATTCATCTTGAACAGAAATGTTTAAAATATTAACCGCAAAAGCCAAAGATGTTAACATCTGCTTCCGGCCATTTTGTCACAATCCTGCATCGTGTTCATTTTATGTAGAGTGTTCAACGCTTCACCGATATGGGACATACTTCGGCCTCTTATAGAGACGGGAACACAGAATGCAGGGTGCGCGTGGTGTTACAGCAGCATGTGGCAATAGAGTTCCTCGCTCGACCAGGTTCACTCTACTGCTAGTGCTGCACTGCGCCTATTATAATAGATGACTTCTTTGGCGCACTGTGTAACATTTGATGCCGGAATATTCCACTTGTCATTCTTTGCTAACCTTACCCCGAAGCTAAAGCTCAAAAACCATAAAGCTGAACGTGGGGATGCGCCACTTTGCGATTCGTTGTTTAATGCCATTACGAAAAGGAAAGAATTGTGAGACACACTTTCTTGTTTATCTTTTAATTTTGGAAGGTCTGCACGATCCTTAAGAACCACAGTTCATTTTCATTACCAGCAACATTTTAATGAAAGTTATAACTGCAATTACTAATCCTTCAGCACCAACTTCTCTCAGCCAGCTAGTTTCGTTTAAACAGCAACATAAAAAGGATTATGAGGTTATTTTATATCAGGTAAATGTTGTTAAATGCACTGACCTGGAGAAAGTCGTTCCTGCTTGGTTGCTTATCTTTTCTTTAATGGAAATCACGTCTTTCTTCATTTCCTCGCAGCAGTTATCGGCCAATCGCAAAATGGAACACCATGTCTAAACACCGCAGATCAGACTCATGGTCAACGACATAGGACATTGTGTACGAATATTGGGGTAGCAAAATGGCACTGGAACAAACACTCGAGACATTAAAATGCTACATAGCAGCATCTTTAATGAATAACTTTCTGTTTAGCATAACGGTTTGGTGTTGTTCGGTATAAGCGGTTAAAATACAAGAAACTTTGGAAGCAGAGTTGTAGTTAACGTCACTGAAGAAAAACAATACTTGATTCGGTTTCATAAGCAGCAGATATGAAAGCAATGCCATACAGTTTAGTTCACCATTAGCACCAGACAGAGAAACGTGGCAAGAAATGGGTGAAACTGTAATTTCTGATCATAAACATAATTCTACTGTGATTAGATAATTCAATACTTCTTGCTCCTTGATACAAGGTTTTGAAAAGTGATGGTAATGGCATACTCACAATCGATTTAATATAAAAACCTGTGCCATTTGCGACTATAACGGGGCAATTTTGTTTAGAATGTTTTTCCATAAAGTGTATAAATCAAACCATATTGACCACGATCTGACTCGAATTTATATGTTTGCTCGTTGCAGATAGTTGACAGTTAAATATGCACATATAAAAAATCGTTACCTTATTGAAACTTTTCTTTGTCCAGTCAAGCGACCAAATTGACGTTGTTGTCAGAAATAAAACATAAAGACCAACCAGTGAAGAATAGACCGACTCAAGTTTGAACATTCCTTCATCACCAGCAGTTACAGGATCACTGTCCAGAACTTCAGTTTTCTCTTTGCACGATTGATGAAGCATGTCAGAAAAATCTGACATCCACTGCAATGGATGACCAAGGTACTTTCTTCGGGCCAAGCACGTTGAAAAACGACGTCGTCTTTCAAACGGGCTTTTCCTTGAGAAGAAGCTATAGCAAATGTAATTGAAGTCTTGGAAGAATGATGTCAAATACTCGATGATGCAGTTTCCGGAAAGACTTTGAACAACTTCATCCAACTTCGATGGATCTTGACCAACAGCTGCCTCGCCAGTCGTAGCAAATCCATTCCTTCTGAAAAAGAAAGGTATCATTCTATTTAAAGATTGCAAAATACTTACCTCCTCGTAGACACTCTGTTCATCGAAGTAATCAGTCGTCCAAGGTGTTCGATGGTTTGGGACCAAGTAATCCAGCTTCTTTTGGGGATTGATTTCCTCGATGGGAACGTTGAATACCGCCGTGAAAACGGCAGTACACAAGAGGGACACTGTCAGGAAGACGAAAAGCTTTTCAAGAACAAGCGAAAAACCCATGTTCACTGCTAGCAGTTCACAAAGATAGTGAAGATCAGCTGTAAAATTCGCTTGACAACCATGATTATGACGTTTATATTTGTGACGATTCAATGCCTGTTGCTGATCAATCAAGTTGAGAGTGGATCAGCAAGGTGTGGGCTGCTGCTGTAAATGCTCAGTTCATGTGTGCTGGGTTAGGGTCAAATTTTGAGCGCACATGTTCGTGCATTTATCGTGACAACAGTTAATGAACTTTTCAGTAGACACCACGGAAACATGTTCTACATATTTCTCTTTCGGGTATATTCCCTTGCAAGAGCTTTTCAGCTATTCTCATGGGACCTCTTTTTACCTTCCTAAAAATGAAACGTTGTCCAAAAAATGATGTATTCGGTTAAATCCGAATCTTTGCAGGTGGTCGTTGATTTCATTCATAAACGTATTTTTCCGTTTGGAAAACGGTGGGGTGCCCACGCCTCTGTTCTGCGAACTTCAGCTCTGGGCCTGGTCTACAGTGCCACGGAATACGCCGCTCCAGCTTGGTGCCGCAGCACCCACACTAAAAAGCTAGATGTTTCGTTAAACGATACATTGCGCATCATCTCCGTGTGCCTGAAACCACCCGCAGGGAGCTTTTACCAGTACTCTCGGGCATTCCACCGGCCCACCTGCGCAGGGAACATTCCACTTTCAAGCTGGCGCTCCAGGCACAACTAA
>JGI24159J19872_10013788_pt1 | contig 10488 bp, 6 predicted proteins | sample Ectturendosymbi4_FD_19872 | JGI IMG/M metagenome (IMG submission 19872)
GGAGCAAATGTACTGTTTTGAAAAAGTGCTTATGGCATTGTTGTGAGTTTTGGCCCCCGCAGTGATTCGGCGTCCGGGGAATATTCCCCTTGCCCCACTCATTACGTCTCTGGTGTTATGCAATAAAAATCGGAAAATGTTCCGAAAATAAACAAATTTTCATGTCCAAACGTCATGAACTTCTATTCCATAAGCATCTGCAATTTTCGAACACAATACGGCATGGATTTTGCACAGACTGTCAACAAAGGTTATTGGCGGCAATTCAGGTTTCTTCGTGTAGTTTTTGTGTCACTTCTATGCCCGCCCCACGCGTTTTTTTGGCGTGGACCTGTGTTTGTTTTGTGAAAATTAAAACGTTTCCGACATTCAACAAGTTACTTTTTTAAGGTTAGATTAGTTTGAGCACAATTTCGGAATTGTTTTGAAGGCTGCTTCTGCTCCCGGAAACGTCCCAGTAAGCCTGTGTAATGGTGAGAATGCAATTTAGCCAAAATGTGTATGGTTATTAACCGTGTATGAGCATTTTGGTCTTCACTGATATGCAGCCAGTACACATCCAGATGAACTCGTCTTTGAGCTCCCCCCCTGAAAAAAATCCCGGATCCGCCTATGGGCACGTGGTGACAGTGTGGGTCCCACAAATGGTACGTGATGAGAAAAAGTTTGGGAACCACTATATATTACTTGAATACCGGTATGTTTTGACATAATGTTTCATATGATCGCTAAACGTGCACTTCTTGTTGAAGTTTGATGCGCATTAATTAGCCTCAAATTTATTTATTTCAAAATAATTTTCCAAGTCTTAGGAGTCTCAAATGGGTTTTGTTCTGCCTAAAAAGGTTTCTCGTGGAGGCGCTGCAGACCACTCATAACAGACCATTCGAAACAGGACACGTTCGTAACAGACCTGTTCATAACAGACCCTGTCATAACAGACCAGGTTCATTACAGACAGGTTCGTATCAGACCACGTTCTTAACATGCCAGTTCATAGCAGATGCTTATTGCCTTTTTTCTGAAATTTCGTATTCGATTTGATCATGCGTAATTTTTCGAGAACGTCGCGTGTATTGTGAAGTTCAGATAGTTTCAATAGCGTTCTTTGGATCACTGATTGTTGGACATTTTGTGAACTTTCCATGCGTCTGAAACTCGGGCTAAAAAAAACAGACAGTTTGCTCATTAAAATGAGGGCGTGCTGCATTTGCTCCAACCTCACCAGGTGGAATGCTACTTTTGTACTTGCTGTTAAATCTCTGAAGCCACTTCCACTAGTATGTGCCTGAACCCAGATATGAACCGCAATCTAAAGACCGACCAGTTTGCGACAAGTTTAAAAAAACACTGTCTGATGGGCAACTATACCTGGTACTGTCTAAACCAACTATGTCCAACCCGCGGCCCAGTTGAAGGTATTGTGCGGCCCAGTTTAAGTTTTCGCTGTTAGTGTAAGTAGCTTACATACTGACAGCCTGTCCTTATTTGGTAATCTTAAACTTGACATTGTTGATGCAGGTGGTCTTCAGTGCCACTTTATCACGTCTGTAACGCGCGTTGGGAGATTTCCATGCATGTGTCCGCTGACACCTTGGTGCAAGACTTACTAGTTTTCTTATTTAAACCCTTGTTCCATTGGCACTAAACTTGCGTGGGAAATCACACTTACTGAGTCTTTAAACGTGCCAAACAGTCGTTCCTATTGCAGTTGGGATTCGAACACTTTCAGTGCATTAGCTTGAACTTAGTTTGCTAAGATCAAAGTAGGTCATTCAATGTGTTGCCCTCATGAATATCTATGCCATTCAATGTGCGGCCTTCGTCAAGATAGTGACATAGTGTTTGGCCCAGTGAGCAATTTCGTTTGGACATAGCTGATCTAAACAGTCTGAGGACATGAATCTGTAGATTTAACTTAAGAACTACAGATAAGTTTATGCACTGAAACCTCTAGACTGAATTCGTGCGGCAGCCCATCGAAAACTGTTTCAAATATTTTTCGCTTGGTTGTCCATTACGAATAATGCAATTCGAAAAACCAGCTTTTCATGACAACTTATGCGAACTTCCCCGATTTCGTAACATACACAGGAAAATTGTGAAACTGTTGTATTTATTTAGTTTCACTCAGTGTTAGTTTTAATGTCTAATTCAAATCTCAGGCCAAGTTGAGCAAGGTCCTATTGTGCATCATTGCGCTATTTTTCCATGTGGTGATCCAACGGGTACGCGACTTTTCGGTCTGGCCGATTCGGTCTGGTTGATTCGGTCTGACCGTTTCGGTCTGAGCCATTTCGGTCTGGGGACATTTCGGTCTGGCCGTTTCGGTCTGGGGACATGTCGGTCCAAGCCGTTTCGGTCTGGGGACATTTCTGTCAGACTATGAAAATTTGCGGAAATCTTACACGTTAACATTTTAACGCAAACATACTTAATTCAGCGAGAAGTTTTATTTAAAAAAAAACTACAAACATAATCCAAGATCCAACAGTTAATCAGCATGAACATATGATTTTCATTATCATGAACAAGTAGATTAAATCATTATCGACATTTTGCAATTAAATACAATTTCTTCAAAGTCATAATTACAATTCAGATTTGATCGCAACCAAGACTCCTCAAAGGGAGTTGTTATAACGAGAGTGACATTTCGCCCGCCTATAATCATTTAAATAAACGGATGTAATAAGTTGTTTATGTACAGAAATGTCGTGACCGAAATGTCCCCAGACCGAAACGGCCCAGACCGAAATGGCCCAGACCGAAATGGCTCAGACCGAAACGGTTCAGACCGAAACGGCTCAGACCGAAACGGCCCCGACCGATTCGGCCAGACCGAAACGGCCAGACCGTATCGGCCAGACCGAAAAGTCCTGTTCAGGATCCAACAGCAAAAGTCCTTTTATTCAAGAAAATGCAATGCCAGTCTTAAAGCGACACAATTTGACCTCTCATTTCATGCTCCATGTGAGTTTCTCCCCTAAAGTAAGCAACGCGTTTACAATGCTGGTAACTGTTTGATGAGAGCATAAAACATTTCTAATCTAGAATCACAAAAAAAGGTGAGAAAAGTTGTCCTCTTCAATTTGTCTTTATCTTTTGTTAATTTTAGAATAGTTTGACGATTTAAACTGAGTGTGTCTGCTGCACAATTTTGCACCCCCAGCCAGTAAGAAGGCGCTGTAAGAAAATGAAAGGAAAACGGGAAAACTGTGACGGAAGTGACGGATTGGCTTGAAGCGTAATTAGTGTCTTGTCTTAGCTGGGTACAGACAGGTGGTGAAGGCGTGTAACGTCACGTATGATGGACGAGGCTTCGCTGCAGGTTTGATAATAATGCATAGACGTATTGATGGGATGTTTGCGTAAAGCTCCGTTTTATGTTCCTGAATCAACAAATATTTGAATCTGCAAACACTGCCAATTGTTGCCATTCCCAATGATCTCGGGATTGTGAAAATCAGCTCGATGATCTGGGTTGACTGCAAATGCCTGCAGACTGACGAGTTTAATGAAGTTCGGTACCCCTCTATACGATTCCTCAAATTGCGTTTTTAACGATTTGTCCTCAAACTCGTTTTGATACTTGTGTATATTTCAATTGTCTGTAGCTTTGCTTGTCAATAGTTTTCGCTGCAATGTTTTGTTTTTAACTGCGACATAATGCAACTTCATGTTTCGAAATGTTCTTACCAGCGGTATCTAATAGAGTGAAGGTGAACAGTCATTTACCTGAACTTGAATCTCTGAGATATCCCAAAAGTTCCATACTACTTCCATACACACCACTCGCGTCAATGTAAGCTGTGAGTTTGTTGACTTGCTCTCGAGGCGTATGATCGCAGCCGTCCACCTGGGAAAGTTGTGATCCTTTCAGAGGTATGCAGTCTGCGTTGTATGTCCCATAATAGCTGTCAGAGCTTGGGACAGGCATGTTGATGCACGCATTACTTGGGTTGCTGCATGGACAGAGTGCAGCTGCGTCACTTTGTTCTGCAAAACAACAGAAGACTGTAATGTTGTTTTCATAATGAGGCTTTTTTGTGGCCCTCATGCAAAGTACCGCCTGCTGGTCTTTTTTGTTTTCAGGAGCTTCAAAGTGTGGTACTGTTTGAAACGCATGTCAATGATTGAAAACAAAAAAGAAATAACTGATTCGAATTGACTGAGAACTTCACAAGACAGATTTCCATTATTTGTTGCCTTGGCCATCTAGTTAATTCCATCAGCAGCTTATGCAAATGTGAAACATGCGTTTAAAGTAGCCTTATCAACTACTTCCCAAATCTCTAGTTTCAATCTATGCTAGGAATATTATGCAAAATGCTTTTCCAATTCTCTGGTTGGAACTAAAAAAAGTTATGTTTGTTTTCAACACACTCCAGTTTCCGCCGGAAAAATTGGTCCATTTGTGTTTGTAAAAATTTTGCACGGTCTCGCAAGTCTTGACCTAAACAAAACTAGCATCACATGTTTACTGGAGAACACACGAATTCACCACACCGTAGATCTTCATGCACGTCATCGTTTTGCCTGCACATATCAAATTTTATTTTTTTATTTTAATGATTTGAAACAGACATGAAGTCCATCGAGTGCAAGCACACACTGTCTGCACAAGGCAGGTTGACAAACACAGACACAACAGAACGTTTAATAACGGCGATGGGGATAGAAACACAGAGTTGCAGACACTTTCTTAACACTATTGTTCCCCAACCCGTAACACTTGGTACAATGCTACATCCAGAGAGGACACCGAGTCTAACCCTGGTCAAGGCCAGGTAAAGTACGAATGTGTTGTGGCATGCACACACCCTCAAAAAACAAATAGTGTAACGTCCGAAATCTAACTATAGCGTAGAGATATTTCAAATGAATGGGTAATTAAAACAAAAATAGCACACTTACAAACATGAATGTATGCTTCCGGTTTTCTTGTAAAGAGCGGGGCCTTATTACACTGTATGGAGTTTTTCTGAGTTGCAAAGCAATTGATATAAAATGTAATTACTGCTTGCCCATACTCCAAACGTCACTCTTTCTCTGCTGAAGATCTTGCACATTTGATTATAGAAACTCAGCTTCAGCTTCCGCGTAAAATATATAGATAAACAGCTAAAACAGTTTGCACGTTGCTGTGAATAACGCACTAGCATTGCACATCGATCATGCTCACCCTGTTTGAATAAAGTGCGAGTGATGTCATGAGCAACGTATTGACCAAAATGAACATGCATTGCCGTCATTTTGCGAGACGAAACCACTGGATTGTCATCATTAAGACTGTTGGACAGGCTTCTAGCAGATGGCAAGGCTCCTCCTTCATGCGATTCTCGGAAAAACTGCAATCACAAATTTTTCCGCAGGCAATCAAGCCATGTCGTGACGCAATGTTGATTACGCTTCACATCAGAGTTTTCAATCCTGTTGCAACACTTTCAGAAAAACAAAATAAGATTAATGATATGAATCATAAATTAGCAAGATAAATGTCGACCTGACGAGGGACTTGAGGAAAAGTTATAAAAGTAACTTTCAGAAGAAGGACCGTAAAACTCAAATCTGTAATTAATGATGCTGTGAGTGTGAAGTGAACATTTCTCTGAACGAGTACGACATAAACTTTGAATGGAACAAAACACGGTTTCAAGCTATCAAAGGATTTTTATATTGATAAAAGCAATCGAAAATAAAGTAGTTTTTGGTTGAATGAAAAGCTAGCAAATTAATTAGAGCTGCTGTTTAACTATAAGTCATTGATCGGAGTAACTTCAATTTTTCTCAAACTTGAGTTTGTTGCGATTCTTCTAACAACATCGGTACCGCAACAGAAAGAGACAATTCTTTCGATACACAAACGAAGCAAATTATGAATGAATGTGGCCAGTATTTGAGGTTAGTTTTACACACTTGTCAAATGACATCACAACCGCATTCTACAGTATATCACCTCACCGCTTTGAAAGACTAATAGCAACAAATTTTAGAAACGTAGATATAAAATTTTAATTTATTTCTTACGACAAAATATTGTGCCTGAAAATGTAACGTCGCACTACATAGTGTTTGAAGTGAATCAATGTTTTCGCCAGTTTGAAAATTTCCTCACATGGAAAACAAGATTCATAGCACCACACATTCAATTACAAGTTTCTGAGGGTATACTCTCAAGATACCAAATGCAGCCCTTAACCGTGCTAACGTTCACAGTTCGGCTAAGCGCTGCCGTGCCCAGTGGCGTAATGAGGGGAGGCAAGGGGAGACATTTGCCCCTGGGCGCAGCACTTTGGGGGCGTTAAATTGAAGTCGGAATGTTACGTACTAAATACGAAATGTCAAATGTCAGCGGATGCTAATAATTACAATCTCCAAAACGTCGATTATCATAGCGAAATCTCATCAAGATCACCAAGGTTCGCAAAGCGAGCAACTATAAACCTTAGTGACGTTTCAAGGCGGAGTTTCTGTCTCCAGCAATAAGCGTCCGCTTGTGATTTGACTGACGGCTGCGTCACAACGCTTTCAGAAAGCCAGGCTTACGAACTTTTCGACTTCCCTATCATTTTATAGTTGCGTCACAATGGGACGGCAATCCAGGATTCATAGTGCATGCAGAGTTCTATATTGCGCATGGTTTTAGAGCAGCGATGAAACTTACACAACGTTGTTACCAGGGATGTGCAGAGGGGGATGAACGAGGCGACGGCCCAGGACATCCAAGGCAGTGGGTCGTCCAAAGAGTGCAATTACAAAAAGTGCATTTATCAAAATCTTGCAACTAGACCAGAGTTGCAAAATTTTCTGTGAATGTTAGTAGCGCGCAGCAAGTTTTAGTAGCGCACACATATAAGCTTTGCCACACAGCATGCATATGAAGGAAGTATAAAAGGTAAAATAACGTTCGCGAACTCCACATTTTTGGTCGTGCGGCGCGACCGCATTTTTGCACCCCTGAACTATAGACGCTTCTTATTGGCTACTAAAACATGCTGCGTTGATCTGATTGGAATTTGCCTGAGGGAGCATGCAAATTTATGTAAAGTGAGCCGAGAGAGATGAAGCACTGTCATCGCTATCTTCATCTGTTTTTACTGAACAAAGCATCCTTAACAATTTGTTTATACTTCAGAAAAATATAAAGAGCGTCAATGCATCAAATTGCATGGTTGTACTACTTTTTTCAGATACTATTTCTAAGAGAAACAATAGACAACTCTATCTCCTAACATGCCGTAAGTGTTATCTTCTTTTGGTGGGCCTATCTGATACGTACTTGCATGAATAAATGCAATATCTAATTCCTCAATGCACAGCTTACCCATGAGTGGAAAAAATTGCTTATAAACAGATGTCTTAAGTCCACAGAATAAAACAAATTATTAAAAACCTAACACATTAAAAACAAAAAATACTCATTGATTCATTTTAATTCAATTTTTCAAAACTTGTTCATTTGTCAAAACTATTTTTTGCTTATTTCAAATGCCTGTGTTTTTCACATTTCTCAATACTAGAATTTGGGTGGGGGGCATAAAATCAAGCAGTTGCCCCGAAAATCACCAGACCCATCTGCATGCCCCTGGTTGATACGACTACAGATCTGATGTTTGGGAAAAAATTTGAGCGTTTATGATTTGACAAACTTCACGTTGAAATGGTTTGGTGTTGTTCTAAAGGAAGTTATGATGATTTTTGCTTGTGGGACACATGATTGGCGAGATTCAGGTCACACTAGTGGCGTAGCAAGGGGGGGCTGGGGGCCGCGGGCCCCGGGCGGCACCTTTAGGGGGGGCGGAACTTTTCTGATTAAAATAATTTTTGAAAGAAATGCAAATGTTCAAGCTTTTCGTTGTTATTTTTAAATAATTTTTTTAAAGTTTTGGAAGTTCTAACTCTTCAATTTTTGTGTTTAGAAGCCTTAGACCAGTAGGCTAGCCTAAAAAATACGAGATGTGGCTGTTGAGTGAGCAAATTGATGAAATGCTTTTTCAAAAGTCTGGGTCAAGTCCAATGTGTTACAGTGCCTTAGTGTTTGTCTTGAAATCAGGGCTTTTTTAACACACTAACTAGGTGGCAATTGTGCCCCAGTCCCTGCACCTTCCTCTCCAGACAAAGCCATTTCCGCCACCCCAGTCAAAAGTCCTTTGAACAAAGAAAGAGATGTCATTCGACCGCAGACGAGCAAACTTTAGGGCTCCTGTTGTTCGCGGTTTATATCGCCCCTCCTCTCAAAATCTAATGAAAAAGGCTTTGCATGAAATCACAGTAAATAATCAAGGCTAGCTTAATCCTTTTTCTCGTGTCGTTGGTTCCCCAGTAACGCCCGAACGGCACATCATAACATCACCAGACACCTGGGCATTGGCGACGAAGACTTCGCTGGGGCGGCGATAGCGCACTGTTGGAGTGTCCCACTCAATTCGAAGGTTGGGTATTCGATCCACGGCCATTGAGCGAATCGCTGTAGCGCTCCTTTGTTGAGTGTCTACTGCAATATGGCTGGTGTACACCTATTTGAAATTTTTCGGGGTGAAGAATCAGGCTTTGGTAACGTAAGAATGAGCTCTGCATGAGTTTTTTTTGTAAAATCTGGGCTGAAATTTAACGCTTGTTAGACAAGAGCGTTCACCTCAACTGGTCCGGTAAGAAGCATATTTCAGGGGTTGGCCTGCCGCTAATTGCCGTCGCCAAAATTACAAAAAAAAGCGTTTCTTGGCACACCTCATGCTATGTTTTAAGGTTCAGTGGGATATTTTCTATAATTGCCTTAAGCTGTAGCCTAGTCATTAGGTGGACGTATTAACATTAAATGTTGGCGGTTGAAGTGAAGAACTCTGCAGTCTGCAAAGATATAACTTTGCTCAGTTTCAGTGTAATGGCTATTTTTCTACATGACGTAATGGTGTCGGAAAATGACGTTCTTGAAGCGGGATAGTGCAGTTGGTGTGTTTGCGTGGGCAACTTTGAGCTCAGATTGTTGGTTTGAACTGCAAGTTGATTGAATAAGAGCCAGTCGACAGAAAGTGTGAGTTTCGTAAAAGTTTCCTTTGTTTAACGGTATACTTAACAATTGTAGTCATAGAAAAGTTCATTTCAACAAGAAAAGCTTAGAAAAAGTGTTGCTCTCATTTTGATGAATTTGAGGCAAGAACCTTATTCTGAAAACCTAACGCAAGGATAAACGATAGGTTTAGATGTGATTGTGGTGAAGGCTTTGATTAAAAGGGCATTAATCGGAACAGTTGTACAACTTAGCAATGGCTGTACTTAACAAAGTTGTTCAACGCAATTACCGTCGAAAGTAAGACGTTGTAATCACTGCTGAGCACTATATCTGGCATGGTTTGGTAATACAGTTTTCGAAATAGACGTCTGTTGGTAACCAATTCCGTCGCCACGGGGGGCTTTGGTGGTTTATCCCCCCAGACAAAAAAAAGCCAAGCCCCTCCAACGTGAAATGTGAAACACTACAACTTAGTGGATTTTTTGTCAAATTTTTGGAATGTTAATTACAAACCTGAAGTCCCCCGTAATGAAGACATTCTGGCGATATTTTGTTAGTAACGAACAAACGCAAGCAATAACACTATGCACGTGTAATTAGAAGAGGTCCAACCAAACAGCGAGACCAATGATTCCCAAACTGTGGTACGCGTACCATTAGTGGTACGCGAGACCCTTCTCTTCTCCTACACAAAAGAAAACATTTTGTTTTCACTTACCGGGTTCTGTTAATAAATTTCTGCATTTTTGTGTACTTTCCTTATTAGTTTCGAAAATGGCCTTTATAATTACTCACAGCCATTTTGGTAATGCCGCATTTATGTCAAGTCTGGTTTACCAAACTTTTGATCGAATTATATTGGGTAGAATGAATTTTCCTGGAACAAGGTGTTTTCACGGTGATACGCCGTGAAAAAACAGGACCCACAAATGGTACGCGATCGGAAAAAGTTTGGGAACCGCTGAGCTAGACCAACTTGCGAAGGTCACGATGCAGACTGCAACCCAGCGCTTCTCAACCTTAGCCGGTTATAAACCTGTTTAAGATATTTTTTCAATGTGGGTCCCCGAACCTATAGAGGGCTCCCGCACAAGTCCCGACAGAGTTAACTTTTGAAGCCTTTGTCATATTCTAAGAGAAATAAGCCGTTACTGAAACGTGAAGTGAACAACGACACGTTCTATACATCAGGGAGATCATATTATCAGATTTGTTAGTACGTTTTGCTATATATGCAGTAGGTCTACTTTTTATTTAAAGACGGGGATACTACACTAAATTTCAACATACATAAATGCTTACATCTTTAAAGTCAGTAGGCTGTCATCACATCCCTTAATTTTTAGTTTGACCCCTGGAACGCGTAAACTATTGAAAAGGCGTGCTGTGGGCTTCAGTGGCGTAGCCAGCCCAAAAAATTGGTGAGGGCCAAAATGTCTGATTTTAGGCGAATAACATTATTTTGTTTGGAAAAA
>JGI24159J19872_10013789_pt1 | contig 10488 bp, 5 predicted proteins | sample Ectturendosymbi4_FD_19872 | JGI IMG/M metagenome (IMG submission 19872)
CAATTGAAGTTCGATATTCCAGCCGCAATACTTCTGTGCCGGTACATTCTAAATCTAGTCTATGCTGGCAAAAAAATGTTACATTGAACGTAGGCCAAAAACTCCGCCTCCATGGCAATTCGGTTCAAAGCCGAATAGAGAACAAAAACCAGGAAAACGTAGGATATTTAAAACAGAAGATTTTAGCCAGGTTTCGGTAACACAAATAATGTAAAACTCATAAATATAAGAGACTGTACCTAATACCGCGAACTTCAGTGACGAGATACATACGAAAATATTGCAATCATTTAAGTGGCACATTGTTGGAGGTTCAAAAACTCCGCATCCATGGCAATTCGGTTCAAAGCCAAATAGAAAACAAAAACCTGGAAGACGTAGGTTATTTAAAACAGAAGATTTTAGCCAGGTTTTGGTAACACAAATAATGTAAAACTCATAAATATGTGGAGCCGGAGTCAGTTTCTTAATAAGAGGTTACTTTGCTTATTATTGATTACTAATATTGCAGATTGTTTTTTACAAAGCATGTTATAACATAACCGTCAAATGTGCAACACTACTTCACAGGAAGTCTTGAAATTTTAATACAACTTGGATGTAAGTAAGGTTAGGTTGGTGAGGTTTATGTGTGTAAAGATTTGGACAATTTCTTGTTCATGGTGATGCGTTAAACATATGTTGGCCAATAAAATTTAGCTCACCTAAAAAGTTTAGGTAGTGTCTCAACAACCAGCATTTCCAGTTTTCTGTTTCGAAGGACAAAACGTACCGTATCCCGCATCCAGTTTTCTGCCAGATATGAAACTGAGTTGGAGAACATCTCACTATAGCCTGCTATCAATGTGGTCGATTGGGAAGTGACAAGAAAATCCTCAGTTGGAGTGACTCCTTTTGTTGTATTTGGTTTTTCTTTTGATGTACTTACACAAGAACGTAAGTCAAAATTTTTGGACCCCTTGTGATGTAGATTTCGAAAAGCAGACAAGNGTTGATAGGCCNAATTAAATTAAGCTTTTGGACTAGGGTTAGGTTTAGCATTTTGGATTAGGGTTTNGTGNTACTGTTAGCGTTTCAAATTAGGGTTTATANTAAGCATTTAAGGTTAGNGTTCAGTGTTAGTGTCTAAGGTTAGGGTTTAGGATTAGCGTTTAATGTTGATTGTTAGGGTTTGCAGTTAAGCTAAATGATAAAGATATAGGGTAAAAAAAATCATGGCCACCTTAATCCTTTATCTGAGAAGCAACTGACATGTATTGCAGTGATCAGCAAATTCATTTGATAGGTTTTTTAGTCTTTTTAATGCGAAAACCGGATACGGTCGTTTAGACACTACCAAAGGTTAGGAGTTTGAGCAGGACTCGGAGTCAAAAATTTCAGACTCCGTACACCTTTGACACATACCGGTGGCTGCTCGGATCCGGCGTGAAATTTAGTCAGATTGCGATTGTAGTGGTAAAAGAATCACTTCGAACAAGAAACAGTAGCAGAAATGGGAAGATTGATCTGCCGTGCATTTCACTGTTAGGTAGAACTGATTATACTACTGTCATTAGATTGTTGCTTGTCTCAGTAGCAAAATGTTTGTGGAAGCATTTAGAATTGGGGTCAGTCAATTTGTCTTGACTGCAGGCGTGTGTCCTGCTGCCCTGTATGACTTCGAAGCATCATACGTAATTGGTTGTAACTTCAGTTCTAATTCTACCCACACATGTCCTGCAACGTTATATAACTTTGCAATGACTTTCAGTAATGGTTCAGGAGCAATTCTTTCCAGCATTTCAGCTTCTATGTCCCGGAGGTCAAACATTTCTGTCAGAAGAATACTTCAAAGTATTCGTAAATGCATATTCAATTAGTCAAAATGATTTAAAATTTGAAATATTTCTGGCAAAAAATTGCTTCGGAAAGAGTCGCAGCTGCCTACATCGCTCAAACAATTTACTTCATATATAGCTCCTCATAAAGTGCGTTCGACTGCTTATACAAGTTTCTACTAATAGCTATAACTCTTCCCGACACTAGCGCTTCAAGCGAGAAAAGTTTCTCAAAAACGAAAACAGTGAAAATATTTTTAATAAATATGACTAGTGAGAGATTGAGTAGCAAATGCTCTACTTTCAGTTGAAAGGGTACAAGCTGTAAAAAAATATTTTGATGGCTTCGTTAACGAATTTGGCAGTTGACATGATTGGATGAAATTGCATTGAGTTCATGTTGATATCAAAATCTGATTGTTCAGGGATTTGTGTGAGAATCATTTTGGTCATTGTCTATTTTTCTGAATCTTTCTTTTGGTTTATTTGAGTGAGAGTTAGCGCGCGTTTCGTTTATGACAAGATAGTCATAAATTAGTGGTTTTCAAACTTTCTTGGACAGGGCCAGATCAACCATTGGGCAAATCGGGCTCGCGCTTTTGGAGGCCTCGCACTTGAATGCCTGGGGCCTCGCGCTTTTGGGGGCCTCGCACTTGAATATCAAAACACTTCTTATACTCGTTTTTCATGTTTTTAGGCTGTTCACCACGCGTCAAAATTTTAGAGTTTTTGGATTACTGCGTTTGCATATTGGTTAAGGAAACTGACAACCTGAGTATTTTTCGTTTTAGAGTGACTGAAAAGAAGTGATTGAAACAGCACCACGCTTTATGGACTCCCCTTCAGTGATTTCAAATGAACCCAGATGGTACACCAAAAAAACCCTAATTCGTACAAAAAAAACAGAAAGCCTGTGGTACGAACAAAAACATTTGAGTGTGCTTTTGTTAAATGAAACGATAATCGAATACTGGTAGTTCCTCTTCCACATTTTCTTTTGCAGCGCAAACGTTACAATTTGGACGACCTTTTTGTTGCTCAAGACAATTTTCATAACGCTGGTAACACATTCTATTGATGATATCTCTCACTACTTGTAGAAGTACCTTTGTTATTAAACTAGGACATTTTGTGAATCTTCAACTGCAGCGTGATCTAAATTGGTACAAAAATATCATCTCAACGCCTACTTCCTCTAATTGAAATTTGCTTTTTAATTTGTATGCACAAGGAAACATCGATATTTAAACAATCAGTCCTAATCCTTGTTTCATCAGTTTATTCGATTAGGATTAGAGACAATAACATTATTATCATTATACGTATAACCCTGACAATTATCTTGCATGGGCGTCGGTAGGGAGGCAGAGGGACCTTGCCCCCTGGATTTTGAAATTTGACATTTTCCCATCATATTTTTAGCAATAAAATGTTGTTTTCTTAGTTTCGAATTGGTAATATGAAACTTTCCACTTTTGATCCCGCTGCAAATATCTTTTTGGCTACCCATGGCGAATCCTGTGAAAATCATTCCGACGCCCATGTTATCTTATACGAGGATATGAAACCAATTGAACACATTCTGCTTCATCTGATATGTGTACTTTCTTTCCTGATGTGCGCATGCAAACACTGTAATACAAAGTTATCTGTATATTATTGAATACATTGAAGTTGCTAATGAATTCATTGCTTCAAAAAAAAACAGATTTAACGTATTTTTTCATAATTAAATCTAGTTCCACTACAAAATGCAGATCTGGGTGGAAAACCCAGCAGTGGGGGCCCTGGTCACATGCGGAAAAACGCCTACTACCGTACCTTGAAGTGAAAATTTGAAGATTTATTGCCGTGTTATTGTTAATTTAACAAACTAACCACATACAAGCCGCCGTAGCCTACATGGTCACCATCAATTGTCTATGAAGTGTAAGTTGACAAATCGTATCAATTTTGACGTTTTGACCAGTTGTGAAGCGTTACGTAGTTGCGCTAAGCGTTTAGGAGGCCTCGCGGTCACGACTTTGCTCGAGGCCTGGCCTTCATTTAATCCGGCCCTGTTCCAGGCGCTTAGCCAGAAATTTTGATTGGGGGGGAGCAAACAACATCCAAGTGTCAACATTGAAATATTCAATGCCCCTTGTTTTCAAAAGCATTATCAATAAAACCTGCTCCTTTCTGGCGCTTTTTTTCGTAATAATTATGTTCAGATTTAAGCCGGTAAATACAGTGTATTTTCATTTAATTAACAAGCTTTAAAAGTTTTTTTAAGTTACTTCCAAGCTTCTATTTTGGCTAAAAGCCGCCAATTGCTCGTAATAATTTCTTGCAGAAGCGTTTCTGAAAATCTCGATGCTGTAAGTGCAAGATCAGCAGTATGCTTTCAGCAGTCAATATTACAGTTGAGCAAGAAGTCATCGTGGCCGGCATTAAAATTGCGCTTTTTAGATTTACACGCTTCTGATGTACACAAACACACGTTCAATCGAAACCGAGCAGGGAGTTTGCTCTAACATTTTGACCCCCGAAGTACTGCAGGTCTGCAAAACGCTTGTGCGTATATAAGATGTGGATCTTGTCCAATTCTTGAGTGACTAATTGACGTATGCAGCTGATAAAGTAAAGGTTGCAGAGTCCCTCAACGCGTTTGAAAAATGTTTGGTTTTATGTCATTAAACGCTATGAAATGCGACTGCAGTAGCATGTTTGTACCATACTAACAATAAACGTGCTTCCCAAACACGATTAGGTTATGAGCTACCTATTTGGAGTTAACAATACAATTAATAGATTAAATAAATTTGATACAGACAATACAGTATTGCAAATTGGGAGACGTTGTACATATCCTCTAAACAAATTTGCATATGTTTGACCCACTCAGTCTGCACGAGTGTGTATTTGCGAAAACGAAGCTACAATTGATTTATCACTACGGCTCTGCACTAAAATCAAGAAATACTTGTCGCTGCAGCTTAACGCAAGGGTTGGCTCGTTGATCTAGCCTATAGTAGTGCCGAAAGCATGGGACGAAACCCAAAGAACGGTTTTGAAGGATTAAAAAATGGATCGCGCCGAGGCGATCCAAGCCGTAGTTGTTGTGTATTTTCAACATTGCCACTGCTTGTCTGTGTCTGTCTGTAGCGTAGATCAGTGGCGGAATCAAGGGGCTGACTGGGCTACAGCCCGGGGCCTCCACCATTTAGGGGCCCCAATTCCTAATTGGGCAAAAAGTCTGGAGGAAGGTGGGGCACAGTAGGACTAGGGGCACAGTCGTCTTTTTATCTATTCAAAAAGTTGATAACGTTGAACTTTAAAATTTCCATGGTGATGTAGTCTCATACCAGCCGTAGTACTAAAGTGAATTTTTCCTTGATAGACAGCCGTTGTCACGAGTTACAGAGCAAGTTATGTTTTAATATCCAAAAGTGATTTATAAAATCGCATTTATATTTGGGTTTTGCCCACGTTAATCAACATATTCTGTTCTGAGTTTGGTGACGTTGTAGTTAGGGCAGTGCAACATCATTTGATAATGCCAGATCTTCAATTATTTTTAAGTCGAGTTGGTATTTCTTCATTTTATTTTTTAGGTATGCATGAGGCACATCTGACAAAAAAATGGGGCACACTCAACACATTGCCACCTGGTCAGTCTAAACAAGGTAAAGCTTGAGGGGTTATATTGGAATGCAGGACAGAATAATTCTAATCTATGAGCATTTTTAGGTTTATTATGTGCTTCGAGGCACATTATACAGTATTTGTATGGTAAAGCATGAATTTCAGCAAACTGCATTGGTTTCATTTAATGTTTGGTAATCATATAAATTTGTTTTGCCATGCAGTGATAGAGGGCAATTAGAATGTGAAGAAATTGGAGAGGCAGTCAGCAAGTGCCTATTTTACATGGGTATCATGTGAACATTATGCAGTGCATGCAACCCAACTTTTTATTGACCGGTCGAATGCAGCCCATGCTCATGTCGAGTGTGCCTCTGGGAAATGTATTTAGACCAGTGGTTCCCAAAGTGGGGTAAATTAACCCCCGGGGGTAATATACGATCCTTCGGGGTGTAATTCGGAACCAAAACCACAATTAACTAAACGTTACTGAAAAGTAATGAGAACAATATAGAAACAAGTCTACTGGTTGCGTTCTTTTTACGACGCAAAATGTTGAAGGTAATAAGTCATAATCGCTACCTTGATTTGGGTAAGAGCTCGAAAAGTTTTGGAACCACTGATTTAGACAAAAAGAACTGCGTGAGTGACAGACAGTACAAGGTTTGGAATTAAAACTAGTCTGCCTTTTTGGCGATGCAACTATGCATTAATAGCTTACAATATGCGTGCTTTTATTATTCCTCAATATATTTTATTCCATGGTTTAAGAAGTGTGAAAAACTCAAACAACAGCATAAATGTTCACAACGCATATTGGTCAAATGTCGAAACGATTGCAAAACACTGGAAATGAAATGCGCATATGCCAAATAATCAACAATTCAAGGTAAGTGCGCTGAAAAGCTTGATCAACATTGCATCAAATGCATCAACCTTTTGCAATAAAACACGCAAAATGTTAGACAGGCATAAATTTTTGGAGCGTGAACACCTGCCTAATTTTTCATTTAAGCAATCAAATGCCAAAGATAAGCGTGATATCAAAAACTGAACTAGAGATTATGCACGAGATTATGAATTTGTCTAGCAAGCTGAACATTGATAAGATTTTCATTGCTTTGTAACAGTACGCCAAAGCACATGAAGTATTGTGATACATTTCATTAAAACAATTATTGCATGAAAGGATTCACTTGAAAAGAAACCAATGAATATAATAGGGACTTTTGAGTTGTAAACGGCTTAACTCGTGGCACTGGCATATATGTTCAGTGTATGCGCGTTGCAAACATATTTGTTATGATCTAGCCCGTAAAAGGAAGTGTTTCTTTTTAAACTATTTGGCAGGGTAGCAAAGGTATCTGACTCTGATCTATGGGTTAACATGCCAAACAAGAATTTAAAATCCGATTGCTTCTATGTTTTCAGAGCAACAATTCTAAATTTCTTCCAAAATAAGAAAAATCAGGGTTTTTGTGAAACGTTTTCATAGCAGACTTGCTTTTGAAAGACTTATGACTGTTTTTACACAAGTGCCAAGGAAGGGTAAAGAACAGTCAACTAATTCGTGCCACTCCTGTAAAATGTAAAAATATGAAATGACACCTTACAAGAGAAATTGAAAAAATTTGTGCAATATTCTCGCAATGCATTAAAGTAATTACAAACACGTACTGCAAACTGTGTACTAGACCAGGCTATAGGCCAGGTGTAGGCAAATAACGCCCGCGGGGCCTATTGTGGCCCGCCACAACGTTTTCAGTGACCCGCGAAAGCATTCAGGAAAAATCTTCAAATCTGAAGTTTCCACCAACTTATTACAGTAAATATTAGTGTTGAGGTTATCTTCACCGCGACTTGCTTCTATTTCCACAAAAAAGAACGGCCCCTGCTAAATGTGACCTTCTGGAAGTGACCCCCGAACCAAATTAACTGCCCACTCCCGGGCTAGGCTTTACTGCTGTACAGTATGTCATAAACTTATGTCCATCATTTACCAACAAATAAAAGTTAATTCAGGCTTTATCTGACTGCACGCCTGCATCCACAAAGAATAAAAAATGACAACCTAATAGTAGTTAACACACGAATGGCCGATTCCCCTTTTTGAGAAAGTGCTTTCATGCTTTCATGGCGCTTTACATCTTGTCGCACCACAACAGAGATTTTACAAGATCTGTATCATTTGTCTCGTTGCTTTTGCGCTCTGGATAATGCTCACAGGTCTTGCGCCAGGTAAGAAGGCCACATAATCAATTTACAAGGTCTTGGCATTTGGCAAGACCCGGCCGAGAGTCGATCTCCGGACTAACAGCGCCGAATCGGACGCACTTACAACAGTCCGCTCGTTGGTTCGGCTGAGCGTCTGAATGCTGCTAAAGCCGCGAAAAGGACTAAACAGTTAACATCGCAATGAGATGGTGACGGCAATCAAGGCATTCCGCGATTAAGACAGAAATCAGAATGCTCATTACAGAAGCGGTAGTCAATGCACGAATAAAATTTGTACTCAAGGCACAATCACACGACACAGTACTTAAACTTATTTTTCAAACATTTTCTGATAGCAAATGCGCACATTCATCTGATGTGCATCATCCAAAAGATATTGCGGTGAACAGTTAAGTCCTTACTGTGTGTTTGTAGTCTGTGATGAGCTTAAGAAACGGGCAATGTTTTTGGAAACAGAGCTTAAATATATTGTGTTTAGTAGAGCCTGCAGCGTATATGCAAAACGGTTACGAATCGCAATGTAATGTCAAGCTTCATCAAAAACCACGTATAGAGCAAGTATATTACACATGTATAAAAAGTGGTTCGAGGAAAGAGACTTGCATACAGTTGCACATACAAAAGATGCACAACTTCAAATCGGACAAAACTTCAGAAGAAAAACCCTGTATGAAAGCGAATTAGAAAAGCCGGACTAGGTGACCTCGTCTTATGAAGATACTTCATTGCGTTTAGAGCTCACAATTAAAAATAGGAAATAACACGGTGCGCCAACGCTACATGAATTTCGAAATATGTTTGACTTTATAACAACATTGTTTGCAATAGAAGTGTCAGTTATTTTAGCGTTTTTCACGAAGTGTAGGTCCTAACAGCTTTCTCAATTCTTTTTCTGCAAATCGGACACATCCTCAGAGCTTTTGTACATTCCAAACAACAGCAGATGTGACCGCATGGTATGAAGACCATGTCTCCCTCGCGATCCAAGCAAACCTGAATCAAAAATATTGATCTTTATACCCAGAGTTCAGAGCTGACTTCAGATAGCGCAACGCAATCAGAACTACTATTTGCTGTTTTGATATATGTCTACAACGAAGCATAAAGAAATCAACCCTCCAGCATGGATAAAAAATACATTTAACCCAATCAGATGTAAACATACATTACAGCTGGTGGAAAACGTGCTGGTAGCTAACTGCCACTTAGCTGTATTTTTATCGCATAACATTTCCATCTGCCTAAGCAACATGAAACCACAACCCTAATTTTGGTTAACAGATCACCAAGTAAACCAACCTTGCACAAACGTTCGTCTCTCAGTTCCTGCAATTTCTTCTTCAACTTTTTCGCCAATTCTACGTCATCTGTTTGTCTCAAACAAGTCGAAAACCTGATCTCAGGTCCTGTGCTTTGAAATGAAACCTACAAACATAATTTGTTTCAGATGTAATAAGCACAGATTTAAATTGAAAGTAAATTTTTCATTGGTAATTTATTCGTTTATCGGACCGGGTGTCCAAAACTTACTTTAATGATTTGACGGATTGAAATGGCAATTGGTTCTTTGTTCGACCCAGTACGACGAAGTTGCTTCACGAATGTAACTCCAAAAGGTCGTAGCTATTTCTATTTCACTTTAGAATTTTCTAACCTATACCTGTAGACAGCGAATGGGTCACTGGGAACAGCAACATAGACCCACTCGGCCTGAAATATTGTTTTTGTCTGAAAGTAAGTACTGTTTCCTTTAAAATGGTTTTTGTTTTTTACTGAAAATGAGGAATTTGCAAAATTATAGTTAAAACAATGAGTTTCGTAAAAAATAATCATACAGATCATGAGAAACCATCTATTAGTGAATATTGTTTCCAGGAAATGTGTGAAGAGTACAATGCTATTCCAACACAGTAAAAGCCGCAGAAGTTACCAATTTCAGCAGGAAAGCTGATCACGGTATTTGTATTTATTAAATCCATGCTTGCTTTTTTTCTTACGCAAGTGGCAATCGTGGGTTTATCGTCGAAGCACCCTATTGGCAATGAAGTTTGTTGCACTGAATAGTGATTGCGTTGATTACATATTTGCGTAGCAGCGAACGCGAGGAAAAATTTTGGAGCTTCTATACGAACTCTCTAAACCCTTATCTAATGTAGTGCAATTCATCGTTGGTGGGAACAAAAAAAGCAGTGAATGAACAAAACTTTGGCCAACTTTCAAAGCAATATTCAAGCCTGAACAATAGGACGTGTAGCGCACTGAAAACTTGTTAAAACACGTAACTTGCATTTCGTACCAATAACAGGATCAGAGGTCACATAAAGGAACAATGAACCATCACCTACCATTTGCTGAAAATAGGTTACTGCAATACTGGAAAGAAACAGTCTGATATACCACAAACACTTTTTGGACTCGCGCAACTCCGTTTTGAAGTGATGGTGACACCATCATTTGTTTGTTTTTCCGCCTGTCCTTTATGTTTCTTAATCTGTCCGTTAATGTTCTTCAAATGGCTTTTATATTCGACATTTTAGTAAACCGTGTGCATAAACTTTCATTACGTGTTTGCATTTAGGTTATTATCATTAATTGAAATCCAGCTCGACAAGCAACACATTTTTTCAAACAACCCATGAGTTTGTTTCAGAAACGATCGGTACCAAAAAAAAAACATTTGCAGAATCCACGCTACTGAACAAATTGATTTGGTTATAATATTGGTTTTGAAAACAACGGACCATCGTAATATTGGTTTTGAAAACAACGGACCATCGTAATATTGGTTTTGAAAACAACGGACCATCGTAAT
>JGI24159J19872_10013790_pt1 | contig 10488 bp, 3 predicted proteins | sample Ectturendosymbi4_FD_19872 | JGI IMG/M metagenome (IMG submission 19872)
AAATTCTGTGCCAGGAAATTGTGTCGGCCTATAACATTGCAGCCATTTGTTGCAATAGCCACGTGCAGGAAAACATGCTTTCCTCAAATCGTTTCACTTCAAGACAAAACCATATCTTGGCCTTCAGANTTTAGGGTGTCATTGCAAAATTTTAGAGTGTAATTTTGACACCCAAAAACGGCTTAAAAAACACTGATCACAAGGTATAGACGTCGCTCAGTCTTTCCTTGGCTACGTTTTTTTCGAAAAAACTCTCTATTCACAAATTCACATTCTATTCTCTTCAGCACCACGTGCAAATCCGTCACAGGAGGGATTATGATGAACAGAATGCAGTTGCAGTGGTGTGAGCATCATTACCAGCGTTACGAATACACGCGAAACGTGCTGGTACGCGAAAACTTTGGTGTACCAGCACGTTTCGCGTTTATCATAGGTTACTTTCGCATACTAGCACATTTATACTTTCGCATACTAGCATATTTCGCTACTTTCGCGTACTAGCACATTTCGTGTTGATCATAGGTTACTTAGATTACCCATTATCAAGAGCGGCTTACAATCAAGGGTTGGTCCCGACGTCCCGTTAATTTTTTAACATCATTTCGTGTGGCTAACAATCAAGGACAGCTAACAATCGAGTAAATACGGTAGCCGTATTAACGGCGTTGTCACCAGCGTTATTAAAAACGCTTTGGGCAAAGGAAAATTGATCCAAATTTTAATGATCAAGTTGCAGACGAAAATTTGGATGAGGACCTATAAGTAAATCAGTATTGTATTCACCGTTTCACCTCATGTATTTGCATTCACATGTCTTTTTGTGCAAACTAACATTCTGTTTTTTTCTGGAGATAGGCCAAATGATGTTTTGCATGTAAAATCTGGGTTCATTAGAAATTTCTGAATGGGAGCCCTGGTTTGCGCAAGAACATACACAAGCGATCACATTTACGCGGCTTTGTATTTTTCTGTCGTTATCATGTTGGTGTGTGATATTTACAATAAATCTAGCTGAGCAAAGGTATGTGTATGAGTAAGGAAGAGATGGGGTGATGTTCATGAGTGTCCATCTACCATCTGTATGGTGCGGCTTTTTACGGTAACACAGTAAGAAATGTGGCTCTTGGCCTTGACTGGTTGGCCACTAGGGTTGCCAGATCACTAGAATTTTTTTAAAGGACATTTTGTTACTTTGCGATTATTGAAAGTTTACTTCATGCCTACTTTCAACACTTTTCAGTTACAGTGGTGTAGCACATGTTTTCAAAAAACATAGCTGAATAACAATGGGTAATCATTGATCAACCACATTTATTAAGAACATGAAGTAATTCTTACATGTACGTTGCACACGTTATTTTGTTCAATACTTTCTTTGAATCTTGATTCTTGAATATTCATTGTAATCAATAGTTGAAGAGTGAACAATTTCACAACTTTACAATAACTTTCAAGGTCACCGGAAAATTCTCACGGACAACAAAATGTTTTTCAAGGATCAAAGACAACCAGTTTTGATGGTAAATCAAGGAAGTCCTTGGCGCTCAAGGACGTCTGGCAACCTTATTGGCCACCCCTGCACTGATGTTATCAGATTTCGCTAAGAGCGAGTATTCCACTAGAAGGTGGTATTCTCTCTGTTGGTCATCGGTGGCTGGAAAAATGAGTTGAGTTAATTATTTCCAAAGCATGCGTGAAATGATTCTTTACGATATTTTATGAGGTGCCACAGGCGAAATTCGCAATGACACGGGTTTGCACGCAAGCTCCATGAGTTTAACTTCGCTGACGACCACGAACCGGTTGAATGAGCAAGAATGTTTGTCAGCACTTTGGTGAATACAGTGCCGTGTCCGCACGCTCCGCAAAAAGTTGTCAAGTTCTGCTGCATTTCCGAAGTTGCTGCAAGATTGTGAAAAGATGGCGTCAGAAGTGCAACCCCCGGTAAGTGTATGGCGATTTGACGCTAACTATACAACGGGTCCTACTGTACTTTTTACTGGTACCTTTGTCCGGGTCGCCTCTTATAAAAACAAAGAAGATCAGGTCAAAAGTAACCGTATCGTCTTTTTTCGTATAGCTCTAGCGCCAAAGTGCTGTTTATATTGTACTTGCTTATTTTTTTAGTTAGACCAGAAACGTCGCCAGAAGGTCTTCAAAAATGTGGGCTTAACGTTTGTTTGGGGGGCTTGACATTGAAAAATTGATAAAAATTCTACCTATTTATACATAATAGTGCTTCATATTTGAATTTCAATTTGGTGCTTTGTTTGGGGGGCAACCCCCCTGTGGTGACGGGACTGAGTTGGACCCTGATAATATTTTATGTTTTACTGGCCTGGTGAAATTTTCAAGGAAAATGCTTTAAAAGTTGTTTTAAAGAAATAAACTTCAAGAAAGGTTTGTCAAAAAGTTGAAAATATGTCAAAACTAACTGACTGTTTCATTAATCATGTGTTCCTGGATATTGTCTGCAGTTTCAGTGAAACACTTAAACTGAAGAATTATTTGCCTGCCTTTTGTTGTTATGGTTTAGTGAAAAGCTTTGGATTACTAGGAAATGATAACCCAGTAATCAGTACCCTGTTTATAAATGATGTTGCTTGTGAAAACTACTGTTGCATAAAACAGTTGCCTCTGAATTGGGAATGGCCTTGTATGTATTAGCATTTAAATGACATCTACAAATGCCCAATACCTAAAATATAGTAGTTAGGCTGGAAATACTTTATTCAATTTTATTAGTATAAGACTTAGGTGCTGGAGTTAGACTAAAATTTTTCTGGTATAAGCACTGAAGTTTAGAAAAAGTCTAAATTGAAACAAGTTCAGCACATTGTTTAGAACTACTTCAATAATATGGATGATGTTTTATGATTTCTGGACACTTCTGTTACGTTGCAATTGCTTTTTGTTTTGTACATACTGTATGTACTTTATCATTCAATTATGATAGCATGTGGCCATGCTAAAAATGTATTGTGTGGCCTGTCTTTGCTCACCAGCAAACCATGTTGATTGTATGACTAATTTAATTAAACAGCATCCAGCTTTCATTTTAGTTTTCATAATTTGTTTCGCAAAGTAAATGGCTGCAGCAAACAAATTTTGACTTAGTCAGCCTGAAAGGAGGCAGGTTTTAGAAAGCATGTGCAGTCTTTCATGTTTCCATTTTATTTCCATGATGTTTTGGAGTATTTCATTTGCATGCATGGTAGTTGCTCATCTGCTGAAGGTAAACCGTGTTTAAGTTTGATTTTAAGGTATGTCAAAGATGTTTTCCAATCACTAAGCAATCAAAATTTTTTTTGAATTAAGTAGCAAATAAATGATCATAGTGTAGGCTCTCTCGTGTAATTTTTAAAAATTCAATAATTTGTGGGACACACACATTGTATAATACAGTATGAACAATCTAGAAAAACATATCAAAACATTTTTATCACATTGTGCAGGGTGGATGCACACAACAGCATCACAGCAGTACTGGTGCCATAGGGGGCTTTAGTAAGCTTAGCCCTGCCAAACAAAGCTACAACCTCCCAAAAAACACTATATTCAATGACGTTTCACCATTTTCAGAATGTCAAGTCCCTCTGCACAAACGTAAAGCCCCCTTATTGAAAACTTTCTGGTGATGGTTCTGCATCATAGTGAAATGATCGGTTTTACCTTCTTTGCTTCATACATAATATTGCAAATTATGAATGAAGTGTTTGCTAAAGGTTGATGAGTTGTGAAGTGTTATTCAGTAGCAAATATATTTGCATATGATTATTCAAAGCTATATGAAATTCATCATATTTTGAAATCCTATGTCTTTCCATTGCTTTTGTGAGTCACTTTGTCAAAAAAGATACGTGGTTCAGCTCTGAATGCAATTTTATGAAAATTTATTCAGTAGTGGTTTACAATTGAGAATACTGAATTGCAGTATTTTTCATTTTTTGGATGAACAGCACTTTATGTGCCTGTGATATATGCATGGATGCAAACATCTGTATGTTTCTTGCTTGTTTTTAGTCAACAGCTGCCATTGTTGGTTTTGGTGCAACAGCTTTAGCTGCTACAGCTGCAGCCATCTTCGTCAAAAAGAAGTTAGATTGCACTGAAGCTCCTATTACTTTGCTTGATGATGAGACTAAATACCAATTGAAGCTTATACGCAAAGACAGGATATCACATAACACAAGGTGTGTGGCATCCTTATATACGTTAATGTTGTTCTTCTACAGGTCTAGCCTATTAAAGTTAAGCTTAGCCTTAGACTATAGATGGCAGTATGCTACAATAATTCATTCAAAATATCTTGTATCCTTGTTTCCTGCTTGGGGTTTATTAGGGTTTTGCAACTACACGTATTATTATTATTGTTGTTCTGCAAAATCATTTTATGGTCATGTTCTACAGTGCCATAAGGGCCAGTCTTCAATTTATGGTTGCCTAACATTTTCTTGAGAGTAGTAATCCTGCAGACACCAAATCCTGTGAAAAATGTACATACGCTAATTCTAAGAAAAGCAGTTAAGTCCAATCTTAACTTTGACTGGCTGTGAGCATAATTGTAAACCTAGCCGTGGTGCGAGGTGTTTTCTCCGTACTTTGTCCAGACCAGCGCTTTTCAAACTTTTTTATGTTACGGCACACTAATACATTCTGAATTTGGCTGCGGCACACATACTTTATGAAATCAAAAACCTACTTTTCACAAACCTTGCAAAAACCTACTTTTCACAAGATTTGCAGCATAAGGTTTTGTCAAAACATAAAACTTTCGCGGCACACTTCACCCTTTTCAACGGCACACCAGTGTGCCGNGGCACACAGTTTGGGAAACACTGGTCCAGACAATCTTTGGCCAGGAACCAAGGCTGTGGAGCAGGTACTCAAATTTCAGGCTCCAGCACCAGCTCCGGGCATCTAAATTTTTGACTCTGGCTCCAACATCTAGAAGCTTTTGGCTGCAGCTCCAGAACAATTTGGTCCAAAAAATTGGAAAAAACACTGTATTATTTCTGTAAGTCGCTTGCCCCAGAAACTATCTCTAGAATCGGAACCCAAGTTTTAGGCTCCGGCTCCACCCATCCCAAATTGCTTCGGCTCTGGCTCCACAGCCTGGACAGGAACATATTTTCCTGTTTTCTCTAAACTATAGGTAGACAATTGATACTTATCAAATAAACATTAAGATTTATTTTCATTCATAAAGTTTGTGCAGATTTATAATTATGTTATGGAAAGAAAACAAAAGATTGTCTTAGCCGAAGGCCTTTGCTTTTTAGGAAGTTTGTTTTTGAATTGCCATCGAAGGCCCACATACTTGGATTGCCTGTTGGTAAGCACGTATTTTTATCAGCAAATATTGATGGAAAGCTTGTTGTCCGACCATACACACCTGTCACCTCAGATGATGACAAAGGACATATGGATTTGGTGATTAAGGTGCGAGTGCAATTAAATTCTTGGTGACATAGATAGCTTTGAGGTTCAACGTTTCTCGTTTCATTGCACTAATTCCATCTGTTTGCTGCTCAGTGCATTTTGCACCTATTTCCCATAACAATCTAAATGTTGGGCTTATTTTACTCCTATTGAAGTCTCATTTCGAAATGCAGTCCCAGTGGGGCTTCTACTCAGCGAGCAGTTACGTTACAGTAGTCATGGCTTATCAGCTAAGCGTTTTACGCACTTTTGTTAAAACCAAAAGAAAAAGCCGTTGTGCTACCACGGGTTTGCATACTTCTCCAATACTGCAAGCCTGGATAATGCGTTAGTCAGTCATTTATGACGTTTAAATCTGGCGATTACAAACACGTGCAAGCCCAAGGTCTTTACGTTATATTCGACATTTCCCTAGTTACATCAAATATCACAAGTGATGTGCCGTGCAATCTGTGAAAAGCTCGCTACCTCCCAGAGGCAGATTCAGGTGAAACAATTTGGAACGATTGCCTCCTCCAAATGACTACGGCGACCACTTTTGGCTTTTCAGAGTTTTACACATACAGTACTTGCAAATATTCCTGGGAAAAGAATTAAATAAGAGGGCGACAGGGTAATAGTGATCTTTTTAGGCGTTTCAGTGACACCTGAAAAAGGTGCTCATTTCTGGAAAAAACAAATGTTCCCAAAATGTACCGTTTTTTAGATCCTATCCATGGAGATGCGGTGGCCTTTTTTCCAGTCCGGATTTAAGGTCAATTTTCCACCCATTCTTTTGTCACAGTAGTGTTGTGAAGTATACTTTATCAATCACCCGTATTGAGATTCGACTACCAAAATATTACTGAAATCGCTCCCCCTAACCATACTCGCTGGATCCGCCTCTGTTGGTACAGTCATGGTTGGGGACGGTTAGAGACTTAGTGAATGTTCAGTGTTATATTGTGCTAGTGAAGAACTACTGCTCGTCACTCACTAGTCCTACGAACGCATGTTTTCATGCCAACCAAGTTTAATATAATGTTCACTGCGCGTTATATTGGGTCTGGTAATAACACGTAAATTCCTGCCTTACACTTTATCCAGCGTAGAGCAATTTGAGCATGACGCTATAGATGACAAAGACCAACCAAGGAGATAATTTTTTTTTAATTTTTAGTCAGAGATTGGTTACGTAGAAGTTTACTTAATATTTTGCTACTTCCATGCAATAGAAGTTATCTAAAGTAGAAGATCATCGGTATCGATTTAATAGGTATTGTTGGTTGTTTAAAATTAAACATCTTTAAAACTGTTATGGAACCAAACGTTGGACCGCAAGACTGGCTGACAGGTAATTTCAAAGCTCAGATATCGTGTGAAGTCAAGACTCCCTGCCTCATTCTCAAAGCGCGTACTACGCGGTAAGTGTTAGCGATTTTATCGCCCAAACATCGCTGCCCTGAGAGTTATTGCGTGCAGTTGCTACAGGATAAAAATTTCCCTATTACTTACGGCTGCTACAGTTGAAGGTTTCCAATATTAAGTGCTGTTCAATCTATTCTTTCTGTGTCTACAGGTCTACTTCCGAAACGTGCACCCTAAATATCCCGAAGGCGGTAAAATGTCGCAGTATCTTGACAACTTACCGCTGGGTTCAACGTTGGATGTTCGTGGGCCCGGTGGCCTTATTAAGTACAAGACGAAGGGGTTGTTTTCGGTCAGATTAGTAAAAGACGGCCTTTCCTACGCGAAAAGAACAAAACAGGTATGACGCCTTAAATCAATTTTTACTCCGCGATTCTTCCCGTTGAGTTGAAATATGATTGTTGTCAATAATTAACTTTTAGGTTGAGTAAACAACGTTTTATGTGACAAACACTTTTTACTACGAGTTTTCGTAACCGCAGATTGCAATGATAGCGGGAGGCACAGGAATCACACCCATGCTGCAACTTATCAGGCAATGTCTGAAAGATCCCACAGACAAAACCAAGCTGTGGCTTCTCTTCGCAAATCAGGTAACAAGAAATCAGAATTTGCTTTGTAAAGAATGCGTAGGAGATGGCATAATAATTGAATCATTATTTTAAAGTATGGTAGGAAAAGAGTGTTTTGTTCCTATGCTCTAGTTAAGCTAAGAATGTCATCTTCAATACGGGTTTCGACTGATTTTAGCGCCTATTTGCAATCACGTCATAAGAAAACTGTACTACAGCCTACGTTTACGCATGGAGGGAGGCATTCTGTTATAACAACATCCGTTCAGTTACTATATTCAGAAAAATCTTACCATCCACTGCATAGATCCTGTTTGTCTGCCGTAAGAACAGTTTCATTATAAACAAGTACTGGTTCGTTTTATATCCGTGCTGCAGCTTAAAACGAGTTTAAACCTTCTGGGGCTCAGTTTTCTGTCACTTTACGAACAGTGTATTCGGATCTGAGCAGCACATTTCCACTGTTGTTAAACGGTGCTCCTTGCTTCGTACTAACACCTCTCAATACTATATATCTTGGTTCTAGAGATGCGTTTCCAGCAGCACACTGGTAAAGGGTTTCCAGTAAACTATATAATGCCACCTAAGACATCACTGAACCCTTGAGCAGTTGTCCACGTATTGCTTGAAAGCATTTGTTGGTTCTGTGTTAAATCAATAACTTTATGAAGTTACCAGTTTACCCGTTTTCAGATGTATCATTAACGTCTTTCCAGTGTGAACTGCACATTTGGTTGAAATTCTTGCCCCGAAGCTGGAAGAGAGATCTTGCGTTTACCTCGTATGTAGCAAACACGCTCTCCCCCAAGATCCACCGTTAATTCCCGATAACACGAAATACCGTTCTGTAAACACGGAGGGCGGTAAGAATCACAGACCTTTATCGTCTTCTTTGCCAGACGGAGGACGATATCCTCGTGAGAAAAGAATTAGAAGAATGCCTTGCGAAAGATCCAGGACATTTTCAAGTCTGGTACACGCTGGATCGGCCTCCGAGCAGTGAGTTCAAACAAAACTGCAACTTTTGTTCGTTCATGACAGGATCCGGATTTATTGCCGATTGCGTTATCCTTTCGTTGATGGTGTACGCGCATGCTCATGTAGCACCGCTAGCTAGAAGTTACGCGTTTTTTGCAGGTTGGAAATATTCGACCGGATTTATTTGTGAGGAGATGGTTCGCGAGCACCTGCCCCCGCCGAGCAACGACTGTTTGGTGTTCATATGCGGTCCCAAGCCCATGGTTGACAAGGCGTGCCTTCCGGCCCTTGAAAAAGCTGGTCACAAAAGGAATCGAATTGTTGTATTTTGATGTATGTTGCGGAAAAAATATTGATCAAGCAAGTGCTTCAGTATTTCTGTAATCAGATCAATGCTAACTCCTGTTTTGCGTTTTTTTGTTATTTTAACACTGTATAATATCTATTGAATAGCTACTACTAACAAAGCTTTCCTTCAGCGTTATGTAACACAAACCACTATTTCATACACCCATATCAGTTAGATTTTTTTATCGAATTTTGTGTGTTGCTGCCACAGCTGCCCATAATATCATTATCACTGTCCGAGATTGAAAAGTAGAAGGCGTAATTTCAACGTTGCCATAGTAATACGTTCCACTGTGTAGCTCCATAGAATATGCAACTTTACAAACCAGCGTTAGTTCGCGCAGTCATTGCGTGGCTGGCAACACGCAACAATGTGACAACAGCGAACTCCACTTTTGTAGCTTGTAATAACAATATTGATAAGTATTGTTTTGAAGCAGTCTGTTCTATCACGTGGTTTCAGTTAGCAGCTTGTTTTTTTCGGTCATAGACCGAATTTGTTTTTGAAATCACCGAAAAAAATTAAAGTCATTTCGTTCAGAATATCTAAAAATAGAGGCCATTGAAAACTGTTACGGCGAGTTTTAATGCAATTGAGACAAATCACCGCAATGTCTCAAGGAGCAAATTGTTTCAGCAAAAAAAATGACCGAAATATCTCAGCGAAAAGAAAACAGGTTGGCAGAGCTTAGCTTGTCAAGGAACTTAGCATTTGCTCATTTTCGGGTCGAATTTAGCCCAGTATTTCGAGTTTTCTCAAGTTCTGAATGCGAACCCTAGTTTTGCTAAACATGGACCAAATCTTGTATCATGGGACTTCTTGCACATGTATTTTGCGCTTAATATCTTGTGCGGTTTGGTGACCTTTAACCTTTTAACTGCAATCGTTTTAATGTAAATAGCAATAAACACTAAGAAAATGGTGTGATGTTATTATTTTTTCGCGACATTCGACTTCGAGCGTGTGCCCCAGTCCATTCCCCGATGTACGAGTCCTCTAATTTTTTGCACGCTTATGAGTCTGGTGTAACGATAGTTCAAGTGTTGAGGCTACAATGAAGTGACCACTGAGTCAGGACCGTAGCCAAAAGTTTGAAATAGCGGAGCACTTAGATGCTAAAACAATCCGATATCGTTGGGTAAGTCTTCACATTTGTTGATTTTTGCTTCCTGCTACACAGTATAGTACGATCCATTCATGTTCATAAATATTTATCGGGCAAACGGGAGCTACAAACAAGAAAAATTAGTGCTGGACGTTGTTAGCCTTTCCTCTACGCCTCGTCAAGAATGTAACAAACATTACGTTGGGAAAAGCAGAAGAAATTTTGAAGCACGCGGGAATGTACACAATTTCCACATAGCAAAGCCATCAAAAGCGCTTTCCCCAGCATGCTCTTGAAGGCTGTCGTGAACTAGGGTAGGAAGTTACCTGTGGCGCTTGCGGCGGAAACAGTCGGGCAGACTCATCGCTACAATGACGTCATCGTTAATCGTGCGCAATCAACTGGCTGCATCCTTTGTGCAAAAAATCGCTTCCCTTTAAGGACATTTCCTACCAACTGCTTCCGTCTCATTGCTAACTCCTGATCACTGGAAATCGTGCATGTTGGGGAAGCCTCAAAATTCTCAGTTCGTTTTGTGAGTAATGCAGGCAAAGTCCAACTAGAGACTAGGTACTTTACGCTGGTACGAATCAATCATCACGAGCAGAGAAGAACACACCTACACTGTAGGC
>JGI24159J19872_10013791_pt1 | contig 10487 bp, 6 predicted proteins | sample Ectturendosymbi4_FD_19872 | JGI IMG/M metagenome (IMG submission 19872)
TCATGGACATTTTTGGCCAAGGTTACTTTTATTGGCCACTTCGGCTATGAATACCAATGATGAAAGTTATGTTTGTGATTTGAGATTTTGAGCGACCTCTGGCATCCCGCTCTGCCAAACGCGAATTCGCGTTCGCTGGAGGCAATCTCTGGAACCCCACTGTGCAAGCAGGAGTTCGCGCTCAGGGAGGTAACTGCTGGCATGGGATTGCAAGTACGAGNATACTCATGCACTGGTAGGCAAGCGTTGGCATGAAAGTACGAGTATCTCGTACCCCGGAATGGAACGTGTTAATATGCCTGTTGAGTTCTTTAAATTTAAAAGTATGGCAAGTTCGATGCTACAGCAGAAGGACTCTATGGAATAGAATTGTAATTAAATCGCTTATTAACTCTAATACAGCATAATGACAAAGGAAAATGCCAGCAAAAGCTTAGTGGTGTGAAAATGTAGTGAACAAAAGCTTTCATGCAGTCAGTAGCGCATTCTCTGTGGAAATGTTGCTTGCGTGGTTTAGGTGGGTTAACCTTTCATGGAAATCAAGCTGGAGGTCTAACTTTGGTCGTAGTTTAGTACAGGAAGTGAAAGACAATTTATCGCTCATTACTGTTAGCTCGTCATTCTGTACTAAACAACCTTTGCATTGAATAAGGTGCCAAACTATTGTTCACCCTCTTCCGTTAAAAAAGAAAAGTTACAGCGTAACGTACAGCCTCTTCATTTCAGGTGTAGTGATTGCTGCATTTTTGCTCAAACAGTATATACAGCCTAAGACTCCTCTCATTCGAAAGCAGTACCTCTGTTTCCGCAAACGTTGATACGCAACTGGTGCGACCTGCTTGTCCAATGCTGTAATTTCGGCAATTACTAAAACGAAATTCAAATAAGCTATCAATATCATTGCGCATCGCGCACATGACCAGGAACTGTATGAGCGCGGAATTTAAGCAGAGGGGCCAGTCACAACAGTCTTCCCACTCAGGTACCTACAAATGGAGGCACTACTTTGGCACCGTTACGTACCTAGGGAGGCTACTGGGAACAGCACAGAAAGTCTATTTTCTCGAAGACTTGAATGCTGCGAGTAAAATCTTGCCATTAGCTAGTGATTGTTAAGTCGAACATCACTTTACCTTCAGGGAAAAAGCATGAACCTATTGAATAGCTAAAAAGATATTCCCTGAATGTTGTTAGCACCTATTCAACTAAGCATCGTGGCTGTAGCACTGTGGAGCTGTGCGACTGGCGGAAACTCATCAATTCCGGCGTTGAACCAAGCCAACACAGTCTCCCCAGGCTGGGATGAAGATTCTTAAGTCCCCATCTGGCAGGCTATGTGGATGAATGGATCCCACTGGGAGGAAGGGTGCGCATGCTCAGATTGACGTTGGTATACCGCTTCTGCGTTTCATAGGAGCATAGGTCTCAAAGTCTAGCATATAGTACCTGAAAATTATGGAGGGAACTAGTGATGCTTTCGAAAGGGTTAGGGTGGTTTTCACTCTCTCCACAGAGACAACAGTACTTTTGTTCATATGAGAGTTGTTAATCCATTAACAGCCAAGACATATTCCGGCATTTTCTTTTTTATTCGCTTGTCTTGCGACTTTCTCTTCGGGATGTCTCACTGCCACTCTTTTCCATCCTTTAAAGTCCTGGTAACACCTTCTGTCGCGTCTTTGAAGTTTGCTTTAGGCAGAGGTGGATCCAGCCAGTCAGGTTAAGGGTGGGGGGATTTCAGTAATACTTAGCAGTCAAGTCTCATTACGGGTTCACTACTGTAAGAGAGATGAAATATACTTCACAACATTGCTGTGACAAATCAATGCAGGGCAAAGGGCCTTACTTCGTGAATGCTGTTTTCCTAATTGTACAAAATCATGGTGAATAGGTTTTTCGTGAATAAGTGTCATGATGAATAAGTTAGGTTTTTTTTAGAGGGGGCAATCACCCCAATTGTCCCTCCTGGATCCGCCCCTGGAATTGGGAGATGCCAGCTTTCTCTAACCGATAAAAAGCCCATCGCTTTGTTTTCGCCTCGAGATCAACTCCCGCCTTCTACTAACCCTTATGATTCACCCATCATCTCCGACCTGGCTTGATTGCGTCCTAATTTGGAGCCACATGAATTACAGTATTAAAAGTTGATGAAAACCGTAAGGTGTTTTGAGTCTTCTCAGGATCGCTGCCCACACGACCATCCCGAGAGGAAATACGGGGGGTTGAAAAGGCTTCGATGTTATTATTAAAAGCAAGAGTAGTTGTGTAAAGACTACCACGGTTGTCATGGTAGTCCTTGCAAATTAGGTTGGAATGGTTTTACTGACACCTAACCACCAAATCGATTTACAAAATCCGTCCCAGTGAAGCAAGTGTATCGTCGAACTTCAGTAAAAACCTTGTATAATCCATTGCACAAAGCCAGGAAGGAGCAATGATGCTGCACCACTTGGCAACGGGTTTTATTTCAAACCCAGCTGAAGCTTCAGTCGATTTGTATAAAAACAATGTGACACACACTGAGTCCAATGCTCAAACTGTAAACGTACCAAATGTATACGGTGCTTTCACTTCAGGATATGACAGTTTAATCAGCAAATCATTCACCTGTCATTAACAAATGAAATCAACCTCAAACAACATATCCTCAAAAAGAATTTTTAAGTCAGATTACGCAATCCATTAATTTGAACATAAACAAGGTTTCTTGATTCAATCGTTTAACGGTTAGGGTTTTTCAGTGAACGGAACTTCAAGAAACATAAAGTTTAGCAGACAAATATTTAATAACAAACTGCACACCACACGTCCATAATACACCCTACACTGTGGGTAAATAAGCATCTTTGGCAATATATATACAATTTCGACCGGCTTAATGACCTGTTTGGTTAAGCACGCTCCACCAAAGCTGATTCGATAGACTAGATTCGATTCCTGGTCAGGTCACACCAAATACTTGAAAAACGGCTGCATCTTGTCCAACTTCCAGCTCGCCGTTGATGGTTGGGCGCAAGTGAACAGGACAAGGAGGACAGGAACCGAGCATCATAAACGAAACTGAACTAATATATACACATTGTGTCTGCAGACGTAGTAATTTCAGAAAATGATTGAGTTTGATACAAAAGTTTTAGTTAGCGATTGCCTAAGTCGATATGGTATAGCCAGCTTGGCCACTGGCTATATGGCAAGTGCGCTCAATTCCTCTCCGCTGTCTTTTGTTTCTTTCGACTCGTCGACAGATTGTCTTGGATTTAGCGCCTGATCTCTGAAAACATACCTCTGATTTGACAAAATTGTTAATAAACCCAATACGTTGTACACGTGATGTTACATTAACACTTGATACTTTTACTTGTAACAAGCAACCATGATACTCAACTGATTGTCTGCTTTTTTTAATACTAAAGAACAATCAATGTTTGTGCATATTTTTATGGAAGATTTCAGCTTTTTGTGTGACATGGAGTTTCAAACAAAGTTGTGAGGGCGTTTAAAGATTTATCACAGGATGCAAAATCTAAAATATTTGCAGAAAATAACTTTTTCCTATTAACGTGCACTGCACTGCACTGTATCAACACCAACTACATTCTTTAAGAACAAGTAGGCTTCATCATTCCACATTCCGTCCAACCAACGAACAGTCCTCATTAAATTAGTTAATTTTTCGGTTAAAATTTTTTTAGTACGGCTTTCTAATAAAATCGTAGGTCTGAATTTGGCTCCGCTCAGCGAAAAGGTTGCGAACCACTGTTTCCAACTGTACAAGAGTGCAATGTAAATTTATTGAAGTATCTTGTCTGCAGAGCTAAGCGTGCGAAGTCCTGACTTGTTTTAACATTTACTGTAAATCCTTAAGAAGTGAAATGTACGCAGCTCTTTTCCTTTCAGAAAACTGTTGTTCGATAATAATTTCCCTTGTTACTTACTTTAACTTGGGTAAAGTAAATAGTTTGGTAACGAAACTATTTCGCATGTTTGTTTGGAAAAACTCCTCGGCTTCGTCGTACGTCATGGTCAAATGGTGTCCTTTTGTTTCGGGAAACGTTGCAGCAATCCACGCTCCACAAAATGAGGCAATTCCGAAAATTGTCTAAAACCAAGTTTGATTGAAAAGCTTGTGCGTCGCGTCTAACACGAGTTGAATTAATGGAAACAATTTAATGCCACATAACGTTGAATAATGATGCAATGGGTAAATGAGTCTCAGACGATTTTGCATGAATAAACATTAAAAAAACAAATTATTTCATTTTTCATACGTTCGTGTTGAAAAGTCTTAAAAAAGTCCTAAAAAAGTCTTAAAAACTTGATATAATGTGCTCGTTAAACTCAGCACTTGACGAAAAGATGTGAATAATTGCGCCGGGAAGGATTTTCCTACACACGGCAATAAACGCTTTGTTTCTAATAGAAAAAATAAAACCGGAAGGTATTAACCCTGAACGCGTTTAGTATTTTCAGATACCTGTGTAAGCCAAGGCACAGAATATTGAAGCTGAATTGTCCACGGTGTAACTATGCTTCCTATTCGAGCACTCATGGACGCTAGACCAACAGCTGTTGACCTGTCAGTTAGATAAAGAAATTTAATTGGAAGTTAAAACCAAAAGCAATACTTTCAAAAACGTATTTGAATGAAAAATGTCTTATGATAACAAAAGCACAAAATTTTTTTGACGTTGCGTTACGCTCATAGATCAATTCATGATGCACAGGTCACATTGCGATCTTGACTCACCCGGAATTAAAATGCCGGAAAAGCAGTTAGTACAAAAAACTTACCTTCCGCATGTTGGAAACAATTCCGATGTTTGTATGTAAATAGCAACAAAGGTCACGCTTGATCCAAATATTCCAAGCAATGCCAATGCTGTGCCCAATTTTTCAGCGACTGCAAACAAGGATTAACATGATCCCTTGCTTGGTTAGTTATTATTACTTAAATGCAGCATTTTGTAAATTACGTAGCTTTGATGACATCTAATAAAATCTGATGCTGCCATGTAAAAAATACATCCTTCTGCTTCTGCAATGTCGACAACAGTAACAAGTAGCTTGAGGCGTCTAACATATTTTTCTTCAAGCAAGCAGTTTGATGAACCAGCTTCAAAATCTCGGTCAGACAATAGACTTACCAAAAAATTGTTTTTGACTGGGGAAGTGGCACTGTCAAGTGCATAGTTTCGTAGTTTCAAGTAAAGTGTATTTGCATATCTACTTGTATTTTTCAATATGGTTTGTTTTATATACTTTATGGCAGTGGTTCGTAACCTTTACAACACCAGGGAACCCTATTCCTAAAGGCATTGGCTTGAGGACCCGTCGTTTGAGTTATGTCATTAGTTAAAGTAGTGGTCTTTATTGTTTGTGTATCTGAGAGTTAAGGAAAACTTGGCATTCCTGGGGACACCCGGATTTATCACTTTGGATCCCGTCTAACCACTGCTCGTGGACTAATGGAATTGCGTTATCATCCATTAAAATGTGCATCCAATGTAATCTAATTTTTATTTCTTGAAGGGATTTTCTGAGCTTGTTTCGTGATGAAGTGCATTTTCTCCAATGTTTTAGGAAGTGTTCAACAGTCTCTGGTGAGCTGCATTCGCTACAGACCATTCAGATGGAGACCTATTTTTACGTAGTGTTTTATTTGAACGCAGGTTGATTAACTTGGATGGAGTGTACGTAGTGGAGAGTTCAGCAAGGAAATCTGCAGTGTCATTAATGACCAGGAATGCATTTACAGGCTGGAATCCCAACTAGGCCCGCAGCCACGGCAGGGCATTCGGGGACAGTTCTCCCCAATATTTTTGTACCCCCCAAATTCTGTTGTGCCCAGGAAAATTTATTTTAAACATACAAAAAACAAAAATATTGCCCCCCTAAGTATTTTTCTCCACCAAACCTCAAAACCTAGCTACGGACCTGATCCAAACATATATAATCTCGATTTCGTAAGAAAGAAGCGTATGTTTCAGCAGAATTACCTTGCCTACAAACTTATGTCTCCTCCAGCCATTTATGGCAATGGCTTCAAGGGCACCAATGCTGTCTGTAAAATAGCACCCCTGTCATGAGCACACTAAGGTTGACACCGAGTACAAGGCGCTAAGAGCTGTGGGCTGACGACTTGTTTATTTTAATTGTTTTCTTGATATTATATTACTGTATGTAAATTCTGCTAGCTGTTTTCTCATTTGTTTTCCAATCATCGATTTGCACATGAATGAATTTACTATAGGGTTCATGAAGATGATAAAGAACATTTTGTTTAATGATGTTCGGGTTTTGTCTGTTGAAAAAGTATGTCAAAGGAAAGTCAGTGTTGATTTTGAAATATCAAGTCTGGTGAACATTCTGAAATTTTGAAAATACATAATATCTTAAAAAATCTCGTGCCATGAATCCAAGATTAGTGACAGACTAGGATGTGTGAAAAAAGTAGTTTTATATTTCAGACAGAGCAGCTTATGTTTGACATTGACTTGGAGTGTCATTTCTCTATACTAGTGCGGAAGGCAAATTGAAGAAGTACTTCTCATTGCTCCCGTATATGCACGTTAGGACTCCGCACTGAAATTTGTGGATTTTTTCTGAAGCAGAACCACGAGAAAGGAAATAAGCCTTTATACCGTAAGTTTTGGATTTGATGTTTTTGCGGGTGACCTCATAATTGGGGTAGGTTTTAACCTTTTTGGATGACGTCATCGGGCCGTGAGCCCCAACCCCCAAATGTAATTATTGTTTCTTTCTTTTTGAAAAGCTAGCCGAAAATCTGTATCTTTGGAGCACTTGATTGGCTATATAGTGTTTGTGGTTGGCAAGTTGTGGCCAAAAACGTATTGTTGGCCCAAATCTAAAGATTTGGATTTTTTTCATACCCACATCTATATTGTTTTTTTCAGAATGATATTCCTGATTAAGTACGTGAAAAGACGTGGATAATTACGTCTCGTTTAAGCGCAAAAACGGTTTAGAACGCATGCTTCTGCCATTCGCTTCCAACACAATGCGCCAAGGACACCTCACCTTCATTTCCACGGCCAACTTCAATAGCTATTGTTGAAAGCAGGCACGTGGCGCATGAGAAAGCCAATGATCCAACGTTTGCTTTTACAAATCCGAGCCAGGCAATAAAAAAAATTCCCGAGATGCTNGCCAAGCTCTCCATCAACCCGGACAACGCATTGTTCACAAACGGGTCTCCGGCCAAATGACCGCTGTTCAGAGCCAGACCGTAGTAAACCAGGCTAGAAAAATATATGCCTTTATGAATCGTAAAACGAATCGTGTATTGTGTAGCAATATGAGTTAAACGCTAGCACAAAAGTATTTGTCCCGAACACAAAGGCAATTATGACTTATTTTTTATGTGCCCATCCTTTTATTTGGGCCGATCAAGTTGCAGATCGTTTAAAATAAGTTCGCCATTAAATGTATCACCTGAGAAGGCATAATGCATTTGTTGCCTGACTAATCTAGAAAAAAGAACAATCGGGCTTCCAATATCCATGTCTGTTGCGGTTTAAAGTAACAATTACTTTTAAAAATTGAAGGAAAAACTTGGATCGTTTTGAACATAATCGTAGTAGTTTTTAAGCATGGATTAATTTGCCTATTGAACTGAAGAAACACAGCAGGCATTATCGACTTGGCAGGAAAAGAATATACTACTTACAGGAATAGCTTGAGACCTAATCTTCTCATAAACATGATATAAATATAGCACACAATAAACTTCTTTGCTATCATTTTGACAAAATTGAAATTTGTATTAAGGGTTCTGCTTTTCAAACGAATTTCAATCACATTTTTACCAGCGCTTTGTATTGATGTGTTTGTTTGAAAAACGGACATTATCTCAAGCTATTTTGTAGCATTAGTTACTGAGTACTGTATTATTGGTATATCGAGTTTTGTCGGAAAACCACCTCCTGGTTAAGACGCAGCAGTTTGTTCATTGGCATTCTGCTTTAGTTGCTTCACAGACGCTTAGAATTCCTTTGGATGTTGAAGGTGTGCTTAACTTCTTTTCTGCTTAGCCCAGGTTGTCTCTCGATGTATGAATCCAGTTAGACAGTTCAACAGGTTACTTGCTGTGGGTGTCGCAAATTATTAGTGCAGATAAGCTTACGCTATGAATTGAACCCATGTGGTTGTTTGTTTCATCCAACGACTTAAAAACGTGAATATTTTTTCTTGCATTACAAGTGGGGGAAAATTGCAGAATGTCAATGCTACGTATATCTTTAAATATCGCTTAAAAGCAAACGTATTTTAGAAATCGAGAGCTAAACCCTACCAATTGAAGCACCATACGAAGAGGTTGGCTGTCATCAGATATCGCGTGTAAGGCCTGTGAAAACTTTCTTTGATTGTGTTCATCTTCTTTGGCTTCTGAACGGTTGGGACAGTGTTAATGCAAATAAAAAAGACGTCACAATAGCTTAGAAATGTCCTGAGATACAACTTAAGAAAATTAGCAGGAAAATGTTACTTGAAAATCCTCATTTTTTGCACTGATGATGAAAGAGTCATAGTTGACAAAAAGTTACTTGTGACTGTGACTAAATTTAGGCAAATCTAGAAGCACTCGAAGATAAATTAAGAACTATGTTAATCCTTGCAAAACACTCGCAAATGGTGGGAAAATATACCCATGATAGAAACGGCACAACTCCTATCTTTGCTTCTTCAGCTAAAACGCACGTATACCTTCATTAAACCGTGAAGTGTACTCGAAGAACACTAAACTGCTACGAGTCATACGTATTTGTCCGGTTCCCCATTCGAGAAGTATAACTGGGGGTATAGCTTGCCGTAGAAAAAACTTTTGCAGCAAAGAACTTTGCTTTGGAAAAGTGAGGTTTCTTCAGAAAGCACAGGTCTATATGAGCTTACAGGAGAGCGAAAATTTAACTAAAATTTAATAGTTGTCTGATTTTATTAAAAACGTTACTGAGCAATAAACATTCAGAAGTTCTGTGGGTAGGCCAAAAGTTAACTAAAGAAGAGATTAAAACAACGGTTATTGTGACCTGAGAAAGGTTGTCTGTTTTTTGATGATGGTCTAAGCATGCCTATCAATGAAATGCCACCAAAGAAAATAAGCTCTTTTCACAAAATAATAGTTGTTCAGAAATGAATTAAATTTCCAGAACGAACAAACCAAATATTAAATAAACCTTTTTCTCTGAATTTATTAAACTTCGTTTCTCAGCTTCTTTCCATATTGATTCCTCCAGCTTTGTGTTGTTTCTCTTTGCAATCAGCGCACACACCTGTTTGGCTTCTGTTCGTTTGCCGGAGGCGAACAACCACCTGAAATCAAAATAGTATCTTAACTTGCAACAGGTTTCATTTCCGATGAACAGAGGTAATGAAACCGAAACAAGTATGGAGTTGCAAAACCTTGTTAACCAAGCTTTGCAAGACGCGTATGTACTCAGTTTGAACATATGTAAGCCGCGTGCGTGAACAATAATTCATTCGCTGGAGACCTCTTTCAAGAAAAATATTTAAACATCACCGCACTTTCGAGCTCGGTCATTACTCTATTCCGAATAAGTGACCGGCTAATATATACAGTAGGTGGTACTTTGGTATTTTTTTAAATAGGCAACGTTGCTTCATAACCACCACCAATCCAATGACAAGCATTTGACGACTTGGCCTTCATACCAAACAACTATGTGTAGCAGACATAAAGTCTACTACATCTTAAATAAAGTATTACAAAATAAAACAATACTCAACAATAAAGAAGACTGGATTCACCACCAGCACTGAGAAGACAAAGAAATACTGATGAACGTCGAAACAGGCCAAGCATCAAAAAGCAAGCATGAATTACATACTGAACATGAACAGAACCTCGCTCTGCTCTCACTCCAATCACGTTCTGATAACGCTCGTATTTTCACTTCCTGTCACGACCTAATCATGTGATAAGCCAGACAGGAAGTGCAAATACCCTTAGGGACTTTCCGGCTGAACTTGAGAATCCTGCGTGCAGTGATCACGCCCTCAACGCGTGATTTTTGGGTATAAATAGGGCGATTTTCGCAGTCAAGTTCAGATCGTTTGTCGATTTCGACGAGTGATCTCCTTCGGTTGTTTAAACCATTTTTGGTTTTGCATCAGACGTAAAACGGAGCTCTGCCTTGCAGCCATGCTAAAGCTCGAACGGCTGGTTGTGAGTGCTGTCGCGACTTTCAGGTGGAAACACCGTTACGACCAACAGCTTGAACTTCTGACTGAAAACAGAAAACAAAGTCTCTTAGAAAGACTTGTTTTCAGTTATAACAGGTTTCTAGACCATATAAAATCTAGATAGCCGCATTTAGTTACATCCGAAAGTTTCTACATGGGTTCGATCTTATAGATGTAACAAGGACGACATTCACGAAAGCTAAAGTTCGCTTGGTCTCCCTAAAGTTTCTGATGTCTCATCTAAATAATTGAATCATAACAGAAGT
>JGI24159J19872_10013792_pt1 | contig 10487 bp, 9 predicted proteins | sample Ectturendosymbi4_FD_19872 | JGI IMG/M metagenome (IMG submission 19872)
AATAGATATAACAATTAAAAGGATCTACTCATGGGTTTCACTCAAGGATTTCACTCATTTACATCATATCAATGAAACAGAAAAGTAAAGTGCTCATATTTAATTTTTAATGTGATTTTTTCGATTGCTTTCACTTCACCATCTCGATACGAGGATTCATGGTAAAATCTTGATTGTGTTATTAGAAGGGGAAACTTGTTTCAACGTGTTGCAAGCTCTGACGTCCAAAGCTTTTTTAGCACAATTCCGGAGGCATGGTTGCACTAGTTCTGCAAAGTCTCATGACTTTCTCACTTTAGCAATGCGAAGTGCAACCACATAGGATGCCGCAACGGACAAACTTACTTGGTTAAATGCACGTCCTGCATCCAGTCTGACACGTTTGAGTCAACCTTCCTTAGACTTACTGCAAAGTAGCCTGCTCAATCGACTTTGCTAGGTTGCTCCTTGTGAGCGTTGTTCAAATGCTGCTTGAGTTGGAATGATTTCAAACAGTTGTTAGCCAGTGTTTTCATATACAACATACCTTTGCGGGATATATTCTCCATCTTTCTGGAGGCAAGCAAAGCCATATCTGATGTAGTCTTCCTGGTATTTTCGTCTATTAGCCTTCGCAACCGACATTTTTGCACTACACTAGAGGTCTTCGAAAAATAATGATTCGTTAAGAAGCTGGTTGTCATGTTTCACCGCAAAAAAAATTAATCTAACTTGTTACAACATAACATCAACTCATCTTCAGCAAAGTATAATTTCAATTCAACCTTGCTGATGAACTGAAGTCAGCTTTTTTACATATCATTCGTACTTACGCAACGCAGTACGCTTAACATAACTACCTACGTATAGCAACCGTGGCTACCTTCAAACAACAACGGTCGTTATTCGATTGTGACTTATGAACATTGTTGAACACTAAAAACGCAATAATTGCAAAACACTGCACTAGTTGACAAGTAGATATTTCTTTAAAAAATAGGTTTTTGACTTAATATTTAGATTTCCTTTCCTAGGTATTGGAGTAAAACAATTTCTCACTGCACCAAATCAGAAAGAATTTCCCGCTGCATGGATGAAATTTCCCACCAGTAGGAAATTTCCCACCGGTTAAGAACCCCTGCTATAGACTCACCCATGCTTCTTTTCACAAAGTATAAACCTGCTTGGCCTACCGCCATCAGCATGTCACTGTCTCGCTGTATTACCTGCCAAGATGTCTGCATTTAACAGTCTCATGCAACAAAACGCCTGTAACCATAATATAAAGTGAACCTTTGCAGATTTGTTGCCATGTTATTGTTACGCAATAAAGACCAACAGTAGAACAATTCGCTCGCTACTTCCGCAACCCACCTTTGCAGGCAGAGGAGGGGACATAGGTAAACTGCAAGCTCATCACTGCATGACACTGTAACTGTGAACCTGACTCTTGTGCAGTGTGAGTTTCATGCCGGAAAAACAACTGTCATTGCAAGAATCAAATCAATTAATCGGAATTAAGATGCCGACTTCAGGTCTTTCCAGAAATATTTGGTTCTTAATCCTAAATTCCAGGCGAGGGACAAATGGCCGTTTTGCCTCCCCTGCCCTGCGGACGCCCATGCGATCATTGACTATTTCATATCAGGTTCAATAAACAAGGCCACCTTATCTAATGAAACGAAGAAGCGTTTTTGACTAATTGTTAGCATAAGTTAAATTTTAGCATCTTTAGCAAGTAATGTGCAGTACAAACACATTTTGGCGATGATTTTCAATAAAATTAAGTGTCATGTCAACACCTCTTTAGGTCTGGTGGGGGGGATGCATCCCCTGCATGCCCCCGTGTCCGCGCCTGGGAACGGCATTCTCTTTTTTAGCATTACAGCCCTGGTGAACTTACATGTAAAACAATGTGAGTATGCAGTTATGTACACTTGACTTTGAGATACTTTCTGATCCACTTACAAGGTTCTCCGTACACATTGTTGCTTGCTGGAACTTTGCCAGAAGTCTTTGAGTTGGGTTTTGCTTTGAGTTTACAAAACGCACTTCGTGTGTGCGGTTGGTCTTACTTCTTCCTGGGCATCTAAGAAAAACCTAATTCGTTGATTTTCATTTCCACTTTTCCTTCGGGAAGCATCGGGGGAACAAAATCTTCAGCACCAATTTACAAGGTTTTGGTAAGACCCGGCCTAGAATCGAACTCTCGACCTACCAGCACCGATGCGGATCCACTTACCACGAGACCACGGGCTAGTCTCATTCTTGTTGCATGGCTGAATCATTCTAGCTGGTGTAGCAGCGAGTCTGCGTTGCGAGGCGACGCTGATCAATTATTTCCCCTTTTGATTGTTGTGCAACCGTCTGGAGGAGTACACAAGAGCAGGGTTTCCCAACCTTTCGTTTACCATGTACCCCTTCAGCATTTCAACAGATAAGCATGTACCCCTTCAGCATTTCGACAGATGAACATGTACCCCTAAAATGTCGGATGACAAAATATTTTATCATGATTATTCATAGATATATTTAACTATAAGCATATAATGATTTTTGAAAATAATATTAACTGATATATGTATAAATATTTCGAAATGAATATTATGTAAATACATTTTTCTCTTCTATTGCTAACCTAAAACGTACCCCTTCGGATAGGCAAATGTACCCCTGGGGGTACATGTACCCCAGGTTGGGAACCTCTGCACTAGAGTGTAGTAGTGATGTTTGCCAGCACTCCGTGTTCCTTTTGCTGAGTAGTGGCGCTACAACATCACTGTATTTCAACGCGCCATGTCAAACACCGCGTAAAATCAAAATTTTGCTATGTAAACGCGTAGGGAGAAGACGCTGGTGTTGTATGCTATTAAAATGCATAAAAAGTAGTGTGGTAGCAAGTCGCATCTTTTCTTCCAGAAAAGTAAGCGTTTGGTAATTTGTTTTTCTTTTCTTAGGTTATTCATGGCTTGTTTGTCATTCGTTAATTTTGTGTTCCTGTTGTTGAGAATACCACATTACGACGAACAGACTTTAATCGATCTGGTTTTAAATACAACAGTTTATCTTTAACGCCGACTGTTGAAGAGCGATTAAACTGAGCAATGTGTTACTGCGCGTTCAGAACTATCAATGTGCTGTAGAGAGTGAAAATGAAGTTCTGCTGCAACAGCTGCCATCCCTCAAATCCGAGAATTGGCTTGATATTCAGAGATTGGCGAATTCCAGAGTTACGCACTTTGTCGCGAAGTGTAACACCGTGAACTTTACGCAAAAATCCAATTTCTGCTTCTATTTGAGATTGCACTCTTAAGGCCATTACCCACGTTTCATGACCACAGGTGAGGATCGAAAAAAGACCGATGTTTGAAAGCTCCCGTTTTGTTACCAAGAGCTACCAAGCTCAAGCAGAGCTGCGTTTTTACCAAGTCGTGAATAGAATCTCTTTACCCTCCGTGTCTCGTGAGTACCACCACAAAGTACTTGAACATCTCACCTAGTCTTGCCGCTCACTTGCAGATTGCCGCTCACTTGCAGAGCGCACTGGCTTGCGTTTCTGAATAGACATATAGTGCAAAACCTTGGTGGTCTTGGAGCTGCTTTCCATGCTACAGCTTGGTCGAACGCAGCTGAAAACAGATCAAGTGCATGTTGAAGACAGTGCCGAATGAAGGTAGCGCGGAGCCTGTAGCATTTCAAGAGGGCGGGGCTCTAAGTTAAAAAAAAACAACTCAACATTTGCTAAATCACAAGGCGTGTGGGCAAGGCATCCGTGTTACTAGCTTTACTAGCATCGTGACATGACTATCTGAGTGTATCGTGCTGACCGCCAGTGTTGCCAGTTGGTTGTAACCTAAATCTGCTAAATGGTGTCACAAAAAACTGCTAGATTTCACTAAAAGTCTTGTCAAAATTTTTAAGCTAAAATCTGCTAAAAACAGTGAAATTCTGTCAAAAAATCTGTTATTTTTAAGATGATTAAAAGAAACCTATAAAGTTGTAACACAGTACATTAAGTTTTTGTCTTGCACTCTCTCCCAATGACCATAAGCTGAAAATGCCGGTCTTGGACGCCACACTTTTCGATCCACAATTTTCTTTCAGTCAACAGTTTGAGCAACGTAATTGCAGCTTACCTCGTTTTTTGTATAACACACAGTTCTTGACGATCTCTTTCAAATGGTTGTGCTGGGTCCAGAGTTGCATATTTTTGTACAGTAGAACAGTGCTCAGCGATAAGCAATCTGAGCAAAGCTTCAGCCCTATAACTTTCTAAGTCTGGTCTGTAACTCAAAACTTTGTATTACATCAGGGCAGTGGTTCCCAACCGGGGTGCCATTTACGACATTCAGGGGTGCCGCAAGCTGATACGTTTTTCAATATATCATTAAAAATACTATTTTTAAAATGTCGCCAAACCCTAAAGCAAATTGCTATGGGTTCGCCACTGGGTGCTGGAAATTATATTTTTTTTCTGTAGGGGGCTGCAAGCCTAAAATGGTTGGGGAAAACTGCATTAGAGAGTATGCAAAAACCTCCTTAGCCTTATCTGAGTGCTTTGCTAACACTACCAGTTATGCCTTTCAAACTCGCAGTGTTTCGTTATGATTGCATTATTGCGAACTTCGCAAAAGGCTTTTCTTAAATCAGCAGGATAGGCACTGACAGGGTCGTAACGAGGTTAGATGGCGCCCGGGGCAAGAAGCAAGTTTGGTGTCCTCATGTTCGAACCTGAGGTCTTTCGGAAGCAAATGCACTGTATCCAGGGCCGGCGTTACCAAGTGCGCGGCCCGATTGGCAATACTTTGGCGGGGCCCCGCTTAGTAGTGTGTAGAAATTTTGAGGGAGTGTATCAAGGCATAATGATTGAAATCGGTGATGCTGAAAAGGCGAGGCCCGAAAGGGTGGCGCCAAGACCTCCCCAGCAGAGACTTCAATTAGGAGCGCCGTAAAACCCAATAAATCAAAGAATTACAACCCTCATTTATACAGTACCTTCTCTCAAGCCCTCTCTGCCTTAAACGAGGTGCTAGTGAAAAAATTGGCTGCACATCACTGAAGATAGTGACCATTCTTACTATAGAATTTTGATAAGAGCGTTAAAAACCGCGCAGTTCACTTGGATTTTCGTTGGCAACGGATCTCACACTTACAAAATACTGTGGGGCCGCCAGGCCATGATTTTTAAGGTTTGACCTTGCAGACTGCAAAGACAATTTGAGAGACCACAACTTTTTCATCTGAGTACTGAGATGATTGTGAAGCAGAGGTCTGAAACACGCGGGCTGCATGCGGACCGCGAGGGCGTTTTGTGAGGCGCGCGACGCTTCTTGAGTATTTCCAAACAATTAACATTTACGTTATTTAGTTTATTACCGGGGTTATAAAGCGCTTGGCTAGCGAGTGAACAAGTTCTGTTCCGACGAACGTAGAAGCGGCTAGAAATAACTGACCTATAACTCACGATACCTTTCGCAGGAAATAAGATGTAAAAGTTGTTTCTAGGAAGGTTCAGGTACTTCCATAGTTGTGTCAGCGCCATAATGTGGCCCTCAGGTTACTTTATATCCTCTCATTTGACCCTGGTAGCATTTGAGTTTGAGACCCTGTTATAATGTGAAGCAAAGTTTCAGAGTATTTTGATGGTGGTAGTAAAGCGAGTTTTTACTTTATTTCGAGAGACCGCTGGAAAAAAATTGAGAACCGTTTTGGTCTCTCAAAACACCTTGAAAAATAATGGGCCCCGCGCCGGCATTATACACATGCAGCTTCGACAGAAAGTGAAGTTTGCGTTGGTTACTTAGCGTAGCGCGGGACCCCCTTTGGCACGGGACCAATTAGAAGAAATCGGTCAAATCGGATTAAAACCGGCCCTGACTGTATCGACCCTCTATGTCCCACGGCGGCCACTACATTTCTGGCCATAACTCGCCAGCCGATTGAGATAGACAGCTGTTTAAACCTTCTGTGGAGTCCGCAAGTCTTCTAGTTTATATTTAATTTTGTTTTGGGTTTGAGGTTCACTATGGGTGACGTCACAATGGGGGCATGTTTTTGCCATTTTGGCCAAGTGTACCTGACCCTTGGCGCCAACCCAATAAGCCATTTTTGGCTCAAGATTTTTTGGAATCTAGGCTATAATCCGCGTTTGTAGAGCTTTGATGGACTTTCCAGCATATCTGGACCCATGATTATAGCCCAAAAACCCCATTTTTGACAAAAACGAAAAAGCTCCTCGAATGGCATGATTTGCCTTCTCAGGCCAAATTTTAGTCGATCACAACTTGGCAGCGGGTTGAGCTAGAGAGCTGTTCAAGCTCTCTATACATGGTGAAAGTCTTGTTTATTTTTAAAAAATTTTAAGCTTTGGGTTTGGGATTTTGGTCAATGACGTCACGATTGGGAGAGATTTTGCCTTTTTGATGACGTCATCGCCAATCCAATGAGCCGATTTTGTGGCTCACAGTTTTATTGAATTCTAGGCTATAATACGGTCCTTAGAACCTTTGATCGACTTTTTACCGTTTCTGTTGCCAACGTTATGGCCAAAAAATCCCAAATTCTTTAGAAATACCAGGGGAATTTCCCTAGGATTTCCCTAATTGATATTCGGTTATTTTTCCATAATTTTTTAACCAAAAACGCTACAAAGTCAATCATATCCTCTAAAGACTCGTATTATAGCCTTGAATCCAACAAAACTTTGAGCTACGAAATCGGCTCGATTAGTCCACTCCCACAGGATGTTGACGTCATCCAAATGTGAACAAAAAGTTATAAACATCCTTTAGTTATGTAAACATCAACAAAAAGTCAGATATCCAAAAAGTAAATATTTTTGTTTTAATTCTAAACAAGACTTTCTGAGTGTTTAGAGGGTTTGAACAGCTCTCTAGCTCATTCTGCTGGCGAGTTAAGGCCATAGGTTAATATACCCAGCGTCAGCGTTTGTGGGAGTGGACTTTTTACCAAATTTTTGTTTTAGGGCCATAATTTTGGCTCCAGACATGCTAGCAAGCCAATCAAGGGCTCTAAAGACTCAGATGATAACCTAGATTCCAAAAAAACTTTGAGCCAAAAAAATGCCCGTTGTGTTGGCATCCAGGGCCAAGTGACCTCATTCATAAAATCGCGAAGGTATGTCCCCATTATGACGTCACGCAGAGAGAACCCCAAACCCAACTTTTTTTCAAAGTAGCTTGACGACTTGCCGAATTCGTAGAAGGTTTGAACAGCTCTCTAGCCCCGTGGTTCTCAAAGTGGTCGATATCGACCCCCAGGGGTCAACTAGACCATCCAGAGGGTCGATAAATAGTCACGGGGTCGAATGGGGGTAGTTGAATGGTCCCTAAGTTCTAAGCATACTTTCGGATTGAGTGTTATTTTATCATGCATTTCAAGTAAAAAGTACTCAAGTTTATTTTGACACATAGGCCTGCTTTCTTTGTATTAGTAACTGTTGGGCTGGGCCACGGGGTCTACAGAAAATTGGATACTTTAATTGGGGGTCAAGTTTGAGAACCACTTCTCTAGCCCAATCGACTAGGGAGTTATGGAGTTGCAAAAGTTGCAAACTCTGGTGAAAAAAGTGGCCGTTGCAGAACTTAAAGGGTCGAAGAAAATACTTGTGACATTGTTGGGACTTTCGGCGTCCTGATAGTGATTCGGCGCCCGGGGACTTGTGCCCCCATTGCCTCGTTACACCCCTGGACACAGAGCCAAGTTCTGAATTTTGCAAACATACATGTCGAAAATTTTAGTAGCTTTGGTTTACCAGGGAGTTTTTGACCAGACATTACTACTTACTAGCGCAACTGAACCACTTGGAGATATCGTGCCGTGGGGGTGGGATAAAACATATTCTACCAATTTAAACTAACGCGATTACTAAGCACACAAGCAAATAAGTTAGGCTTCACCAAGCTATCTAATTACTTGTTTCTATGATATAATTATCTCTGTGAAGCAGCTTCGTTACATCATAATCAACATCCCAATAATTGCAGGCAGCTTTGGTGCATTGTCGTGGTGTTACCCAATTAAAAACGTCATAAAGAGAAGTGTATTTTTTGATGAGGAAAGCGGGAAATTTTTAATTTTGCAAAACTGTTGAAACAGATTTTGGTCAGGAATTCGTTACCTGTCAAATGGTTGGTAAAATCCTGCTAGAAAATCAACTAAACGCTAGGTTGAAAATTTCACAGATAACAGTAAGGAAATTCTGCTAGATTTAGCAGCAAATCAGCTAAACAAGGCAACACTGCTGGCCGCAATCTCATGCCTTTTGTTACGTAACTGTAAAAAAGAATCAAACAAGAATTTCTGGATACAGACAGCGTTCAATTCAAAATCTTCGTTTGCTACTTACGGCAAATTTAGCAAAATATTGACTTCTTAGACTGAAAAAGTCTTCTACAGTATATATAATGTAATAATAAATAAGACCATTCCGTAGACCCACCGCGTGGCTGTGTCAATGAATTCTTGCAAGCACGTTAGCCTCAGTGTTGCCAGATCGTTGTCACCTAAACCTGCTAAATCGTGTCAAGAAAAACTGATAGATCCTGCTAAAAAACATTTCACAAAATTTTAGCTAAAATCTGCTGAAAATAGTGAAATTCTGCTAAAAAACTACTATTTTGGAGGTGTTTAAAATAGATTTTTAAAGCTATGTATCCATTTTTGGTCTTGCACTCACAATCAATGGACCAGACATTAGGCATACGACCTCCTGGCGTAACTGAACCATCTGGAAATATCACATGTGTCGCGGGATAAAAATATATTCTGCCAATGTAATCTTTTGAACCCAATGCGCTCACTAAGCACATAAAGCAAATCATTTAGGCTTCAAGCCATCCAGAACGATTAAAGGCACCTAGTTGTGCCTGGTGGTCTCTGTGTTGCACAATATAAAGCATCAGAAAGAAGGTAAAGATTTTTTTGATGAAGAAGGTGTAAAAGTTTTGATGTCTAAAAATTGTTGGAACAAGTATTTGGCCAGGAATTTGTTACCTGCTAAACCTGCTAAACGGTTTTCAAAATCCTGCTAGAAAATCAGCTAGCTGCTACACTGAAAAATTTCCAGCCAACAGTGAGAAAAACCTGTTAGATCTAGCAGCAAAACAGCTAAAATGACGACACTGGTTAGCCTACACCACTTACGCATCCTTGTTACCTACTGGACACTTATTTTGTTTGTTACGTCACTGTAAACTTGGCAGTTTGTTTTGGTTAGTTGTTCCTACTGTGACCTTTTCATTTCCAATGTAAAGTGGGCAGCTGGTGTTGCTAATTCTTAATTAGATTTTCTTAATTGGTAACTTTAATGTTGGTGGGTTTTGTTCTATTTTATTCTATTTATACTTCATGCACATCGCAGAGCTGATGATGCCTACATCGTATGCGAAATATATACTCTGTAAGGTCTTAAAGTGTCTGATTCTTTGCTGAGAAAGGATCTCTTTCCATAGACAGTGTAATAAACAAGAGTTATTACAAAAGAGCGCGAGGCCCGCAGCAATTGCTACATTTGCTGCTATTGTTTATCCGGAACTGGTTGAAGACCCCTGTTCAGTGGGTGTAAGTAACACCAAATCGTCGACAAAAAGCACACAGTTGATCTTGATGTTTCCAGTTGTGACACCCTCATCGGCTTGGTTGTGGCTGTCTAGTGTCTACCCTACCCAGAGCCGTATCAGCCGCACTCCATAACCCCCAATTGGGAAGCCCACGCTGTAACAGGGGCCCAAAATTCCAGTCCCGTCACCACTTAGCACCCCAGAGAAAGCTTCGATCCCCAAATTGAAATATGAAGCACTAGAAATAAGTGAAGTTAGGGGGCTCTTTGAAAGAAAAGTGCATTACAGTTATTTTGGGCCCCTTTCAAAGCAAGGTATTTTTACATTACAACTGCTGTTGGGGGCCAGTTTGAAAGCCAGTTTGAAAGCCAGTTTGAAAGGTTTGAGCAGTTGCTATTGGGCCCCGTTTGAAATCAAGGTAGGCTACATTGCACATTGCAGTTGCAAAGGGGGGGCCCGAGGCAAGTGCCTCGCTTGCCACTACTTAAACACACCACCGTATATATGCCTGACAATGATCTTATATGAGAATATGAAACCGATTGAACACGTTCTGCTTCATCCGATATGCGTACTTTCTCACTTGATGTGCGCATGTAAACACTGTAATGTAAAGTTATCTTTATATTACTGAACACACTGAAGTTGCTGATGAGTTTATCACTTCAAAAAACACAGATATAACGCGATTTTTCATAATAACCTAGACACACAAGTCGACTAAAAAACAGATCTGGGTGGAAAAAACCCTCAGGGGGAGCCCTGGTTATATGCGGCAAAACGCCTACTCCCATAACTTGAAGTGAACATTTGCAGATTTACTGCCATGTTATTGTTACGCAATGAAGATCAAGAGTACAACAATCCGCTAGCAAGTTTCGCAACCTGCCTCTTCTGACAAAGGAGCGCACTGCGCACTTGCACTCC
>JGI24159J19872_10013793_pt1 | contig 10486 bp, 4 predicted proteins | sample Ectturendosymbi4_FD_19872 | JGI IMG/M metagenome (IMG submission 19872)
GCCCAGGCCGAATCCACTGCTACCATAATTTGACAGACTTAAGCTAAAAACATGATTTGCGTGTGTAACTGTGTTCCGAAGTCAAAAACACGACAACGAATGTTTGGGGCCATAGTTCTGCAAAGTTTCCATTTCACTTGTTTTTGAAAGTGCATTACCTTAACGTGAATGAGCTGAACGAGAATACGTGAAGTTGAGATGTTTTTATGAAAAATTGGTTTGTGTATATCCTTTCAGCAGAAATCCTTTCAGCAGAATTATCTGATTAGTATGTCTGAAATTCCGTAAGTTTAATACTTTGGTCAGCCCTGCGTCAACCACACTTCGGCCCGCAGGAAAAGCGGTTTAGACTCCTGGTACTTGTACGACCACTATATGGAGAGAAAAATACAAATTTTCTATGAAGGCAAACCTACTGTTACAAAACTTGCGGAGTAACATGGTTCTCCACGCTCGCAGGCCTCGGGACACCTGCCTATCGGGCCCATACGTTACGATGACTCCTGAATTATTTCACTGATATTGTGCACAAGTGCTGCGGAAACCAGTTTTGACCCTTCCTTGAAAGATCAGACATTAAAAACGTACAGATAACAGTAAATGTTCAAACATCGAGAAACGCCGTGAAGTGGCATGCAGAAGTTTATATTATTCGCTTCAATTTGCGTTAGTCGTTGTGAACAAGCTATCTTGAGAAAATTATATCAATATAGGTATCTTGGTTTTAGCCCCAATTTTTCAAACCTGGGTTATATCTGCATAGTTCTGTTAATGTTANCGATAAGTTGTGAAGATTGATTTGAATGTTCGGAAATGAAAGCTTGTGCTAACACGTGCAAAACGTTTCTCAAGTAATGGTAATGCATCCAGTAATAAAGGATTCTCCTTCGTCCACGTGCATTGTGGAATTAACTTGGAAAGCAACAGCATCAGCGTNACTGTTTTTTACTTTGTTGCTTTTCAGATGTTGCGANGTTCAAGAAATGGGTGATTCATCATAACCAAAGTTACAGAAATGTTGAAGAAGAGCAGCTCAGGCTGAGAAACTTTGCTAGCAATCTTCATGAAGTGCATGCACACAATCGAAATCAGCAACGAACTTGGAATAGTAAGTCAGCATGGAGAGTTAAAATTATGTGCAGTTGGACCACTTCTTCATTCACCATAAATTTAGAAGTCATCGGCTTGTGGTTGGAATCGTTATGTTGCGTCACCATACGCAAGAGCATTGGTTCGTAACCGGGGAGCACCCCTCCCCACGGGGGCGTCAATGAATTTCTAGGGGGCGCGAACCCTTGCGCACTCTACAACATGAAAAGTTTGATCAACAAATTTACCAAAAAGTACATTTGGTTTTACAACTTACTTAATGGCTGGGGGGCTTGAGACAAAGAAAATTACTGAAGGAGGGTGTAGTAGAGAAGAGGTTAAGAACCACTGTGCAAGAGAAACCAGATCAGATGTAATTGAAACCAGATCAGATGTAAAACAAACTTTTAGAAAGCTGAATTAGTTTCTAAGAATATTAATGTTGCACAAATATTCTGCAAACTTTCATTGCGTTGAAACAACAAAGCACTGTCATTAATCCATTAAATTCCTTTCATACGATTTGGATTTTTTATAGATGTGTTATCGTCAAACTTGCATATTTGTGGGGTTATAGAATCGTAGCCTTTACACTGAGAACCATTCGTGATAATGTGGAAAACCAAAACTTTTTTATTAGAATGTTTCAGACCAAAAGTGTTTTAAATGTTACAGAAGAACGAGTGCAGAATTTTTAGGGAGTATTGTTTTTAATGATTTATTCTTTCCAAACGCTAAAATCTTAGATGCTTTTCTCCCTCGTGGACAAAAGCAATTTTTGTTTTTAACTCATCGTTGATCAATATCATTTAAAAAAATATTTGCGTTGTTGACTTAGAGTCGGGAATTAAACGCTGGTGTGCCGCATTTGACAAAATATTATTATAATACATTGAACATATTGGATGCATTTTCATGGAATTTCACCTTCTTTTTCCAGTGGAATTGAATAAATTCTCTGATATGACCTTCGAGGAATTCCAAAGTCGCTATTTGATGCAATTGCAAAATTGCAGTGCGACCTCAGGCAAGCACGTGATATCCAACCAACCATTGCCTGAACATAAAGACTGGCGGGATGAAGGGAAGTACGTTACACCTGTGAAAAACCAGGTAAACTGTATGCTACAACAGACACGTTTGCTCTTTCTTACGATTCCATCAAAGCTGGAACTTTTGTTGCAAAATTCTTCAACTTTTGATGCTATAAGCTGCAACTCACAGTTTTGCAATTTCAGTACACTTTATTGTGTTTGATCACTTTCTTTAACAACACAAAATTTCCATGTTAGCCAAGATCTGTCTGGAACTTCCGTAAATAAATTAGACAAAATTTCTTTAAAGCAAAATATTGAACTTTGATCAACCTTTCTGAAAAAAGGCTTAATTTCGTAGGCAATGTTTCTTGCAGATACAGTGGGAAAATTACCGTTGGGCAGTTTAAGTACTATATTTGAAACTAAGCAGGCTTCCTTTTAGCGTCATTGAAGCATGACTGCTCTGTGATGCATTGGAAACTGATGGAATATGTTTGAAAACGCAGTTAACCCCAAGAAGAATTTTCAGATCTGCAAGCATACTACAACATTAATGAAGTCAGTGCTATTAAAATTCAGCTAAAAATGAAACTTAAACTACATAATTAGAAACAGCGGCAGGACGAAATTGATAGTACACTTTCGTGTTTCCTATTCCCTAATTGCATTACATTCTTAAAGGCTCGCAATAAGCTAGAATCAGTTTTTGAAGAAAATGTCCGAATGATCAATTTCAAATGCTATCACTCATCGGTCGTTTTGTGGTGGACCATGGACCGCGTTCAGGCTTTAACGCCAGGGACACGTTCAAAATATTTACGACAGTCTCCCTTATCAGCCATCCACATGGGTGGATACCCCACTTTTACGCTCGCTACGCATTTGGAGGGGCACGAAGGCTGATAGTGCAGAATGCCTCTACTCTGGGAGACTTGAAAGCCACGCGCAAATGACAATTTTTCCAAGCTATTGAGTGGAAACTGACACATGGCTTCGCTCAGACGAAAGAGTACACAAAGTGTTTGAAGAAGCCAAAAAATATTCCCGGATTGTTGTTGGCATCTCTTCTACTCCGGCGTTGAGTCAACACAGTCTTGTCACACTGGGTGGGGGATGTTCGTAAGTCCACATCGGGCAGAATATGTTAATGAATGGATATCACTGAGAGGGAAATTGTGCAATGTTGAAGTTGATACACCGCTACCTGTGAATGATACAGATTTACGGCCCAAACTGGAGAGCACAGGTGACAGTGCCTGTAATTCATGTAGGAAACTAGTGATACGTTGCGAAGGGTTAGAGCTGACGAATCCATGATGCTTTCGGGATACCTCAGTGCACACGTTGGAAAAGCTGTCGGGTATGGAGGGGTGTGATTGGTCGACATGGTGATGTATGCTGACGTTAATGATAACGGAAGACTCCTACTGCAACTGTGGTGCAACAACTCACTGGGCATCATGAAGACTTTCTTCTAACAAAGAGATTTGTACAAGTAAACCTAGTGCAGAGATTCTTTGGGCCAACAGTCACTGAACAATTTGTGCATCATTTCAGCTCAGGCCCGTAGCCACGGGGGGGAGCTTTCGGGGGCAATTGACCCCAAATTTTGTTATTCCCAGAAAATTTTGTTTTAAATATATAATTAAAACAAAAATCTTGCTCCCCTAAAAATGTATTTTCCCCTCCAAACCTTGAAACCTGGCTACCGGCCTGTTTCAGCTGACTTGTCCAATCAGTGTTGGACGTTCGTGTTGAAAGGGACGCAGAACTGTGTGAACGTATCCCCACCGGGTGGTGTGCAACTAGCGCCTCGAAAACCCAACAGCGCCTGCACGAACGTGCAAGACTAGAGGTCCTGCTGGATTAAACGGGAGGTCTTGCTGGACAAGGATGGAATACCTGAGGAATACCTTTGCAAACACCGCATCGTCTTTGTTTCGATAACTCCCAGACTGCAGAGCGGACGCAGAAGAGGAGTGGCGGCTGTTCAAAGCCTGAAATTTCATCAACTATTCTGGTTTGTGGACAGAAACCGCTCGGTATGGCGACAGATGACAAGAAANAAACCCACCCCTTGGTGCAANCAGGAGGCGAAAGGTCTTTGCCANTAAAGAAAGTAACGTACAAGGCCTTGATTAAATACAAAATTGAACTCTCCGTGCAATCACGACTANGCTGAGGCACGAAANTCTGCAGCTNTCGTGGTGAAACAGTTCAAAAGACCACTGTGGGATAATTTCGGATGTAAAGTAGATTATAATTATTCACAAGTCAACAAAGTGTTCTGGCAAACATTCCTGCGCCTCCGNCGCAAAAGATCTAAAACTGTTAGANTCATCGAACACCAAATCGGAGCCTTATTCATCTGTGGACATGCGTGGCAGATAGNATGCTTCAAATCTCTTTTAAACCAGTCCCTCTCATACCATCAGACCCACAGGATCTGAATTTTGGAGAGGAAAACANTGCGACCAATGTCTNCCTAGCTGGCAAAATACAAGCTGGTAAGACTGAAGGTTGTGATTAAATTCGACCTAAAATGCTTAATTTCTTCAAGAGAAGAGTTCTTTGGTTAACTCATGCGTGTTAAGTGGCCTGGCGTTTTGGAAGATCATTGAAGGNCTGGTAAACTGGGNTGATCNTCCCGATACACAAGAAGGAAGGGAATGCACTGACCATCGGGACATGTCCNTCCCTAGCTTCCCTGGAAAAGTGTGCCAAAAGTGTCTNAAAGAAGATGCTGCAAGATAATTGAACGAAAGCTGGCGGATATCAGTGCNTTTTTCGTCTTGGCCGCAGCACCTACAGACCAAAATTAAATTTCCAAAAAATTTTCAAGAAAGCATGTGAGTGTGCCAACGATGTCTCAGTTCGTTTTGTCGACTTCGAAAAATCGTATGGCTGCATCCCTCGAGAAGAGCATTGGGGGAGTGTTGTTAGACCACGGTGCATGTTGTCGGCTATCTGTTACTGGCTGTCAATTCATTGTGTTCCTGCTTAGAAATGTCTGCCTATTTTAAGTTACAGTCATTCACAGTCGGTTTTGGACTCCCACAAGGGTATGTGCTGTCACCGCTCTTCACAGTCTACTTAAATTGGATAGACAGCCACAGTCGAGTCGATCAGGGTGTCACTACTAAAAACTGCAGTATCAATCGTTTGATTTTTGCGGACCATTCGGTAATGCTTGCATCTTCTGAACAGGGCCTTCAACAATCAACATGCCCTTGATCGGATTTCAGCTGCGTACAACCATGGAATGAAAATTGGCACCACAAAGACCGAGATATTACGTCTGTCTAGAAACCCAAGTCAGCATGTGTTAAAGTGAGCGGCAATACACTGCAGCAGGTCAAGAAGGTCAAGTTCCGCAGGGGTATTCACAGTTGACATAAGGCGAAAAGAGGAGATTGATGCACGGAATGGCTTTGGTAAAGCCAATATAGCATTGCGTGTGTTTTATCGTTCCATGGTCACGAAACGGGAATTTTTTAAACACTCCAATGTATCAGTGTTCTGATACTCAGCTATAGCCAGTGATCTTGGGTAATGCATGAAGGTGTGCTATCGCAAGTACAAGCGGCAGAGATGGGATTTTTGTGGAGAGATCACGGCGTGACACTTCTCGACAAAGTGCACAGCTGTGAAATTCGTAAGTCCTGGTATGTCGAGCAACTTCTCCGAATGGAGACATACCAGCTACGATGGTTCGGTCACGTGACCAGATTGCTCCCAAAAAGGGTCGGTGGGGAGAGTCCTGTTTACGCCCACGGGAAAGCAAAACCAGAGGTCGACAAGGACCATTTGGAATGATTACATCTGACCTGTCTTGTTGTGGAGCCAGAAGAACTATCATACGTAGGAGAAAACCGTTAAGTGTTTCGGCACCTCCTAAGGCTGCCCCAGCGGCTCTCCCGAGAGAAAAGCGGGTGTGAAAAGTGAGCGATGCTCTAGCCGATAAACTCTTCAGAAGTTAAAAACCGTCACTTTTGAATATAATAATAGGTAACGTAAAGTGCAAAACTTTACGGATAGCTTATATCATCTTAGCACATCAGCAAGAACGTTGGAAAACTTCCCGACTTGATATGGCTACCAGTGTTCACTGTTCACACACCTGTTTGCATAATTAACCAGCCTGAAAGTTAAAATTAATTCGCAAAAGATTACAAAACAGCGAAAAGTTTATAACACGTATAGTTGCCATGTATGAAACGTCTGTACCTTGTACGAAAAGTGTGTAACAGGTGAAGCTACCTTCTATTTTGCCGGGAGTGTAGCGAAACCTCGCGGTGATTGAATGTCTAGAAATCTTTTTGCTTTTCCTGCTTTGCTTGTCCAGTTGTCAGTGTTCAAAATGTTTGATTGGGTCATAGCGTGTCGACATTTCGTAGTTTCCCACTTGCACACAAACTGTATTGAATGATCATATCCGACTTTCTGAACTGGAGAAGCTTTTGACATAAACCCCTTTCCAAAATCGCATAAAACCGACCACGGCAACCAGATGTAAAAGCTTCCACAACTATTTTGCGATGCGAATTTCTTAAATCTATCAGTACTTTTTTTAAATATATAACTACAACACGCGACCATCATCACCAGAAAACCCAGCCCAACGGGACATTTCAATCGCTTTTCTTCAGAAAGCATGCGGCAGTTGCTGGACTTTTTCAACATCTGGATGTTTGGAATCAGCAACAGCTATCCATAAAGAAGGACATCCACTTTATTCGTTGTCCGAACAGCAACTGGTCGATTGTGCGCAGATGTTCGACAACCACGGTTGCAACGGGTGAGGCAACAAAACAGTGGACAATATACTAAAGTTTTACATCTCTTGTCGAGATTTTTACGCCCAATAAATGATGCAAACCAAATAGCGTACATGGGGGCATCAAACTGCACAAAGATTGCCGTTAAATCCTTTCAACAGGTTTCACAATTACCGAGCTTATGAGGCTCTTTGTCCTACTCACACAAATCTTGAAATAACCTCTGGACTTATTCTACGCAATTAACCACAAAATTATGTAATGTCTTATTGACTTTCTAACCTAAAATATATAGAAACGTATATGTTATTGCTGTTTTGATGTGTTATTTCAGACTCTAAGCGTTTTACATCTGAGAATAGCGTCCCTAACCGCAGAGAGTTGGCAATCAGAAAAAAATATGTAAAAAACAAGATTTTCATTCAGTGATAACTCTTTTGTCTAAAAGCAGTTGTCTCGCGAAATTCATGGTTGGCAGCAAAAAGGAACTTGTTATCTTTAGATAAAAGTTTGTCCATTTGTTTCAAGCTTGTTCAAAACATGTCAAAGATATTGGATTTATTTTAAGTTCGTCAATCAGGAGACTATTGCTTTTTTCATTTTCATCTCTATGTCTGTGTCCAACGACGCGCATCTTCATCCAACTTTTTTATCCGCTCACTTCATCTGTCTGATGCATTTTACAAATATCCGTTTTTACCCACTATCTCAAGCTTACATATGACGATCTCAGAATGTAGTTGGGTGCTTTGCTTCAGTGTTTGTTTCTCTTCAGTATTGACTACGTGCACCAACCAACCAACATCTTTCCTGTGATACGCTGTGCCTAAGTATTCTTGTACATTTGTGTTTTTCGACTGCCCTGTCATATGGGCCCTGTGTTTGCACCAAAAACTTAAATTAAAAATCAGTAAGTGAATTTATTATTCTAAATCGAAAGATGCTTAATTTCGAACACAACAACAAGTTGAACCATTCTATGTTGATATGTATCAGGCTTTTTGTTGGAAGGTATGTGAACAACAGGAAAATTTACGTCATCATTTTTTATCATTAAATTTTCCACTTTGACCTGACACCAACCAGCTAGCTGATTCGCGTTTACCGTACTCGTACTTGCTTAAAGCAACTTCTTTACATACGTTTCAAACCTAAATAAAGCCTTGAGGCAGTAGGACGGCGTTGACGTAGAAGACGTGTTTTTTGCACTGTCATGCACCTTGCTCATCGCCGTGTTTGTTGAATTCCCGAAGACGTTTATTTGCACTCATTTAGTTTCTGCGTTTATTGCCAGGCGCTGCTTTAACGATCGTTGGGGACATATCACCTGTCGGCACTAAGTTAAACATTACCGTTCATTTTATTTGGGCATGGAATTCGATTGTGCGTGGAATTCGTTTGTGTATGCAATGCGATTGTGTATTGTTGTACTTTTCACTGCATCAAACAGTTTTTAAAGCATTTAGGCAAACACGCTGCGTATCTTTGAAAGGGGTTTGCCGAGCCAAGCTTTTGAGTACATTCATTACAACAACGGCTTGATGAGCGAATCTGCCTACCCCTACACTGGCAAGGTAATGTGCAACACGTAAACTTGACTACGCTAAAAACGCCTTTTAAGATCTTTTCCTATCTCTGCGAAATTTGTTACCCTACAAATCAGTAGATTTTACGTTTGTGATTAACACACGGGTAGGGATGCCAAGTAACAGCCTATTTATTTCAATCGTTTTACATTTTACATGAAAGACTGAAAAACTTCTGATTTCACTTGTTGATGCATTTTGATGTTTGCTGAAACATTGCATCAATTCATAAATTTTATTCATTTGTACATCACTTTTCTACCGCCGGTACTTAGCACAAACCGCGATCGTAAGACTTTTAGGTAAATAAAGTAAAATGAGACAAGTTATTTTTGACTTCTGAAATATGCATTGATTTTGGAGATGTGACGACTCACGTCGATGGTATTGACCGTTGCTTAAGATTCATTCGACTTACGCTTTGCTTCTTGGTGACAATTCGACTTTTTGAATGCAAAATTTTTTGAGATGAGTACACCTGGCTCTTTAAAAATAAAACACCTTTGGTCAAGGGGTTTCAGCGACCCAAAGATTCCGGTAATGGCGCCCCATAATTGAACAATGTGGTTCGCTGTCCACGCCTATCACTCGACATGGCAAGACTTAATATTTAAACTCAGCACCTCTAATCCAAAACCCATGATTCTTCTCTTTTACTGACAATACGTTGTTTACATTATTGATCTTTCTTTACTACTTCAAATCGTCATTAATGTCTAGTTAAAGATTATTAGCTTTGGGCCACTCAAAATATTCTGCAAATTTTTCGCACTGCTTCTTTTATGACAGTGACAGAAAGCTAGAATTTTTAAGCTTTTAAATGCAAGCGATTTGTACTTTGTAGTCTCACTTTTTGCATATCTAGATTCAGTTTGCAAACTAAAAAATATTTTGTTGGTTTTAAATCTAATGATTTCAAGTTTTATTGTTTTCGTTTGGCTAAAGTTTAAAACCAAGAATGTAAAGCAAACTGACAAATGTTTTTCTGTATTGCACTTAATCTTGAAAAAGGATTATGCGTACTTGAGTTGAGTTGATTTTATTTGGTGATAAAGTATTTCAGCAAAAAAACTAATTAGTATTAAGGACGCCAGGGCATTAAAAAAACCGTAAGGTTATCGAGTCGATGCCCCTCAGCAGTTAAATCAGTTTGATACTGTCCAGTTTCAACCAGGGTTGCGGAGCCGGAGTCGTAAGGAGTCGGATTCCTAGCAACATTGGGAGGTGGAGTCGGATTTTTTTGTCCAACTCCGGATGTCCAATTGGATCATTTTTTACATCACACTCCTAAATTGGGAATTCCTGTTGAAATGGTACAATCTCTTTTGAAACTTTTGTTGAAACAGAGATTTCTTGCTGTGCCCCACGATTTCCACTGATTTTAAAGCCAAATTCCATTCCCTTTATGTTGAGCAGTCGGGAGTCGGGAATTTTGGAAAGGTCGGCGTTGGAGTCGGATATTTTACCTCCGACTCCGCAACCCTGGTTTCAACTAGTGGTGTTACATATGCGTGGGAAAGAGCTGCCAGGTGATCAACATTGCGAAAGTAATTTAGCTGATGTCTGCAATTGGGTAAAGAACAATGGTAAAAATTAAGGAAAACTCAAGCTCGCTGTTGACACACTCTTATTTCATCTTTAGTTTAAAGTGATAACTATGTGTACTAAACTTCTATCAAGAGCTATAAAAACAGGAGAGTGTGGCATGAGTGAAAAAATCTATAGTTCATAAATAGCATGTGTATTTTTGTATAGACGATACGAATGCAACAAGGCTTTGGGCATTTTATTTCGATTTAGTTTCACAAAAAAATCTTTTAAATTGTATGTGTGTCTGCTATATTCACAACACTTCACTTTTGCAAGTTTTTAATATAGTTCTATGCCGTTTTTCAGGCTCCTACTTTGTGTTTGTCTTAAGTCAGCTGTTACAAAACTCCGCTTACATACTTGGTTACAGGGGCGGACCCTTAGCTTTTGTATACAGGAGAGTTCT